>VFQM010002443.1_pt1 | contig 13631 bp, 8 predicted proteins | sample 3512391 | NCBI WGS metagenome assembly VFQM01 (sample SAMN10412369, study PRJNA504923) | tailings metagenome | isolation source: Replicate 1 from Balatoc abandoned mine | place: Philippines
ATGGTGACGGTATTCAATCAGCTATAGAAATGTACGAAGACCTCAATGGAGATGGTATCATCAATGAAAATGACCTTCGTCCATATAAGAGCCCGCAACCTGCCGTTTTAATGGGTATTACCTCAAATATAACTTATAAGAAGTTCGACTTTGCCTTAACCATAAGAGGAAGTTTTGGCAATTATGTATACAACAACCTTGCTTCAAGCACGGGTTATTTCCAACGTTTAACTGACGTAGTAACCAACAATGTGCATGCTTCTGCTTTTGAAACGAACTTTAAGACTCGTCAGTTGTTTTCAGATCATTATGTGGAAAACGCATCTTTTGTGAAGTTCGACAATTTTACTGCAGGTTATAACTTTGATGAATTCTCATTCGGAAAAGTGAGAGCTTACTTAACTGTTCAAAATCCATTAATCATCACAGGGTACACTGGTGTTGAACCTGAACTTTTTGGTGGTATTGATAACAATCCATATCCACGCTCGATGACCTTCACTGTTGGTATTAATGCAACTTTTAAATAAGTAATGAGTATGAAGAAGATTTTTAAAGTTTTAATTGCCAGTGCAGCCCTTTTAACTACAGCCTGCACAGACTTAGACTTACTTCCTGCAAACGGTGATGTAGATAACGTTACATTTAGAAGTGAAGCGGCTTACAGAAGCTATCTTGCTAAGCTCTATGCTGCCTTTTCACTAACCGGCCGACAGGGCCCTGCAGGTTTACCAGATATTACCTTGGTAAATGACGAGGGATTTACAAGCTATATTCGCGCCTATTGGAAGGCTCAGGAATTAACTACGGATGAAGCAGTCATTGCCTGGACAGATGCCGGTATTCGCGATTTACATGACCACTCCTGGAGTTCTGAAAACCAGTTTGCCAGAGTGCTGTATTATCGCCTGTTCCTGATTATTTCTTTGGCTAACGATTTCCTCGACCAATCCTCTAGTAATCTTTTAGATGACCGGGGCATACCACAAGCTGACCGTCCAAAAATTGCTACGTATCGCGCTGAAGCAAGATATTTAAGAGCATTGGCCTACTGGCACGCACTTGATATGTTCAGAAATGTAGTGTTGTATAAATCATCAACCTCTGCACTTCAGGAACAATCAACACCTAAGGAAATTTTTGACTTCATCATAGAGGAATTAACTGCCATTGAACCTGAACTGGTCGCACCGCAGCAAAATGAGTACGGTCGTGCAGACAGAGCCGCAGCGTGGATGTTACGCGCAAAAGTTAACCTCAATGCAGAAGTTTATGTTGGCGAAGATCATTATGATGAAGTAGTTGCTGATTGCAATCAGATTATTGGTGCAGGTTATACCCTAGCGCCTAATTACCAACATCTTTTCCTGGCTGACAATCACAGATTTGGAGATGGAAGCGGTCCGGCCAGAGAGTTTATTTTTACCTTGCCTGCAGATGGTATACAATCACAGAGTTGGGGCAGTACAACGTTTCTGGTAAGCGCTGCCCTAGGCGGCCGCATGACGGATAATTTATCAGATATTGACAATACTACTGCTCAAGCTGATGAGACCCTGAACAACTATGGTGTAACGGGTGGCTGGGCCGGTTTACGTACAACAAGCGCCATGGTAAGCAAGTTTAGTGGTGCTACTATTCCTGCCCCCTTAGATCCTCGCGCCATTTTCTATACCAATGGCCAGACGCTTGAGATTACTGACATCGCCACTTTTGCCGAAGGTTATGCTGTACCTAAGTTTAAGAACCGCACATCAACAGGTGTAGCGGGACAAAATGTTACACATGCTGATATTGATTATCCAATGTTCCGTCTCGCAGATGTGTACCTGATGTATGCAGAGGCTGTTTTAAGAGGTGGTCAGGGTGGTAATATTTCGACTGCTACTTCTTATATCAATGCCTTGCGTGTAAGGGCCTATGGCAATACAAGTGCCAATATCACTGACGGCCAATTATCACTTGATTTTGTGTTGGATGAGCGTGTAAGAGAATTATACTTTGAAGGAACAAGAAGAATAGATCTTATCCGCTATGGAAAGTTTAGTGGCCCAGGACAAATTGTATGGCCTTGGAAAGGTGGGGTGGCTCAAGGCACAGAAACAGACAGTTATTTACAGATTTTCCCAATTCCTGCAACTGACCTTACTGCAAACCCGCTATTAGATCAGAATGATGGTTATTAAGAGTTAATTTCTAATAGGTTCGATAAGGGCTGCCTGAAAGGGCAGCCTTTTTTGTTGGTCTACCTTATGGATCACCCAAAATTATATAGCTAAATACCTGCAAATCAGCGAGAACAACCGTTTGTGCAACAAGTTGCGGTTAATTTTGTTTATTTGTCATTATGAACTTCAATCAGGTTACCATTAAAGACATTGCCCGCGAGTTAGGCATCTCCCCCTCTACTGTTTCCCGCGCTTTAAAAGACCACCCTGACATCAGCCCGGAAACCAAAAGACTGGTAAACGAACTCGCAGAAAAACTCAACTATCAACCCAATGTTGTAGCGCTTAGCCTGCGTTCCAGTAAAACCAATACCATTGGGGTTATCATTCCTGAAATTGTCCACTTCTTCTTTTCCACTGTTATCAGTGGCATTGAAGATGTTGCCTACAGTGCAGGTTATAACATCATTATTACTCAGTCTAACGAATCGCTTGCCCGCGAAAAGAGTGATTTAAAAGCACTCTTTAATAGCCGTGTAGATGGTATGCTCATGTCTATCAGCCGCGAAACGGTTGATTTTGAACATATAGAAAACATCCTTTCAAAAGGAATGCCCATCGTTTTCTTCGATCGCATCTATGATACACCCGGTAGCAGCAAGGTAATTGTGGATGATAAGGTGGGTGCAAAAGAAGCCACGCTTCACCTGATAGAACAAGGGTGCAAACGTATTGCGCACCTTGAAGGGCCACCGAACTTATACATCAGTAAACAACGTCTGGAAGGATACAAAGAAGCCCTGTCAGAAGCAGGTCTGAAGTTTGATGAAAGCCTGGTGGCGTTATGTCCTAAAGGCACAACAGAAGAAGGCAAACTGGCTACCGAAAAACTATTGAGCCTTAAAACAAGACCTGATGCTATTTTTGCCAGCAACGATCCCGCTGCTATGGGCGCCATGCAGGCCATTCGTCAGGCGGGCTTAAAAATACCAAAAGACATAGCTATTGTTGGTTTCAGTAACTGGCAACTCAGTTCGCTTATGGAGCCACCTTTGTCTTCTGTAGATCAGCCGGGCTATGAAATGGGACAAGAAGCAGCAAGAATTTTGATTCGCCACATAGAATTGAAGGCCAAGAAAAAACCTGAGCCTGCACCCGAAGTCAAGCTCCTGAAAACAAGACTGATTGTGCGTGAGTCTTCCATGAAGAAGTAGCTGTGCCCGAAGTTCTAGGCTAGAGGTTGGAAACCCGAGAGTCTTCTCACATCACTTCAAAAGAAACCGCAATCGATTTCTGTATTTTTTTACTGCTTTTACTAAAGTCCTGAACTGAATCACTCTATCTTAAACCCTGATTCTGCATTCAAACCTGATGTAGCATCTAAGTTTAAGATGAACCTTCATGGCAATACTTCATTCTTCATTAAGCAAAAGTCTGTCAACGCTTGACACTTGGACGCCAATCCCTAATGGCATTAACGGAAAAGCTGCTTATGGTAACTTTCGTGTGTTGTTTTACAACGATAACATTGTCAGAATCACAGCTTCGCAGCATGAGACTTTCGAAACTTTTTCTTACGCAGTAATTGCTGAGCCTAACACCGTTGAACTCAACACTGTTGATGAAAGTACACACCTTCACCTGAAAGGTAAATACTTTAATGTTTCAATAGATAAAACACAAAGCCGTTTCATTTTTACAAACAAGCAAAACCGTGTTCTCAATGAAGATGATACCTTTGGCATCAGTTGGAATGGCGAGCAGGTAACTACTTACAAGAAATTACAAGAAGGCGAACGCTTTATTGGGCTTGGAGAAAAAACCGGTCCACTTGACAGACGCGGACAAGGTTATCAGAACTGGAACACGGATAATTTTGCTTACCACTCAGGGGCAGATCCTTTGTATTGTTCTACACCCTTTTACATAGGCATACACAACGGACTTGTCTATGGTATTTTTCTCGATAATACTTTTAAATCATTTGTAAACTTTGGTGCGTCCAATAATCGCTTCTCCAGCTTCTCGGCAGACAAGGGCGACATGAATTATTATTTTATTTATGGTGAAAATGTAGCCGAAATTATCAAGCACTATACGCACCTTACCGGACGAATGCCCCTACCTCCACGCTGGAGCATTGGTTACCAACAATGTCGGTATAGTTATTTCCCTGATACAGAAGTCCACAATATTGCCGATACTTTTCACGAAAAGGATATTCCAGCAGATGTTATTGTCTTTGACATACATTATATGGAGGCCTATAAAATTTTTACCTGGCATAAAGAGCACTTCCGTGATCCCAAAAAACTAATTGCTGATTTACAAGCTAAAGGCTTTGAAGTAGTAGTGATGTGCGATCCTGGTATTAAGGTTGAAGACGGCTATCATACTTACGAAGATGGATTGAAGGAAAATGTATTCATCAAATATCCGGACGGAAGCAATTTTACTGCACAGGTTTGGCCAGGCTGGTGCCACTTCCCCGATTTTACTAAACCAGCTACCCGCAACTGGTGGAGAGAACAGTTTAAAGAATACGTTTCGCTGGGTGTAAAAGGATTTTGGAATGACATGAATGAGATTGCTACCTGGGGCAATCAACTACCTGAAAACATTCAACTGGATTTTGAGGGTAACCCCGATAGCATGCGCAGAGGCAGAAATATCTACGGCATGCAGATGGCACGATCAACTTATGAAGGCACTAAAGCACTGATGAAAGGCAAAAGGCCTTTTAACCTGACTAGGTCTGGCTTCTCTGGCATACAACGCTACGCAGCCGTTTGGACAGGAGACAACGTTGCACACGATGAACACATGATGTTGGGTACACGCATGCTTAACAGTATGGGCCTCGCAGGTATTGCCTTTTGTGGTTATGACGTAGGCGGCTTTGTTGGCGATGCCAACCCCAAATTATTTGCACGATGGATTTCATTAGGTGCCTTCTCTCCTTTCTTCAGAGGGCATTCTATGGTAAACAGTCGCGATGCTGAACCCTGGTCATTTGGTGAAGAGGTAGAAGAGATATCACGTAATTATATTAAGCTGCGTTATCGTTTAATGCCTTACCTCTATTCAGCATTTTACGAAGCTTCACAAACAGGCATGCCAATCAACCGCTCCTTAGCGATTAATTATCCTCACGATGCTAAAATCTATCACGGACAATATCAGCACCAATACCTGTTTGGTGCCAACATACTGGTAGCACCCATCGAAAGCTACAAAGACTTAATGAAGGTTTACCTGCCAGAAAGCAAGTGGTATAGTTTATATGACGACAGTCTGTACTCAGCCGGAGAAAGTATTGTTGAATGTCCCGCAGATAAACTACCCGTATTTGTGAAAGCATCTTCAGTACTAATTATGCATCAAGAAGCCGGTAGCAATACAAAACACAATCATGATGTATTAGAAATACATGTGTATAAAGGCGAAAACGAGACTTCATTTACACGCTATGAAGATGATGGGGAAAGTTTTGCTTACGAACAGGGAAATTACTGTATACAACAATTCATACATAATGGACAACAGCAGCAACTCACTATAGAGAAAGTAAGAGGTCAGCGAAATAGTCAATACAAAAAGTATGTTGCATACTTCCATGGTTTTGATGCTATCAAAAATGTGAGGGTAAATGGTATTGATAAACAATTACAACACAAAAATTATCGCTTCCTGCAACCTCTTCGCAGCTTCGATCCTGTGGGCTCAGTAAATGAAGGCTATAAAATTAATAATCTCCCCTATATTGAAATACCAGCATCTGATGAAGATATTAACATACAAGTATAGCCTATTATTCACTTGCTTACTGATTGCTTCCTGTAAGCCTGAAACAAAAGACTACACAGATAAACAAGTAATCGTTGGTCTTGCCAGCGTGGTTACACTTTCGCAAGACACAACATACGTCAACCTGGAAGATTATGTGTTGGAATTAGCAAGTATTGACTCTGTCGCTGTTACAGCCCCCATTCAGTATAAGCGTGAAGGTAATAATCTTATCTTGATTGGCTCGCTACCTCAACAAATTGGTTCTATTTCACTGTGGGTAAAAAATCAAGCCTATGAGATTCCTTTACAACAAGCTGGTTCTTTTAAGCAAACTTTTACATATGCAGGTATTGCCAGTGAAGTGAGAATAAAAGGTGAGTTCAATGGCTGGAATGCAAATCAAACTATACTCAATAAAACGACAGAAAATTTTTCTACTACATTATCATTAAAGCCCGGTCGCTATCAGTATCTATTTGTCGTAGATGGAAAAGAGATAAGAGACCCTAACAATAAAGATTCAGTCGATAATGGCATGGGCGGATGGAATTCAGTATTCCAATTACCAAAACCTGATCCAGCCAAATTGCCTTTACTAAGTACCGAATCATTTAATGAGACGAGCATTACACTTCAACTTTTAAATCCAGCGAAAGAAGTAAAAGTCTATTGGCAAAATTTTGAAATAAATGAAGTCAACACCAGTAATCAGCACATCACCATACAAATTCCAATCGCGGCTAAAAATATTAAGCGCAGCTTTATAAGGGTTTGGGCGGCCAATGATGAGGGGATTTCTAATGATGTACTTATCCCCTTAGAGAACGGAAAGGTGCTTAATCAGGCAGATCAACTTACTCGAAGCGATAAAGAAGCACAAGTACTATACTTCATGATGGTGGATCGCTTTAACAATGGCAACAGTAATAACGATGAACCCCTAAAAGATAAAAGTGTACATCCTAAAGCCAATTATTTTGGTGGCGACCTGGAAGGCATTACTGCAAAAATCAAAGAAGGTTATTTCGCTGACTTAGGCATCAACACGCTCTGGCTCTCCCCTATCACGCAAAATCCGAAAGGTGCTTATGGCAAGTACCCAACACCACCCACTACCTTTTCTGCCTACCACGGTTACTGGCCCATATCCTTAAAGCAAATTGATTATCGATTCGGCAACGAGACAGCATTTAAGGAGTTACTTACCACTGCGCATGAAAACAACATTAATGTAATTCTCGATTATGTCGCCCATCACGTACACCAGGAACATCCCTTATACAAAGAAAAGCCCGAGTGGTTTACGTCCCTGTATTTACCCGATGGCAGTATTAACACTGAAAGGTGGGATGATGAAAGGCTCACAACCTGGTTTGATGTTTTCTTACCGACACTGGATTTGCGCAACCCAGCAGTAGTAGGCCCAATGACTGACACGGCCATGTACTGGCTACAAAATTATGCGCTTGATGGTTTCCGTCATGATGCCTCCAAACATATCGATCTATTATTTTGGCGCGAGCTTACCAAAAAAATAAAAAAACACGCCATCGCCAACAACTATCAAAGTATCTATCAGATTGGAGAAACCTACGGTAGTCGCGAATTAGTAAGCAGCTATGTAAACAGTGGTATGTTAGATGGTCAATTTGATTTTAATGTTTATGATGATGCCGTAGCAACCTTTGCCAGAGATGAAGTATCTTTTTCTCGCTTGATCAATTCAGTGCAGGAAAGTCTTGATTACTTTGGCAACCACCACGTGATGGGTAATGTAACCGGCAATCAGGATCGGGCCAGGTTTATTTCGTATGCCGATGGATCTGTTCGCTTTGATGAAGATGCAAAGCTGGCAGGCTGGACAAGAGAAATCAATGTTAAAGATTCTGCAGCTTTCAGTAAACTACAAGCCCTCATCGCTTTTATGATGACCATACCAGGTGTGCCCGTCATCTATTACGGTGATGAGATTGGCGATCCGGGTGGAAACGATCCTGACAACAGAAGGATGATGCGCTTCAATAATCTATCAGCACAAGAAGAAAAAACCAGATGGCTGACACAACAATTGGTAAAGTTACGCAGAACTAATCTGGCCTTGTTGTATGGTGACTGGCAAGTAATTCAGCAAGATGATCAACAATTACTCATCAAACGCAAATATTTTAATGAGGAAGTGTGGATTGCCTTTAACAAAAGTAAAACTGAATCACGTTTAACTATTGATGACCTGCCGACACAAGCAACAAGCCTGCTGGGAAATGAACCTATCATCAGCGAACAATCATCAATACTTACTTTACCACCACTCTCATTTGAAATAATTACTGCAACGAACAAATAAGTTATGTCTTTATCTTCTACTTCAACCAAGCCGCGTTTAAGCTTTTGGCAAATCTGGAATATGAGTTTCGGATTTCTGGGTATACAATTTGGATTTGCTTTACAGAATGCAAATACCAGTCGCATATTCGAAACCTTAGGAGCTGATACTTCTAACCTTGCACTTTACTGGTTAGCAGCACCCATCACTGGCTTAATCGTACAACCCATCATAGGCTTTTACAGCGACCGTACCTGGCATAAGAAGTGGGGTCGTAGAAGACCATACTTTGCTATAGGTGCCGTGCTGGCTTCCATTGCACTCTGCCTGATGCCCAATTCAACTATGCTCTGGATGGCCGTGGGGGTACTCTGGATCATGGATGCCTCTATCAACATCAGTATGGAACCCTTCCGTGCTTTTGTGGGTGATATGCTGCCTCCCTCACAAAGAACAACAGGTTTTGCCATGCAGAGTTTTTTTATTGGCATAGGCGCTATCGTAGCTTCATTTCTTCCCTGGATATTTACCAATTGGTTAAACATTTCTAATACGGCTGCTGAAGCTGGCGTAATTCCGGATTCTGTTAAGTACTCATTTTACCTGGGTGCTTTCATGTTATTTCTTACCGTAATGTGGACTGTATTCAGCACTAAAGAATATCCCCCAGATGCAGAAACAGAAAATAAGTTATCCAATAGAGAAAGACGCAAAATTGATAATGAACAAGCTTACAGAAAGAAGTTTTTTGATATCGGCCTTTTGCTATTGTCAATCAGCCTGGTCTTCACAGCGCTGATTTACTTCCTCTCATTAGAAAAAGAATTGTACGTACTGGCTTTCGGCTTTGCAGTTTTTGGTGTAGTGCACATTCTGGGTGCGATTTACATTAGTCAGGGAAGATCTTATCTCGGTTTGGTAAGTATTGTGAAAGATTTCAACACTATGCCCAAGACCATGATTCAGCTGGCTTATGTACAATTCTTCTCCTGGTTTGCACTCTTTGCCATGTGGATTTATACTACGCCAGCTGTAACCAGTTATATCTTCAAATCATCTGATCCAACAACCGCTGCCTACAATGATGGTGCCGACCTTGTTGGTCTACTCTTTGGTGTATACAACGGTATAGCTGCCTTAGCAGCTTTACTTTTACCGGTACTGGCCAGGTATACCAGTAGACGTATTACACACCTGATTGCCCTCGCTTGTGGTGGCATTGGATTAATCTCTTTCTATTTTATTTCCGATCCGCAAATGCTCTGGTTTTCTATGATTGGCGTTGGCATTGCCTGGGCGAGTATTCTCTCAGTGCCTTATGCCATGTTATCCGGATCTCTTCCCTCCGAAAAAATGGGCTATTACATGGGGGTATTCAATTTTTTCATTGTCATACCACAAATTATTGCAGGTACTGTTTTAGGATTAATGCTCAATCATTTCTTTAATGGTGAATCGATTTATATCTTGGTAACTGGTGGTGTCTCTATGATTATTGCAGGCCTGTTGTGTCTGCGTGTAGATGACCGCGATGAAGTAACCCTATAGCTATGCGCATTGTTCTCTGCCTCTGTTTCTTTTATTGTGTTGGTGCTCAAGCACAAACTGACGGAGGCATTGCAGCCTTACTTCAAAAGCTTAAAGATCCGACAAGCAGAGAAGAGACCTACAACACACTTTCTGCTGAACAGTTGATTCCTTACATCATAGAAGATTCTGTTCTATTCTTATTTCGCGGTGCAGCCAAAGAAGTAAAATGGATGGGTGACTTTAATAGTTGGGGTTACAATAAAAACTTCAATAATACCGGGTTACAAATCAATAAGACAGACATCTGGTACCTAAAAGCAAGCTTTCCGAAAGATGCCAGGTTAGATTACAAAATTGTTGTCGACAACACGAATTGGATACTTGACCCGGTGAACCCCAACCACCAATGGTCGGGTGTAGGTGGAGGCAGTCCTAATTCCGAATTGCGCATGCCTGATTGGAAAGCCGATGAAGTTACACTGAGTAATGAAAATGTGCCTCAGGGAAAAATGGTCAGAGATGTTTTGATTAACAGCAAACAACTCTCCTATCAATTGATGTATTCCGTTTATTTACCCCACGGTTTTGCTAAAGATAAAATATACCCAGTGTTGTATGTTACTGATGGCTTTGAATACCTGCATGAAAATATGGGTAACATCATTACCACACTTAACAATCTCATTCACCAACAGAAAATTGAACCCATCATCGCTGTTTTCATAGACCATCGCGAACCCGCCAACCGACTCAATAACAGGCGCATGACAGAGTTGGCCATGAATGAAAGCTATTTGAATTTCTTCGTGGATGAATTCCTGCCCATCATCGAAGCCAATTATCCGGTAAGTAAAAAAGCTGAGGAGCGTGGCATTCTGGGAACTTCTATGGGGGGACTCACCGCAGCGTACTTTTCTTTCTCCCGTCCAAATGTATTTGGATTGGCGGGTATACAGTCACCAGCCTTCTGGTTTAAACCGGCTATCTACACCACATGCGACAATCCGGAAAAGCCTCCAGTAAAAGTGTACATGACAACAGGTACAGTAAATGATGCCCAGGAGGGTGCATTAAAAATGAAGACTATTCTGGACAAAAACACCTGCACTTATCAATATAAGGAGGTTAATGAGGGACACTCCTGGGGAAACTGGCGTAATCTTTTAGATGATATTTTAGTTTATTTCTACCCTGCTAAAGGTTAATTTCAGGCATTGAATTTGCAAAAGTGCCCCTAACCCTATCTTTTTGCGTTATGAAACATTTTAACCTGTCTGTTTACCTGTTTTTGGTTTTTATTTCATTTTCCTGTAGCTCCGGCAAAAAAGCTTATGAAAAAGGTGATTATTATGCTGCTGTCATTAAATCAGTAGACCGACTCAGGCAAAAACCTGATCATGAAAAATCACAGGAATCCCTTCGCCTCTCCTATCCCCTGGCCATCGACTTTCTGGAAACGCAGGCACAAAGCACTATCGCCTCAGATGCACCTTTTAAGTGGAAACAGGCGATAAGTTATTATTCACAGATCAACGTATTACACGACCAGATCAAAACCTCACCCGCTGCCCTTCGGGTCATTAAAAATCCTGTAAGTAAATTCAATGAAATTGCAGATCTTAAAAAGAAGGCAGCAGAAGAAAGCTATGAAGCAGGCATTCAGGCCATGATGAAAAACTCAAGAGCCGGTGCTATCGAGGCTTACTATCTTTTTCAGGAAGCTAACAATTTTGAACCAGGCATTAAGGATGTAGTGGAGCTGCAACATAAGGCTGAATATGATGCGACCTTACGCGTTGTATATGCACAGCAAGTATACCGCAATAACTGGGTGGCCGTAGAGCCTCTAATCAATAACCTGAGACTACCTTTTACCAAGTTCTACACCTCAGAGCAAGCAGCTGCAGAGGAAGCCCCTATACACCATACCTTGTTAATAGAGGTGCTTGGCTACAATGAAGGACGTCCGTCTACCACTAAAACGGAAACAAACCACACTGACAGTGTACAAGTAGAGCGAACCATGGGTGGCAAAAAAGTAAGGGTTTATGAAAAAGTAACAGGCAGAAGCACACTTTACGAAAAAAGAGCTACATCACAAGGAGCTGTGCGGTTAACCATTATGGAAAAAGAAACAGCTAAGCAGCTGTTGAATAACGATTACACAGGAACAGGTAGCTGGAGCGATACCTGGGCACGATGCTCTGGCGATAACAGGGCGATACCTGAGCGCATTCGTAAAGCATGCTCAAAATCAGAGCCAGAGCCTAATAGTGAGTTAATGCTAAAACAGGCCAGAGAGAACCTCCTGAAACAAGTGGAAAGTTCACTTTCGTCTTTCTACCGACTTTAAGGCAGATTCTTTAAACTTTTAGGTCTCTTGCATAGTTTAGAGTACTATGAAAACACTCAGTTTATTCATGGTACTGATGCCGCTGTTGGCCATCAGTCAAACTAAAAAAAATGCAAGTATGACAAGTTCTGATGCTCAAGTAGAAATAGCCACTTTTGGTAATGGCTGCTTTTGGTGTACCGAAGCAATCTTTCAACGGGTGGAAGGTGTTGAAAAAGTCGTTTCCGGTTACACAGGTGGTGCTGTAAAAAACCCTACCTATAAAGAGGTATGCACAGGACTTACTGGCCATGCAGAAGCCATTCAAATTACATTTGACCCGCGTAAAATTACTTTTACAGAATTACTAGAAATATTCTGGCAAACGCATGACCCCACTACACTCAACAGACAAGGTGCCGATGTAGGTACGCAGTACAGGTCTGCTATTTTTTATCATAATGAAAATCAAAAGAAACTGGCTGAAGAGTATAAACAAAAACTAAATGCTGCTGGTGCCTTCGATAAACCTATAGTAACGGAAATAACCCAGGCTTCAGTATTCTATCCTGCAGAAAATTATCACCAAAATTATTACAACCTTAATGGCAAAGCACCATATTGCTCTTACGTAATTGAGCCGAAGCTGGAAAAGTTTGAAAAAGTATTCAGCAAAAAATTAAAGAAACAGGGTTAATTTCTTCCTGCAAACGATGGCAGTGTCCGTTCATCATAAACCGATATATTTAAAAGACTTTTTAGGATTTATTTGTAACCAAACACTACGACCTACGTTAAGAATAATCGAGTAGAGAAATTCTTCTCATAGGTTTAGGTTTAGGTAACAAAAAAGCTCCGGGACGCGGAGCTTTTTTGCATTTAGGGCTGATGGTAATTACTATCGCTTTACCTGTGCCTGAAGTTCGTTTAATTGCTTGAGCATGTCTTTTTCCTTGCGTGCCATTTCCTCTTGTGTAGCCTGCAATTCTTCCATGTTCTGACGCATCTCCTCTTCCTGAGCGCGCATCTGTTCTGTCATTTCCTGAGATTCCTCGAGTAAACGCTGTGTTCTTGCATTTACCTTCACTGATGAAATGGTAGAAGCTATACTTTCGGCCATCTTCTTCACAAAATCTATTTCAAAATCCTGGAAAACATTGAAAGAAGCTACTTCAACCACCCCAAATACCTGATCATTTAACTTCAGGGGCGTTATCAATACACTTGAAGGGTTGGCATCACCCAAACCGGAAGTAATGCGTATGTAGTTCTGAGGTACCTCAGTAAGGTAAATAGAGTCTCCCTCCTGCCAGGCTTGTCCGGCCAGTCCTTCTCCTTTAAAAATTTTCTGATTGAGATATTTCTTTTTATCCCAGGCGTAGCAAGCCTTCATGGACATGGTCTGCTCTCCATCTGTCTCTTCATCATCAATAATATAAATCGCCCCCTGATTACCCTTAATGTACTTAACCAGCTTAGCAATGATCTC
>VFQM010002445.1_pt1 | contig 13626 bp, 15 predicted proteins | sample 3512391 | NCBI WGS metagenome assembly VFQM01 (sample SAMN10412369, study PRJNA504923) | tailings metagenome | isolation source: Replicate 1 from Balatoc abandoned mine | place: Philippines
GAAGGCCAAGGCCAAGCCGGCGGGGAAGAAGCCGGCGGCGAAGGAGCCGGAGAAGCCGGCGGCGAAGGAGCCGGAGAAGCCGGCGGCGAAGGCGAGAAAGCCCGGCCGCTAGGGTTCCGGGCCCGGGGTTCCCCGAAAGGGGCCGGAAGGAAAGAGCGAGAGCGCCGCGGGTGGGCGCTCTCGCTCTTTCCGGAGCGCGCGCCGGGCGCGCAAGCCGGCCGAAAAAAAAGCTTGCGCGGCCCCAAAAAAGAGATACCTTTGCCCGAAAAGAGATAAGGGCATCTCTTTTCGGGGGCCCCAGCCGATCGGGGGATGCGGGCGAACCAGGCGGAGGGCGGCGTGAGCGGAGCGATCGGGGGAATCGGAGCGGCGGGAGCCGCGGGGGCGGCGGCGGGGATTGCGGCGGCGCCGATGGCCGGGGCGGACGCGGGGATGGCCGGAGCGATCGGAGCGGCGGGAGCGGGCGGAGCGAGCTTCGGGCCGGCGCCGGCGCCGGCGGTGGGGGAGCCGACGACGCCCTCGTCGATCGTGAGCCTTTCGGGCCGGGGGATGGAGCTCGGGCGGGCGAGCCAGGCGGAGGCGGGGACGGGAGCGGAGGCGGGGAGGGGCGATTCCGGGGGGTTCGGCGGAGCGGCGTTCCGCGGGGCGCTGGGGCTGGCGCTCGGGGCGGAGGGCGCGCTCGGGCAGCTAGGGCAGAAGATGGACGAGCTCGTGGCGCTGACCCTGCTGGCGATCCTCATGGAGCGCTGGAGCCGCAGGGAGGAGGAGGGGGCGGGGTCGCTGCTGGCGGCGGCCGCGGCGATCCAGGCCTACAACGCGATCTCGCAGATGGGGGCGGCGGGAGCGCCCGGCGCGGTGGGGGCGCTCGCAGGAGCCGGGGCCTCGGCGGGGGCGGGCTAGCCGCGCGGGGCCGCGGGGTCACTGGGCGGGCGGCGGGGCCGCGGGGGCGGTCTCGGGGGGCGCGGCGGGGGGCGCGGCGGTGTCGGGGGCCGGCGGGGCGGGCATGGGGGCCGGAGCGCTCTCGGCGGGAGCCGCGGGCATGGGAGGCTCGGCGGGGGCCGGGGGATCGGAGCAGGCGGACAGGGACAAGGCGCAGGCGAGAGCCAGGGGGGAGAGGGCGAGGGATTTCATGGGGCGCTCCTGAAGGCGCGGCGCCGGGGGATTCCGGGCCGTCGGGGAGAGCCTGCGCGAATTCGGAGGCGGAGGAATCCGCCGATCGGGGGAGAAGGTCAGAGGCCGAGCCGCGGGGCGGAGAGCTCCGAGGGGGCGCTGGATCGGGAGATCGCCTCGCGCTCGCCGGCGGCGAGGATGGCGGCGGCGAGGTCGCCGCCGATCTCGGAGGAGAAGGAGAAGCTGCCAGCGGCCATGGACCAGTCGCCGCCGGAGAGGGCCATGGCGCAGAAATGGGTGTCGCCGATGCCGTCGATGGCGCGGGCGATGTGCAGGAGGGCCTCTTCGCGGGAGGAGGGCTCGAGGAGGAGGAGGGCGGTCCGGTATCCGTTGTTCCGCTCGGGGGAGAGGGCGCAGCGGCCCGGGAAGAGGCTCTCCCAGCGCGCGGCCAGATCGGAGAGGTCGGCGGTGCCGGCGAAGAGGCCCGGGGCGCCCTGGCGCAAGGAGGGGGGATAGTCCATGCCGACGGCGGCGAGCGCGAGGGCCTCGAAGCCGGATTCCGGCCAGAGGGCCGGGGAGGAGTAGTCGCGCTGGCCGTAGGAGAAGTCGGGGTTGGGGTGCTCCGAGTCGGGGCCCTCCTCGCCGCTGTCGCCGCCGAGGAGGAAGTCGGCCCAGGGGGCGCCCTTGGGGAGGGCCCGGGCGAGGGCGCGGCGGCGCTCGTCGCCGTTGGCGCTCTCCTCCCATCCCTCCTTGCTGCCGTCGGAGGGCAAGGCGAGGAGGCGCCCGGCGCGCAGCGCGTGCCCGGCGAGCTTCTTATGGCGCGAGAGCTGGGCGAAAGCGTCGGCCGCGGCGGCCTCGTCGGGGAGGAGGGCGATCATGACGTTGTGGCAGATGTATCCCATGGGTTCCCCGTTCGGCGGCGCGAGCAAAGGGGGATTATACCGCGAAAGGGCGCGGGAGCGTCAGGATTTTTGCGGCGGGAGAGCGCCAGGGGCCCGCTCCTGGATCGCATCGAGCAGCCCCTGGTAGCAGGGCCAATGCGAGTAGATCGGAAAGGAGGGGTCGGGGGATTCGGAGTCGAAGGCGCGCCAGTTGCCCCAGACGTTCCGGCGCAGGGCGAGCCGATCCCAGGGGATCAGGCGGGGGGCGTCGAGCGGGGAGCTCAAGAGCAAGCCGTCGGGGGAGATCTCGGCCTTGGGGAGGGAGACGGCGCCCAGGCTCACGCGCCCGAGCAGGAAGAAGAGGGCGAAGAGGGACAGATGGAGCGCGAGGGCTTCGGACGGGGCGGCGGAGGCGGCCTTGGGGCTGACGGTGAGAGCGATGTCCATGGCCAGGGAGCCCAGGGCGAGGGAGGCGGGCAGGAGGAAGATCTCCAGGCGCTGCCAGCGGGAGGGCTCGAAGAGGGTGCGGTGCTTGGGGTCGCGGCGCATGGGGATCCGGGAGGTTGGTTCGGGAATGAGGTTGTGGTCCGCCGAGATTTCTCGCGCGCGGAGGGGCGTTTGGCAAGCGCGGGCGGCGGGCGATCGGGGGGCGGGTGGATTTCAGGCGGGATTGGCCCCATATTGTGATCTCATCGGGAAGCGAGGAGGCGATCATGGAGCGGGTGGTGATATTCGACACGACGCTGCGCGACGGGGAGCAGTGCCCCGGGGCGGCGATGGGGCTGGAGGACAAGCTGCGGATCGCGCGCCAGCTCGAGCGCATGCGCGTGGACGTGATCGAGGCGGGGTTCCCGGCGGCGAGCCCCGGGGATTTCGGGGCGGTGAGCGCGATCGCGAGGGAGGTGCGGGGGAGCGCGGTGTGCGCGCTGGCGCGGGCGCGCCGGGAGGACATCGAGCGGGCGGGCGACGCGCTGGCCCAGGCCGAGCGCGGGAGGATCCACACGTTCATAGCGACGAGCCGGATCCATATGGAGAAGAAGCTGCGCATGAGCGAGGCGGCGGTGCTCGAGCGGATTCCGGAGGCGATCGGATGGGCGAGGGCGCGCTGCGCGGACGTGGAGTTCTCGGCCGAGGACGCGGCGCGCTCGGACTTCGATTTCCTGCGCCGGGCGATCGAGGCGGCGATCCGGGCGGGGGCGAGGACGGTGAACATCCCCGACACGGTCGGCTACGCGATGCCGTGGGAATACGCGGAGCTCATCCGGCGGCTGCGCGAGGGGATCCCGGATTCGGACCGTGCGGTGTTCTCGGCGCACTGCCACGACGACCTGGGGCAGGCGGCGGCGAACTCGATCGCGGCGGCGGCGCTGGGGGGGGCTCGGCAGATCGAGTGCTCGATCAACGGGCTCGGGGAGCGCGCGGGGAACGCGCCGCTGGAGGAGGTGGTGATGGCGCTGCGCGCGCGCGGGGAGCTCTTGGGGCTGGAGACGGGGGTGGACGCGGGAGGGATCGCGGAGGCGAGCCGGCTGGTGGCGCTGGCGACGGGGTTCGCGATCGCGCCGAACAAGGCGATCGTGGGGAAGAACGCCTTCGCGCACGCCTCCGGGATCCACCAGGACGGGATGCTCAAGGAGCGAGCGACCTACGAGATCCTGCGGGCGGAGGACGTGGGGCGCAGGGAGGAGGGGCTGGCGCTGGGCAAGCATTCCGGGCGCGCGGCGCTGAGGGAGCGGCTCAGGGGGCTGGGGCTGGAGCCGGAGAGCGAGGGGGAGCTCAACGCGCTCTTCGCGCGGTTCAAGGAGCTCGCCGACGCGAAGGGGGAGATCGGGGATGAGGACCTGCGGGCGCTGCGGCTGGGGGACAGCGCGCAGGCGCGGGACCGGTTCGCGGTGGCGTCGGTGTGGGCGAGCCTGGAGACCGGAGAGCGCGCGCGGGCGCGGGTGGCGCTGAGGGTCGGCGGGGAGGAGCGGCGCGGGGAGGGCGAGGGGGTGGGGGCGGTGGACGCGCTCTTCCGGGCGCTCGGGGCCGCCAGCGGGGCGGAGGCGCGGGTCGCGAGGTATTCGGTGGAGTCGATCACGGGCGGCAGCGACGCGCAAGCCGAGGTGACGGTGCGCCTGGAGAGAGGCGGATCGGAGGCGAACGGGCGCGGGGCGGATCCGGACATCGTGCTCGCGAGCGCGAAGGCGTGGGCGTCGGCGCTCTCGCGCCTGGAGCGGGAGGCCGGCGCGGGGGTGGGGGATCCGGGGCCGTGACGGCGCGGGGATCGGAGCGAGAGGGGCGCGAAGGCGGAAAGGGGGGGAGATGGGGGAAGGCAAGCGGGCGAGGGCGGTGATGGTGGCGGCGGTGGCGGAGAACGGCGCGATCGGGCGCGGGGGGAAGCTGCCGTGGCGGCTGCCGGAGGACATCCGGCGGTTCCGGGAGGAGATCAGGGGGAAGGCGCTGATCCTGGGCCGGGAGACCTGGGAGGGGATCCGGAGGTTTTTGCCCGGGCAGAGGATCATCGCGATCTCGAGGCGGGAGGGGTTCGCGCCGGAGGGGGCGGAGGCGGCCGGCTCGCTCGAGGAGGCGCTCGAGCGCTGCCGCGGGGAGGAGGAGGCGATCATCGGGGGCGGAGGGAAGATCTACGAGGAGGGGATGCGCGTAGCCGACGAGCTGCGGATCACGCATGTGCGCGCGAGCGTCGCCGGGGACGCGTTTTTCCCCCGGATCGATCCGCGGGTCTGGGAGGAGATCCGGCGGGAGCGGCTGCCCAAGGGGGGGCTGGGGGATCCGGACTGCGACTGGGTGGCTTACCGGCGCAAGGGCGCGGAGGATGGCGAGGGAGGCGGAGGGGGAAATGGCTGAGGCGGGGCGGGAGGATTTGGGCGGGGAGCTGATCCTCGCGGCGCTGCGCGGGGAGCGGGAGGCCGCGCGCGAGCTGATCCGGGCGGGGGCGGATCTGGGAGCGGCCGACGAGAGGGCGGGGGGCTCCGCGCTGCATTGGGCGGCGTTTTGGGGGCAATGGCGGATCGCGCGGGATCTGGTCGAGGCGGGGGCGCCGGAGCTGGCCCGGGAGCTGCTGGCGCGGGAGGAGAGCGCGAGGCTCGGGCGGGAGGCGGGGGAGGGGGGCGGCCGGGGGCGGCGCGGCCGGCGAGTCTGAGGGGCCGGGGATTTGTCCGGGAGGGAGAGCAAGGCTAGAATAGCGGGAGGCGAGAAGCGGAGCGAGCGATGAATCCCCTCAAAAGCATGGCGAGCGCGGCGAGGAGAGCGGCGGATCGGCATTCGCGACGGCAGGCGGAGCAGTGGCTGGGGTATCTGAGCAGCGGGCTGCGGTGGGATCCGGCGTTCCGGAGGAAGACGGAGCGAGCCTTCGCGCGCTTCCCTTGGGAGAGCGAGGAGAGCGCCGCGGTCGGCGTGGAGATTCTGCGGAGCCTGTTCGGGAGGGGATTCGCGGCGATGCCGGAGGGGAGAGGCCCCGGGGAGCGCGCGCGGGAGATGCTGGCCGCGGGGCTGGCCGAGCGCGAGCGCAAGACGGGGATCAGCGCGCTCGGGCGGGCGGCGCTGCGGCCGGATCGGCTCGAGGGGATGGAGTTTCCGGACGGGAAGGGGGTCGCCGAGGAGATCCGGGAGCGGATCGCGCGACGGGAGCGGCGAGCGATCGAGGGGGTCGCGGGGGCGGAGGGCGCGGCGGCGAAGCCGCGCCGCGGGCTGTGAGCGAGGGCGCGCGCCTGCGCGAGGCGATCCGATGCGGGGATATGGGGCGGGTCGCCGCGGAGCTCGCGGGCCTCTCGGGGGAGGGGCGGCGCAAGGCGCTCGGGGCCGGGGAGGAGGGGCCGGCGCTGGAGCTGGCGGTGGAGCGGCTCTGGCCGGATATGGCGGAGCTGCTGCTGGAGGCGGGGGCGGATCCGTCCGAGCGAGCCAGCGGGGGCGAGACGCTCGCGGAGCTGGCGATCCTGGCGGGGGGAGGGGCGGCGGGGGCGCGGATCATCCGGAGCCTGGGCGCGCGCGGAGGGGATTTGGACGGGCTCGGGCGCGGCGGGGCGATTCCGCTGACGAGGGCGGCGGTGCAGTTCGACCGGGAGTGCCTGCGGGCGCTGCTGGAGGGTGGGGCGGATCCGCAGCGGCGCGACGGGGACGGGGACAGCGCGCTGGGGCTGCTGGCGGAGACGGCGCGCGGGGAGCGCTCGATCGGGTGCATGCGGGATCTGCTGGAGGCGGGGGCGGACCCGAACCGGGCGGAGCGGGACGGGAATCCGGGGGAGCGCGCGTGCGCGCAGGGCGGGTGGTGGCCGGCGCTGGAGCTGCTGCTGGAGTTCGGGTGGGACCCGCGGCGATTCGGGCCCGGCGGGGTGTCGCCGGAGGAGCGGCTGCGCGGGATGGGGGAATGGGCGGCGGCGGATCGGATCGCGGCGCGCGCGGAGGCGCTCGAGGAGCGGGAGCGGCTCGAGCGGAGGCTGCCGGCGGGGGCGGCCCCGGGGGGGAGGCGGGGGCTCTAGCCCGGGGCTCAGGGCCAGCCGATCAGGGAGACGCCCAGGCCGAGGGAGGTCTGCGGATGGTTGTAGTCCTGGAGGTTCTCGCCGTAGCCGCGGAAGGCCTGGAGATAGCCCTTGAGGGATCCGGAGAGGGGGAAGGACCATTCGGCGAGGGCGGATCCGCGGGAATCCTCGCCCCCGCGCAGGGAGTGGCGGGCGGTGAGGGCGAGGGTGTGCGCTCCGAGGCGGCGGGCGAGGAGGATCTCGCCGCGGCCGACGAAGTTCTCGATATCGGGGTTCTGGTCGTCGGAGGCGGGCTCGGGCAGGCGGATCCAGGGGCGGACGGAGAGGGTCCAGGGGCCGCGCTCGAGATCGGCGAAGGCGATGGCGCGGTTCCAGCTGCGCGAAAGCGGCTCGCTTTGGCCGTTGGATTGGTGGTTGGCGCCGAGGCCGACGGAGCGCAGGCGCCAGCCGAGCAGCTCGCCCTCGGCGCGGAAGGAGGCGAAGATCTCCGGCTCGTAGTCGGTCTCGCGGAAGGGGCGGGAATAGCGCCCGCGGTTGTTGTAGGCCTGCCAGCGGGAGGTTTGGGTGTAGGCGAACCAGACGGCGCCGTCGAGGCCGAGCGGGCGGTCCCAGGCCCGGGTCTTGAAGGAGATCTGGAGCTTGGCCTCTGAGGGGTCGAGATCGAGGGGGTCGAGGAGGCAGTCGTCGGGGGAGGGGCCCTCGGAGCAGGGGGTTTGGTTGGGGCGCTCGGAGCGGAAGAGGGGAAGCAGATAGACGGGCTTGTGGGGGCGGATGGAGAAGGCGGGCTCGCGCGGGCGCTCCTCGAGCGCCCAGCGCGCGGAGAGAGGGCTCGGAGCGGGAGCCTCGGCGGGGGTTGGAGCCGGGGCGGGGGCGGGATCCGCGGGATCCGGGAGGCGATCGTAGCAGGCGAGGCGCGCCGCGTCCGGAAGCGGGCGGCAGGAGGCGAGGGAGTCGGCCAGGGCCGATCCGGGGAGGAGAAGGGCGGCGAGCAGGAGAAGGCGATCGCGCATGGGCGGGGGGCGAGGGGGGCGGAGGCGAAGCGCTGAGGCTATCGCGCGAAGGGGCCCGGGGCAAGGCGCGGAGCCGGCGGGGGATTGGACGGCCGGCGGCGGGGATGAGAGAATGGGGGGGCGAAAAAAAGAAAAAGGAATCGGGCGATGGCGAGGAAAGCGAAGGCGAAGGAAGGGTTCCGGATGGACGAGAGCCTGCTGGGGCAGACGGAGGCGCATCGGCGGTTTCGGGAGGACCCCTTCAGCCGGCTGCTGATGCTCGCGGGGCTGCTCGAGACGGAGAGGGCGCCCGAGCGGGTCCGCCGCGAGCGGGCGCGGCGGCGGGGAGCGCAGGAGGAGGCGCGGGGCCCGCAGCGGCAGACGTGGCGGGAGGATTCGAATCTGGAGAAGCGCCTCTCCCGGGCGCATCCGCTAGCGCGGCTGGATCGGCTGGAGACTTACGCGGACGCGGCGGAGTGGCTGGAGTGGGCGCTCGCCGGGGTGGAGGGGTCGTCGCCGGAGCTGGTTTCGGAGGATCGGATCGGGAACAAGGCGCCCGGGCTGCTCGAGGAGGCGCGCGAGCGGGGCGAGAGGGCCCTGGAGAGCCTGGGGATTTCAAAGCGGGGGATCGAGAGCGCGCGGCGGATGGCGGGGGGCGGGTGGCTGGATCTGACGCGGAGGGCGTGGGAGAGGAAGGCCGACGATCTGGAGCGGCAGATCAGGGAGGCGCAGGGGAACGAGAGGAATTTGATGATGTGGCACGGGGAGGCCGCGAAGGCGGCGCTCGAGGAGGCGCGCGAGAAGGAGCGGATCTTCGAGGAGGCCAAGGAGCGGCTGGGGGGATTCCGGGAGGAGGAGGCGCGCTCGGGGCTCGAGGAGGTCAAGCGTGCGCTGGAGGGAGTGGCGCTGGAGGTTTCGAGGGCGGATCTGGGCGAGGAGGAGCTCGAGGCGCTGCTGCTGAAGGGGCGCGAAGCGCTCGAGAGCAAATGCGGAATCGGAATGCAAAGGCAAGAGGAGCTCGAGGGCGATCCGCAGCTGAGCCTGGCGCTGTGCCGGCTGGCGTTCGGCGGCGCGCGGGAGCTGGATTTGGCCGGGTGGGCGAGCGAGCGGTTCCGGGGCGGGGCGCCGCTGTGCGCGCAGTCCGATCCGCTGCTGGACCCGCGCGGGGAGCAAGAGCCGGCGCTGAGGCTGCCGGAGGGGCATTGGGGGGAGCGGGCGGTCTACGCGGTCGGGGATCGGATGCTGGGGCTGGAGGGGCTGCGGCGCGCGTGGCTGGGGCTGTCCGGGGAAAGCGGGCGGGAGGCGACGCGCGAGGCGCTGCTGCTGGGGACGTCGACGGGGGGGGAGCGCGAGCGGGCCTGGGAGGGGATCTCCGGATTCGGGGAATTCGAGAGGAGCCGGCAGGAGGCGCGGGAGAAGGGGCTCGGGCGGGGCAAGGCGCTGCTCGGAAGGGAGCTGCGCGCGGCGCTCGGGGAGCTCGGGGAGATCATGGGGTGGAGGAGCCCCTCGAGGGTGTTCAGCCATTACGAGGCGCACTACGGCCCGGGTAAGGGGATGTGGGAGGGGGGGGCGAGCCGGAGAGTCCTGGAGATGGTGTCGCGCGAGGCGAGCGCGCACGAGCAGCTCGGGGGGCTGGCCTTCGGGCTGGCGCTGCGGGAGTCGCTCGGCGGGGCGGCGGCGCGGGATTTGGCGGCGGTGGCGCTGGCGAGGAGGGCGGGGCTGGGGTTCGCCGGATGCGAGCCGAGCCTGGAGGGGCTGCTGCCGGGGCTGCGCGAGGAGATCGGGGAGGCGGCCGGAGGGGGGGGCGAGGAGGAGCGGGAGCGCTGGGCGGCCGGGGAGGCCTTCGCGAAGGAGGATCCGATGGGGAAGGTGGCGATCGGGGGGCTCAAGGCGGCGCGGAGGATGCCCGGGGAGGCCAAGGGGGTGGTCGGGGAGGCTAAGGCGGCGCTCAAGGAGGAGTTCGGGCTGAGCCAGGCGGCGTGGAAGGCGCTCGCCGGGAGCGAGCGGCTGCGGGGGCTCTACGAGAAGGAGCTGCGCCGGGCGGGGAAGGAGCCGGCCCGGCGTAAGGAGGCGACGAGCAAGCGGGTGAAGGAGGCGATGGCGGCGATCGACAAGGCCGGGGACGGATTTTTGGGGAGGGTGGGAGCGGCCGGGCGGGACGCGGGGCGGAGGATGGGGGCGCAGGCGGCGGGGCGGGCGCTCTCGGCGGCGGCGATGGCCGGGCTCGGGGAGGCGGAGCAAGAGGGGCTGCTGCTGCTGCTGGAGCATTCGGAGGCGGCGCGGCGGATGATCGCGGGGATGCCGGCCGCGCCGGCGGAGGATCGCCGGGGCGACGCGGCGTCGGCGCGGGAGCGGGCGCGCGCGCTGCTGGAGGACGCCGCGGCGCTCGAGGAGCGAGCCGGAGCGCTGGCGCTGGGGCTTTCGCGGCGGCTGGAGAAGGGGCGAGCGGCCCGGCGCGAGCGCGGGGCGAGCGAGGCGGAGGCGCTCGAGGGGGGGCTGGCGCTCGCGGGCGCGGCGGCGAGCGACATCCAGGACGCCGAGCGGGGGCTGGGGGTGGGCTTTTGGGCGGGGATGGACCGGAAGGATCCGGTGAGCCACGCGCTGCGGCAGCACCGTGCGTGGGAGGAGACGCTGCGCGCGAGGCAGATGCGGGAGAACCCGAGCCTGGGGAAAAGCTGGGGCGCGGAGATCGGGGGATGGAAGGCGGGGCGGGTGGAGATCGAGGAGATCTCGACGGGGCTGGGGCTGCTGGAGGAGGGGGAGCGGATGAGTCATTGCGTGGCCAGCTACATCGACCGGTGCGCGGAGGGGCGGAGCCGGATCTTCTCGGTGCGGATGTTCGGGCAGCGGGTGGCGACGCTGGAGCTGGCGCCGGAGGGGGCGGGGGAGGGGTTCGACGCGGAGAGCGGGAAGGGGAGAAGCAGGATCAAGGGGTGGGCGATCGCGCAGAATCGGGGCAAGCACAACGCGCTGGTGGAGTCGCAGGAGGTGATCGCGGCGTGCGAGGCGTTCGCGCTGGACTACGCGAAGGCCTTCGGGGCGCGCACGCAGGAGCTGGTGGAGAGGGAGCGCGAGCGGCGCGAGGCGCTGGAGCGGGAGAAGAGCGAGCGAGCGGGAGAAAAGGCGGAAAAGGCCGCGCCGAAGGGGAGGAGGGCGAAGGCGGGCTAGTGGCGGGGGGAGCGCGGAGGCGATATACTGGGCGCAGGAGAGAGGAGGGGGCATGGGAATCGCGGAGCTGGAGCGGGAAGGGCTGCAGGCGCGGCTGATCTACGAGATTTTCTCCGGGTGCGTGCGCCGGGAGTTCGTGCTCAAGGGGGGGCTGGCGCTGCGGGCGCTGCACGGATCGGAGCGGCTGACCAAGGACATCGACCTGGACAGCCCGCACGAGATGCCGCTCGACCACGCCAAGGCGCGCATGCGCGCGGCGATCAAGAGGGCGCTGGCGGGGGGCTGCCTGATCGACGCGCAGGTGAGCGAGCCCAAGCAGACGGACACGGTGATGCGCTGGAAGATCAACGGGACGACGCGGCGCGGGTCGAGGATCCACCTGACGGTGGAGGTTTCGCGCCGGCCGATGCCGCTGGCGGACCGAGCGATCGAGCGGGAGTATCCGAATCCGCGCGCGGGGGGCGCTGCCCATGAGCGGGTGGAAGCTGCGGCTCGCGGGCGGGCTGGAGGATCCGTCGGCGCCGAGGGTGCTCGGGGCGGAGGATCTGCGCGAGCTGGCGCGGCGCTATCGCGGGGAGGTGTCGGACCCGACGATCTGGAGGCTGGGGGCGGAGCTGGAGGAGGCCGGGGCGCTCGAGCGGGTGGCGCGGGGGGTGTGGGCGAACTTGCGGGCGCTGCCGCCGGCGAGCGCGGAGGAGGCGGCGGGGAGGATGCGCAAGGGGGCGGTGGTATCGCTGCACCGGGTGCTCGGGGAGGCGGGGTTCCTGAACAACCCGTCGGCGACGGTGACGGCGGTGGTGCCGCTGGGGGCGGGGAGCCCGGCGCGCAGCACGGGCTCGAGGCTGACGGAGGCGGGCAAGCGCTTCCACTTCTGGTCGATGCCCGAGGAGCTGGCGCGCCGGGGCGAGGAGTGGCTGGATCGGGAGCGCCCGCACGCGAGGGCGCTGCCCGAGCGCGCGCTGGGGGATTGGCTGGCGATCGCCGGGCGGGGGCGCGCGGGGCTGCCGATGCCGCCGGCGGACGTGGACTTCGAGGCGCTGGAGATGGGGCTGTGCCGGGAGATCTGCGCGGCCTACGGGGTGGAGCGGGAGCTCGACGAGCTGCTCGAGCGGGCGCGCCGGCTCGAGGAGGGAGAGCCGGAGCCGGCGGAGCGCTCGCGCGGGATGCGCCCTTAGGGATCCGCAAGCGGATCGCGCGCCAAGGATGCGGATGGGGAGCGGAAGGCGAGAAGCTAGCTCATAACCATCAAAAAATGATAGTTATGAGCTAGCTAAAAGGGGAGGGGGGAGCGATGGGGGATCGGGAGCGCGCGGCGCCATTGAGCCTGAGGGAGTGGGAGGAGGACGATCGGGAGCGGCTCGAGCCGATGCGCGAGGCGCTGCGGCGGGCGGAGCGGATCCGGCTGTGCCTGGAGCTGGAGGGGGCGTTCCGGGAGGATCCGAAGATCCGGGCGCTCAACATCGAGTGGGACGACGAGGCGGGGCTGTTCGATTGCTGGGAGCTCGCCGGGCAGGCGTGGGGGGAGCGCTCGTGCGAGGCGCAAAGCGCGCTGGAGCGGTTTTTCGGGCGCGAGGCGCTCGAGGGGCTCGAGGGGAGCCCGCTGGCGGAGATTCCGCCGGAGGGGCTGGAGATCCGGCGGGGGAGCGCGGAGGAGATCGCGCGGGAGCTGGGGATGGCGGAGGCGGCGGCGGAGCTCGAGGCGAGCCGGCTGAGGGCGGCGGCGGGGAAGGCGTCGGGGATCGGGAAGAGGGGGAGGGGGATGTGAGCGGGATCGAGGAGGGGTTCGCGAGCCTGGAGGCGGCGCGCGCGCGCCAGGAGGAGCTGGATCGGCTGGGCGGGCGGCTCGAGGAGCTCGAGGCGCAGAGCCTGTGCCTGGAGCTCGAGGAGCGCTTCCGGGAGCGGCCGGACCTGGAGGGGCTGCTCATCGGCGGGGACGGGACGGCCCGGGGGGAGCGAGCCGAGGCGGAGGAGGCAAGCTCAGCGGGGCGAGGCGGAGGAGGCAAGCTCAGCGGGGCGAGGCTGAGCGAGAGGCGCGAGCTCAGCGAGCCGGTGTGGAGATTCCTGCGCTACGCGCCGGATTTGTCCGAGCGGAGCGCGCTGGGGGATCTGCAGGAGGGGGAGGAGGCGCGGATCCCGCGGGGGAGCGCGGAGGAGATCGCGCGCGCGCTGGGGCTGGAGGAGATCGGGTCGCAGCTGGAGGCGGCGCGGCTGGGGGCGGCGGCGGGGGCGGCCGGGGGCGGGAAGCCCCGGCGGGGCATCTGATGGCGGGAGCGTTCCGGGGCTAGCGGTCGCGCGCGGCGCGGATCCGCGCCTCGGAGAGGGAGCGCAAGGCGGCCTGGCGGGAGTGGAGCAGGGCCGGATCGGGCTCGCGCCGGGGCGGCTCGGAGGAGCGCAGGTGCCAGGGGGCGAAGGGCTGGGCGGGGACGGTCCAGAGATTGATGGGCGGCAGGCGGAAGTCGGGCCAGGCGTAGGGCATGGGAAGCTCCAAAAACGGATGGGGCATTGTATCAGAAAGGGGGCGGGGCGGGCAAGGGATCAGAGGGCGACGCAGGCGTCGCCGCCGCGGTCGCGGGCGGCCTGGAGGGCGCGCGCGGCGCGCTCGAGCAGAGCCTCGGGGGTCTCGCCGTCGCGATCGCGGCGGAAGGAGGAGACGCCGACGCTGACGGTGGCGCGGATGGAGAGGTCGCCGAAGGGGACGGGCTTGTCGCAGACGGACGAGCGGATGCGCTCGGCGATGAGCAGGGCGTCGGCCGGGGAGGCGCCGGGGAAAAGGAGGAGGAACTCGCCGGCCTGGCGGTATCGGCCGATGACGTCGTATCCGCGGGCGCAGTGGAAGAGGCGGGAGGAGACCTCGAGGATGGAGGCCTCGGAGGCGCCCTCCCCGTAGGCGAGGGCGATGTTGGGGAGCTGGTCGAGGTCGAGCAGGAGGACGGCGAGATGCTCGCTCAAGGTGAATCTCGCATATGGGATGCTCATGAGGCTTGCGATTTGCGCAGGCAATAG
>VFQM010002446.1_pt1 | contig 13624 bp, 14 predicted proteins | sample 3512391 | NCBI WGS metagenome assembly VFQM01 (sample SAMN10412369, study PRJNA504923) | tailings metagenome | isolation source: Replicate 1 from Balatoc abandoned mine | place: Philippines
CTGCGGCTTCTCGCGCTGCGGCTTCTCGCGCTGCGGCTTCTCGCGCTGCGGCCTCTCGCGCTGCGGCTTCTCGCGCTGCGGCTTCTCGCGCTGCGGCTTCGCGCGCTGCGGCTTCTCGCGCTGCGGCTTCTCGCGCTGCGGCTTCTCGCGCTGCGGCTTCTCGCGCTGCGGCCTCGCGTTCGGCTTGCGCCCGCTCGGCCGCAGCCTGGCGCGCTGCCTCGGCGCGTGCGGCCTCCCGTTGTTCGGCCAGTTCGCGTTCGGCCGCTTGCTGCGCGGCCTCGGCCCGCGCTGCAGCCTCAAGCGCCGCCTGGGCCTGAACCTGGGCTGCTTGCCGGCGCTCGGCTTCCTGCGCCGGGTCGTCCTGCTGCGCTGTGGGCGCTTGCACCTCGGGCAGTGTCGCGTCCTGCTGTGCGAGCACTGGCGGCGCGGGTGGTGGCGCGGTGATTGGCGCGGGCGTGGGGTCCGGTGGCGGCGCGGGCGTTACGGTGGGTGCGGGCGCGTCGGACGCCAACCGCTCGGGCTCGGCGCGTGCGGGCTCGGTGCGTTCGGCGTCGGGCGGGCGTGTGGCCGATGCCTGCGTGGCCCGTTCGCGCGCAGCTTGTTGTTCTCGTGCGGCTTGCTCTCTTGCCGCCTGCTGTTGCGCGGCTTCCTGCCGGGCAGTCTCGCGCCGTACAGCGGCCTGCTGAATGGCCGCCTGCCGGGCAGACTCCTGGCGCGCAGCGCGCTCGCGCGCGGCGGCCTGGCGTTCGGACAAGGCCTGCGCGGCGGCCCGGCGGGCCGCTTCGAGGCGGGCCGCTTCGGCCACGCGCGCCGTCTGCAGCGTGCCGTAGTCCAGCACCGTCAGCGCAGTTGCCGGGATGGCGTTGGGCGTCGTTGGTGGGGTGCTTGACGTGCCGGCTGCCTCGGCCGGTGCCGTGTGGGCCTCTGCAGCGGGTTCAGGGGCGTTCGCCGCGACCATGCTGGGCTGCGGTGCGGGCTGAGCGTGTCGCCCGGGTGCCTCGGCGCGCCGCTCCTGCCAGGGCAGGCCGAAGCCGGGCAGCCCGAGCCCCTCGCCGCCGAAGGTCAGGCCCAGCAGCAGCACGTGCACCGCCAGCGACAGCCCCCACGCGGTGCCGGCGCGGCGGCGCGGCGAGGCCATCCAGCGACCCGGCCGCCAGTGCTCGGCCAGCTCCGCCGGCAGTTGCTGCACCGGTGGGCGACCGGGTTGCCGGGGCGGGCTGGGACTGTGCATGCGGCGCATTGTCCCGTGGCCCGCGCGCGCGTGGCCATCCGGGTGCCGGGCTCAGAGTTTTTCCGTCTCGCCCGCCTTGGGCTGCCATTTCATCAGGCGTTTCTCGATGCGGCCCACCGCCGCGTCCAGCACCAGCGCGAAGCTGGTGAGCACCAGGATGCCGGCCATCACGGTGTTGATGTCGAACTGGCCCTCGGCCTGCAGGATGAGGTAGCCCACGCCCTGCGATGAGCCGAGGTACTCGCCCACCACCGCGCCCACGAAGGCCAGGCCGACGCTGGTGTGAAGCGAGCTGAACACCCAGCTGGTGGCGCTGGGCAGGTAGACGTGGCGCAGCAGCTGCTTCTGGCTCGCGCCCAGCATGCGCGCGTTGGCCAGCACCACCGGGCTTACTTCCTTGACGCCCTGGTAGACGTTGAAGAACACGATGAAGAACACCAGCGTGACGCCCAGAGCCACCTTGGAGGCCATGCCCAGCCCGAACCACACCGCGAAGATGGGCGCGAGGATGATGCGTGGCATGGAGTTGAGCGCCTTGATGTAGGGCTCGAGGATGGCCGATGCCATGGGCGAGAGCGCCAGCCACAGCCCGCCAGCCAGCCCGGTCACGGCGCCGATGCCAAAGGCCATGAGCGTTTCGGCCAGCGTGACCCACAGGTGGACGTAGATGTCGGCATCGCGCACGAACCAGACCCAGATGCGCGTGAAGATCTTCAGCGGTTCACCGAAGAAGAACGCAGCCTGACGGTCGTTGTCGAACATGAAGGTCGGCACCAGACCGGGCTTGGTCATGACGTGCCAGAACAGGAACAGGAGCGCGAGCAGGCCGAGTTGCCACAGGCGCAGGTTGCCCGGGCGGGGTTTGAGGAACTTCCACATGCGTTGACGGGGCCGCGCTCAGGCGGCTTTCTGCAGTTGTTGCTGGTAGCCCTTGAGCACCTCGTCGCGCAGCACCGCCCAGATGGCCGCGTGCAGTTCGAGGAAACGCGGCAGGGTCTTCACCTCGGCCACGTCGCGCGGGCGCTCGATGTCGATGGTGAAGTCACCGATGACGTGGCTGGCCGGGCCGGCGGACATGATCACCACGCGGTCGCTCATGGCGATGGCTTCGTCGAGGTCGTGCGTGATGAACAGCACCGCCTTTTTCTTTGCCGCCCAGAGTTGCAGCACCTCGTTCTCCATCAGCTGCCGCGTCTGGATGTCAAGCGCCGAGAACGGTTCGTCCATCAGGATGATGTCGGGGTCGAGCACCAGCGTCTGCGCGAGCGAGGTGCGCTTGCGCATGCCGCCGCTCATCTGGTGCGGGTAGCGGTCACCGAAGCCACCCAGGCCCACGCGGCGCAGCCAGTCGTCGGCCTGGGCCCGCGCGTCGGCGTCGGCCACGCCGCGGAACTGCAGCCCGGCCATCACGTTTTGCAGGCCGGTGCGCCAGGGCATGAGGCTCTCGCTCTGGAACATGTAGCCAGCGCGCGCGTTGATGCCCTGCAGGGTCTCGCCGAAGATGCGCGCGCTGCCCTTGCTGGGTTCGAGCAGGCCGGCCGCCACGTTGAGCAGGGTGCTCTTGCCGCAGCCCGTGGGGCCCACCACGCTCACGAACTCGCCCGCCCCCACCGTGAGGTTCACGCCCTCGACCGCGGTGTAGCGCTGGCCGGGGGCGTCCTTGCTGATGAAGGTGCAGGCGACGTCCTGCAGTTCGATCGCCGCTGCCGTCATGTCATCCCTTCGGGTACTTGGCGTTGGCCTTCTGTGCGAACGTGTTGGTGTAGACCGCGTTCAGGTCGAGCTTCGCCTTGGCGAGCTCGGCGTCCACGCTGCCCAGTGCCTTGAAGGCAGTCTCGGAGCCCTTGGCCGGGATCAAGCCGTCGGGCGAGAGCGCCTTCTGGGCGGCCAGGAAGCCGTCGATGTAGATCGCGCGGTCACCCAGCAGGTAGCTCTCGGGCACCACCTTGATGATGTCGCCCGGGCCGGCCTTCTGGATCCACTTGTTGGCGCGCACCATGGCGTTGGCCATGGCCTGCGCGGTGTTGGGATTGCGGTCGAGGAAGGGCTGCGGGCAGTACAGGCAGCCAGCCGGCATCGGGCCGCCGAACACGCGCTCGGCCTCGCTCACGATGCGCGTGTCGGTGACGATCTTCAGATCGCCCGAGCGCTGCAGCAGCGTGATCACCGGGTCGAGGTTGCTGATGGCGTCGATCTGGCCGGCGCGCATGGCAGCAACCGCACCGTTGCTCGCGCCCACGCCGACGATGCTCACGTCGCTGGGCTTCAAGCCCGCCTTGGCGAGCACGAAGTTCACCAGCACGTTGGTCGAGCTGCCCGGTGCGGTCACCCCGATCTTCTTGCCCTTGAGTTCAGCCACGTCCTTGAAGTTGGGCATGGTCTTGGGGTTGATGCCGAGCACGATCTGCGGCGCCAGGCCCTGCAGCACGAAGGCCCGCATGGGCTGGCCCTTGAACTGCATGTTGATCGTGTGCTCGAACGCGCCGGAAACGACGTCCGCGCTGCCGCCCACCACGGCCTGCAATGCACGCGAGCCGCCCGCGAAGTCGACGATGGTGAGGTCCAGGCCTTCGTCCTTGAAGTAGCCCAGTTGCTCGGCGATGGTCAGTGGCAGGTAGTAGAAGAGGTTCTTGCCGCCCACGGCGATGGTGCACTTGGGCTTCTCGATGCCCTGCGCGAAGCCGAGGTTCGGCAAGCTGGCGGCGGCAATGCCGCTGGCGATGAAGTGGCGTCGTTGCATGGTTTGTCTCCTGGGTGCGGATGGGAAAGGCGCACGCCCGCAGGGGGTGCGAAGGACCGAAGGATGATAGGCCGAGGGGGTATCCGCACGGGACACGCGGACATCAGGGTTGACCCTGTGCCCGTGTCACCCGATCGGCAGGCCGTCCACGAACACCTTGAGCTCGTTGGGTGTGAACGCGGTCCAGGCCTCGTTGCTGGTAAGCGGTGTCGTCACGATCACCGCGGCGCGGTCGCCGGGCTGGTTCACGGTGGCGAAGTCCACCGTCCAGTCGCAGTCCTTGAGCGTGGCCTGCGCGAACGGGTGCTGGCGTACCAGCCAATGCAGGTTGGTGCTGCAGTGGGCCCACAGCGCCTCGCCGTTGGAGAGCAGGAAGTTGAAGCTGCCAAACCGCGTGACCTGCGGAATCAGCTCGCGCAGCGTGTGGGTGAGCTCGTGCACGCTGGGCAGGCCCGCGTGCGATTTGTGCAGTTCCTGCATCAGCCAGCAGAAGGCGCGTTCGCTGTCGGTACTGCCCACCGGGCGGAAGTGGCTGTGCAACGGCGGGGCGTAGTCCTTGAGGTCGCCGTTGTGGGCGAACACCCATTGGCGGCCCCAGAGTTCGCGCACGAAGGGGTGGGCGTTCTCCAGCGCCACTTCGCCGATTGTGGCCTTGCGCACGTGGGCAATGATGTTGCGGCTCTTGAGCGGATAAGCCTGCAGGAACTGCGCCATCGGCGAATGCGCTGCGCTCTGGTGGTCAAGGAACAGGCGCAGGCCCTTGCCTTCGAAGAAGGCGATGCCCCAGCCATCGGCGTGATGGTCGGTGTTGCCGCCGCGCTCGCGAAAGCCGGTGAAGCTGAAGGTGGCGTCGGTGGGGGTGGCGCAGTTCAGGCCGAGCAACTGGCACATGGTGGCGGCTATTGTGTGCGGCTGTCGGCCTTGAGCCGCAGCGCGGCGATGAGCGCCACGCCGCAGATGACGGCCAGCAGGATGAAGGTTTCGTTGAAGGCGGCCAGCCGGTCGGGTGCGCGGCTGGCGCTGTCCAGCACCTGGCCGTGCGCCGCGAGCCGCCACTCCAGGAAGATGCCGCACAGGCTCACGCCCGCGGCGCCACCCAGCATGCGCAAGAAGTTGATGGCGCTGGAGCCTTGCGGGATGTGGCTGCGGTCGAGCCCGCGCATGGCGCCGATGTTGAGCGAGGGCAGGACGAAGCCCAGCCCGATGCGACCCAGAATGGCCCAGAGGATGAGCAGCGGAATGATCAGTCCCGCGTGGTCGAGGCGGATCGTCACCATCAGCGCGAACGAGGCTGCCAGCATCAGCAGGCCGATGCTCACCAGGCGGTGCGTGGGTTGGCGGTCGGCCAGCCGGCCCACCACGGCGATGGTGACGGCCAGCACGAAGCCCGCCGGCAGCAGCACCGTGCCCACGACCGAGGGTGAGAGGCGCAACCCCATCTGCATGTACACCGGCAGCAGGTAGGTGGAGCCGAACAGCGCGATGCCGTAGATGAAGGCCACGATGCTGCCCATGGCGAAACGCCGGTCCCGAAACAGCGTGAGGTCCAGCAGCGGGTCCACGCCCTGGCTGGGGTGGCGCCGGCGCTGCTGCAGCGTGCGCCGCTCGAGCCAGATGAAGGCGACCAGCAGGCCGACGGCGGCCGCCAGCAGCGTGAGCGCGGTGGCCGCGGTGCCGCCCTGCAGCTCCACCAGGCCGTTGAGCAGGCACAGCGTGCCCAGGGAGGCGATCAGCAGGCCGCGCCAGTCGAGCCCGGCGCCGTCCCGGTTGGCGGCGCCCCCGCCAGGTGCGGTGGTGGGGATCAGCTTCTTCGCCAGCCACAGCGAGACCACGCACAGCGGCACCACCATGAAGAAGATCGAGCGCCAACCGAACCAGTCGACCAGCACGCCGCCGATGCTGGGGCCCAGCGCTGGCGCCAGCACCACGCCCATGCCGAAGATGCCGCTGGCGCGGCCTTGTTCGGTGGAATCGAAAGCGCGCAGGATGATGATGGCCGGGATCGGCTGCACCACGCCCGCCGCGAGGCCCTCGGCCACGCGCGCCGCCAGCACCAGCGGGTAATCGTTTGCCAGGCCGCCGGCCACGCCACCGACCAGCAGCAGCCACATGCACCCCTCGTAAGTTCGCCGGTAGCCGTAGCGCGCCAGCAGCCAGGGCGTGGTCAGCATCGAGACCGTCATGGCCGCCATGAAGGCGGAGGACACCCACTGCGCGCGCTCCTGGCCCAGCGTGAAGTGCTGGCTCATGTCGGGAATGGCCACGTTCACGATCGTCGACGACATGATCGAGGCCATGGTGCCCACCATCACCGCGAGCAGCAGCAGCCATCGGTAGCGCGGGCCGTAGCGCTCGCGCAGCGCGGGCAGTCCGTTCGGGTCTTGTGCGGCGTCGCTCATCGCGGCGCGGCAAGGGCTGATTTCACGCACGCCGGGCACAGGCAGGCGGTGCCGCGGGCCGCTTCGGGTATGCGTGCCAGCAGTTCGGGCGTGAAGGTTTCGCTCACGCACCAGCAGGGCGGCTGTGGCTCGCCGGTGGCCTTTTGCATTTCCATGGCGCACCGGTTGTCACTGCCGCACAGCGGGCAGCGCGTGGCGTCGACGGGCAGGGGCATGGGCTCGGTCATGGGCGGCAGCGGGGTGCACTGTGATACGGTCGGCACGTGATCCGCCTTGCCATTGTCGCCGCAGCGCTGTGGGCCGCTGCCGCCGCTGCCCAGAGCCCATCTCCCACCCCCGTGCGGGTGCCCGACACCATGGCGCAGCGCCTGCTGGCCTGCACCGCCTGCCACGGCGAACAGGGCCGCGCCACGCCCGACGGCTACTTCCCGCGCATTGCGGGCAAGCCCGCGGCCTACCTGCACAACCAGCTGCGCCATTTTCAGGCCGGACGGCGCCAGGCCGTGGGCATGGCGTCCCTGCTCGATCACCTGGACGACGCCTACCTGCGCGAGATGGCGGCGCATTTCGCCGGGCTCGATCTGCCCTACCCGCCACCGGCGCCCGCGCAGGGCACGGCGGCGCAGCGCGCGCGCGGCGAACAGCTGGTGCGCGTGGGCGATCCGGCGAAGAACCTGCCGTCGTGCAACAGCTGCCACGGCGAGCGCATGACCGGTGTGCAGCCCGCCATCCCCGGTCTGCTCGGCCTGCCGCGCGACTACCTCATCGGCCAGCTCGGCGGCTGGCAGACCGGCCTGCGCCAGGCCAGCGCACCCGACTGCATGGCCGAGGTGGCGAAGAAGCTCAGCGGCGAGGACGTGAGTGCGGTGGCGAGCTGGCTCGCCGCGCAGCCGCTGCCGGCCGATCCGAAGCCTGCCGAGCGCCTGCCGGCGCCCTTGCCCATCGCTTGCGGCAGCGACCTCGGGGGCGTGCGATGACGCGCCGCCTGCTGTCGATCGCGCTGGGTTTGATCTTGCTCGCGGGCCTGGCGTTTGCGTGGGCCGTATGGCGCGAGTTGCGCCCCATACCGCTGGTGCAGGCGCCCGAACTGCCCCCCACACCGGCGTTGATTGCGCGCGGTGAACTACTCGCCCGCGCCGGCAACTGCGTGGCCTGCCACACCGCGAAAGGCGGCGAGCCCTGGGCCGGTGGACACGCGGTGCAGACGCGCTTTGGCGCCATCGTGAGCAGCAACCTCACGCCGCACGCCAGCGGTCTGGGCGGCTGGAGCGCCGCAGAGTTCCATCGCGCGTTGCACCACGGCCAGTCGCGCGACGGCCGCCTGCTCTACCCCGCGTTTCCCTACCTGCACACCACGCGCCTGGCGCGCGCCGACACCGACGCGCTGTTTGCTTACCTGGGAACGCTGGCACCGGTGGAGCGCGCGCGCGAGCCGCACCGCCTGCGCTTCCCGTACGACCAGCCGCTGGCGCTGGCGGCCTGGCGCGTGCTGCACTTCGCGCCCGGCGAGCAGCGCGACGAGCCGACGCGCAGCGCCGAGTGGAACCGCGGCGCCTGGTGGGTGCAGGGCGTGGCGCACTGCGCGGCTTGCCACCGCGCGCCGGGCGTTCTCGAAGGCCCTGGTGAGGCGCTGGCGGGCGGCCCCATGCCCGATGGCGCGTGGTGGGCGCCGTCGCTGCACGACCCGGGCGAGGCTGGCGTGCAAGCCTGGTCCACGGAGGACATCGTGCGCCTGCTGCGCGACGGTCGCACCGACCGGGCCGCCGTGAGCGGCCCGATGGCCGAGGTCGTTCGTCACGGCACGCAGCACCTGCCCGAGGCCGAACTGCGCGCCATCGCCGCTTACCTGAAGGATCTGCCCGTGGTGCCGCAACCGCGCGATGACGTGCCTGCCGAGCCGCGCGTGCTGCTGCAGGGCGCGCGCGTGTACGAGCAGCACTGCGCGCAATGCCACGGCAAGCAGGGCGAAGGCGCGTGGGCCGAGGGCGCGCCGTTGGACGGCCCCTGGGCGTTCCCGCCACTGGCGGGCAACCGCGCCGTCACGCAGGCGTCGCCGGTGAACCTGGTGCGCTGGGTGCTCGATGGCGGCTACGGCCCCACCACCGCAGCGCACCCGCGCCCTTGGGGCATGCCGCCGTTTCGCAGCCAGCTCAGCGACGACGAGATCGCCGCGGTGGCCAGCCACGTGCGACAGGCCTGGGGCAATGGCGCTGGCGGCGTCAGCGCGCTGCAGGTGCAGCGGCTGCGCTGACGTCCCGCAGGCCACCGGCGCCGCCGCGCCGCGGGGCGTGCCCGTGGCGTCGATCAGCCTGCCGTCATGCCCCGCGAGGCCGTTGCTGTCACCTACGCTACACGTCTGACCGACTTTCGGCGGAGGTAACCGCTCATCGTTCTTCGGGCCTACGTGGCCACCGCCATTGCCGAATACTTCCGCGATCAAGGGCAGAAAGTGCTGTTCCTGATGGACTCGGTGACGCGCTTTGCCCGTGCGCAACGCGAGATCGGCCTGGCTGCCGGCGAGCCGCCTACGCGCCGCGGTTTTCCGCCCAGCGTGTTTGCAACGCTGCCACAGCTCATGGAGCGAGCCGGCACCAACCAGCACGGCTCGATCACTGCCCTGTATACGGTTCTCGTGGAGGGCGATGACATGACCGAGCCGGTGGCCGATGAGACGCGCTCGATTCTCGATGGCCACATCGTGCTGTCGCGCAAGCTTGGCGCCATGAACCACTATCCCGCGATCGACGTGTTGGCCTCAGCGTCGCGTGTCATGAGCGCACTGGTGACCCCGGAGCACAAGGCCGCCGCCGGCCGCGTTCGCGAATTGCTCGCCAAGTACGAAGAGATCGAGCTCCTGCTCAAAGTGGGCGAATACAAGAAGGGCGCCGACCGTGTGGCCGATCAGGCCATCGACAGCCGCGAGGCCATCCTGGCCTATCTGCGTCAGGGAACGCACGAACACTGCGGTTTTGATGAGGCGCTCAGCCGCCTGCGCGCCCTGGCGGCGCGCTGAATCGTCAGCCTTGATCACCGCGCTGATCCACAGCGCCCATCCACCACGAAACTCCCGGCGGCGCGCGCGTCGACCGATCACCCACGACCCCCTCGCGGGGCCCGCCTAGGCCGTCTGACCTCGGCCGTTTGCCTGACGCGCCCCTGTCAATACTGACAGGGGCGCTTTGTTTGACGCTGAAAAGTGGGATAGACTTCAGGCGGGAGCCGCAAGGTTCCCCCCGCTTTTCCTCCCTGAGCGGGTGCCTTAGTGTGTGACAGCAAAAAGGCTTCCCAACCCGGCCCATGGCCGGGTTTTTTTTGCCTGTGCGCAACCAGGGCGCGTGTGCGCAAGCATGGCCATACACTGCCCCCATGCTCTGGGTCAAAGCCTTTCACATCGTCTTCGTGGCGAGCTGGTTTGCCGGCTTGTTCTACCTGCCACGCATCTTCGTCAACCTCGCCATGGTGCCGCCTGAGAGCGTGGCCGAGCGCGAGCGCCTGCTGTTGATGGCGCGCAAGCTGCTGCGCTTCACCACCTTGCTGGCTGTGCCCGCCATCGCGCTCGGGCTGTGGCTGTGGTGGGGTTACGGCATCGGCCGCGGTCCGGGCAACGGGTGGATGCACGCCAAGCTGCTGGTGGTGTTGCTGGCGGTGGGCTACCACCATGCCTGCGCGGGGATGCTGCGTCGGTTCGTGGCGGGTCAGAGCCGACGTTCACACGTCTGGTACCGCTGGTTCAACGAGCTGCCCGTGCTGCTGCTCGTGATCGCCGTGGTGCTGGTGGTGGTGAAGCCTTTCTGAGGCGGGTGGAGGCAGGTCGATGCGCACGTCCGCCTGGCCACTGGCCCTGCTTTATGCCGGGCTCATCCTCTACGCCAGCCTCTACCCATTCACGGGCTGGCGGGTGCAGGGTGTGCAGGCCTGGTCCTGGCTGGATGCCCCCTGGCCCCAGTACTGGACAGCCTTCGACCTCTACGCCAATTTCCTCGGCTATGTGCCGCTCGGCTTCCTGATGGCGGTGGCTGCGCTGCGTCTGGGCTGGCGCCAGGGCGTGTGGTGGCTGGGCGCGGGGTTGCCGATGTTGTTGTCGGCCGGCATCGAGAGCGCGCAGACCTACCTGCTGGTGCGCGTGCCGTCGAACGTGGACTTTGCGCTCAACACGCTGGGCGGTCTGGTGGGCGCCGCGCTGGCCTGGCTGGTGGGCCGTGGCGGGGCCTTGCAGCACTGGGGACGCTGGCGCGAGGCGTGGTTCGCCCCGGGGGCGCACGGCAGCCTCGTTCTGCTGGCGATCTGGCCGTTGGCCCTGCTCTATCCGTTGTCGGTGCCCTTCGGCCTGGGCCAGGCCTGGGAGCCACTGGCCCAGGCGTTGGCCGAATGGTGGTGGGACACGCCTTTCATCGCCTGGCTGCCGGCGCCCGGGTTGCCCGATGCGCCCCTCAGCCCGTTGACCGAGGCGTTCTGTGTCGCGCTGAGCCTGCTGGCCCCGCTGCTGATGGCCTATGGCGACATGCGCGGCTGGTGGCGTCGGATCGTGTTTGCGGCGGTCTTCCTCGCGGCGGCCTGGATGGTGGGCGGACTGTCCGGCGCGCTCACCTACGGTCCGGTGCACGCCTGGTCCTGGGCCACCGAGCCCGTGGTGGCGGGCTTGGTCGGGGCGGCGCTGCTGGCCGCGTTGTGCGCGCCACTCACCCGGCGGCTGTGCCACGCGCTGATGCTGCTGTGCCTCGGGGTGTCGCTGTCGCTGCTCAACCGCGCACCGGAAGTGCCCTATTTCGCGCAGGCGATCGAGGTCTGGGAGCAGGGCCGTTTCATCCGCTTTCACGGCGTATCCCAATGGCTGGGGTGGCTGTGGCCCTATGCGGCCATTGCGTTCGGCCTGTACGCGGTAGCGCGCCCTTCGCCCCGCGACGAGGGGGGGGCCTAGAATCGGGGGCATGTCCGAGTCCGCCACGCCTGCGCCGAAATCCTACTACCGGCGCCACATCTTCTTTTGTCTCAACCAGCGCGAAGGCGGCGAGGCCTGCTGCGCTGATCACCAGGCCGAAGCGGCCTTTGCGCGATGCAAGTCGCAAGCCAAGGCGCTTGGCCTGCTGGGCCCCGGTGGCGTGCGCGTCAACCGCGCGGGTTGCCTGGATCGCTGCGCAGGCGGGCCGGTCGCGGTCGTCTACCCCGAGGCCGTCTGGTACAGCTATGTGGACCAGCACGACATCGACGAGATCGTGCAGTCCCACCTGCGAGATGGTGTGGTGGTCGAGCGGCTGCTCACGCCGCCCGACGTGGGCCGCTGAGGTGAACGCGCAGACCGAACTGCATTTGCTGGCGGGGCCATCGGGCGCCCTCGAGGTGGCGATCGATCGCCCCGAAGCGCCGGCGAGCGGATGCGCCGTGATCGCCCATCCGCATCCGCTGCACGGCGGCACCCTGACCAACAAGGTGGTACAGACGCTGGCGCGAGCCGCGGTGCTGGCCGGCTTGAAGGCGGTGCGCTTCAATTTTCGCGGTGTGGGTCGCAGCGAAGGCGTCTATGACGAGGGGCGGGGCGAACTCGGTGACCTGATGGCCGTGGTGCAGGCCGAAGCACCCGAGGGCCCGCTCGTGCTGGCTGGCTTCTCGTTCGGTGGTTTCGTGGTGAGCCACGCCGTGCAGCAACTGCATGCCCGGGGCCGGGACCTGAGCCGGGTGGTGCTGGTCGGGCCGGCGGCCAGCCGTTTCAATCTGGCACCACTGCCCGAGGAACTCCATGCGCGCACCCTGGTCGTGCATGGCGAACTCGACGACACCGTGCCCTTGTCGGCCGTGATGGACTGGGCCCGTCCCCAGGTGCTGCCGGTCACGGTGGTGCCTGGTGGCGGTCACTTCTTTCATGGCCAGTTGCCGCTGTTGCGCGAGTTGGTCTGGCGACACCTGCGCAGCTGACCTGCGTCCTGTGGCCGCGATTTCTTGAACCGAGGATCCTGTTTTGTTTCTGTTTTTGCGCTCCCTGTTTGTCACCTTCTCCCTGATGCTCGGCCTGGGCCTCCACCCAGGCGCGGCAGCCCAGATGCCCCAGCCGCCAGAGATTGCGGCCCGGGCCTACCTGCTGCTCGATGTGACCACCGGCCAGGTGCTTGCCAGCAAGGAGCCGGACGCGCCGGTCGAGCCGGCATCGCTCACCAAGCTCATGAGCGCCTACATCGTGTTCGACGCCTTGCGTGCCGGCAAGATCAGCCTCACGCAGACCTTCGGTGTGAGCGAGCGCGCCTGGAAGATGCCCGGTTCGCGCATGTTCATCGACCCCAAGATGCAGGTGTCGGTCGAGGACCTCATCAAGGGCATGATCGTGCAGTCGGGCAACGACGCCACCGTGGCCCTGGCCGAAGGCGTGGCCGGCTCGGTGGAGCGTTTTGTCGAGCTGATGAACCAGCAGGCCAAGGCGCTGGGCATGAACGCGACCAGCTACCGCAACCCCGAGGGGTTGACCGAAGCCGGCCACACCACCACGGCGCGCGACCTGGCCACGCTGGCGACGCGCCTCATGAACGACTTTCCGCAGTACGTCGGCTACTACGCCATCCAGCGCTACCGCTACCCCGGCACGCCCGCCAGCAACGACACCAACCGCAACCTGTTGCTGTTCCGTGACCCGACGGTGGACGGCCTGAAGACCGGCCACACCAACGCCGCAGGCTACTGTCTGGTGGCCACCGCGCGCCGCCCGGTGCCCGGCCTGGGCGATGGGCCGGCGGGGCAGCGCCGTCTGCTGTCGGTGATGCTCGGGGCTGCCAGCGAGAACGCGCGCGCGGCCGAGACCCAGAAATTGCTCAACTGGGGCTACACGGCCTTTGATACCGTTCGCCTGCTGGCCGCCGATCAACCCGCGGCCGAACCCCGCGTCTGGAAAGGCAAGGCCGAAACGGCCAAGCTGGGCCGCGTCGAAGGGGTCGTGGTGTCGGTGCCGGCCGGCGAAGGTGCGCGGCTGAAGTCCGAGGTGGTGCGACCCGAGCCGCTGGTCGCCCCGTTGCAGAAAGGGCAGGCAATCGGCACCCTGCGGGTGACCACGGCCGCCGGGCAGCCCGTGGTGGAAGTGCCGCTGACGGTTCTCGAAACCGTCGAGGAAGCGGGCATTTTCGGCCGCGCCTGGGACGCGATCCACCTCTGGATCCAGTGAGCGGGTGCTGAGCCGCTTGCGCGGCTTGGCGCCGCCGCCGCGCCAGTGCTACACTAGCGGGCTTTTCGGAATTTTCCGGAAGGCTTTGCTATTTTCAAACGTTTAGGGACGTT
>VFQM010002448.1_pt1 | contig 13610 bp, 13 predicted proteins | sample 3512391 | NCBI WGS metagenome assembly VFQM01 (sample SAMN10412369, study PRJNA504923) | tailings metagenome | isolation source: Replicate 1 from Balatoc abandoned mine | place: Philippines
CCTGCACCGACAGGCCGTATGTAAGACTGCAAACCCTTCAGACCTTCACGCCGCCGAATCTTGCTCTTCTGGAGACGTCCATGTAGGACATCCCTAGGGCTGCAGCGCGCCGCGCACAGCCAAGCGCCGTGCCGCTATCGACCACGCGACGGAGACACCCCTTTGCAGCTGCGCCCCTATTTCCGCCGTTGGGCCGACTGGATGCTGACCACCGACAAGCGCCAGCGCATCCGCCTGGCCATGTCGGGGCTCGCGGCGTTGCTGATGGTGTGCTGTCTGGTGGTGATGAACTCCGTAGCCGCTGCCGGCCTGGCCTCCACCGCCGAGGTGCGCGTGTGGACGGCCTGCTCGGTGCTGGGGCTGATTGCGGTGTACGCAGCCATTCGCAGCGGCTGGTCGCGCCGCTTCAAAGACCCGGCCCTTACGCTGGCGCAGATCCTCTACGCCATCACCTGCTGTGTGGCGGCGTTTGTGATTGCCGGGCCTGCGCGGGGCGTCACGCTCCCCATCCTGGCCATCATCCTCATGTTTGGCATCTTCGGGCTCACCACCCGCCAGATGCTGGGCGTGCTGGTGTACAGCCTGGTGGCGTTTGGTGTGGCCTCTGGCGTGGTGGCCGCGCGCGACGAGCCTGATTACCCCACCGTGGTCGCTGCAGCCTACGTGGGCATGGTGGTCGTGGTGCTGCTCAGCAGCACCTTCCTCACCACCCGCGTGCAATCCACCCGCGAGCACCTGCGCCGCCAGAAGGCCGAACTGGCGCAGGCGCTGGAGCAAATCCGCCAGCTGGCCACGCACGATGACCTGACCGGCCTGCTCAACCGCCGCGCCATGCTCGATCGCATGCAACTCGAGCAGCGCCGCAGCCTGCGCAGCGGCTCGCCATTGCTGATTGCCCAGCTGGACATTGACCACTTCAAAGTCGTCAACGACACCCACGGGCACGCCGCTGGCGACCTGGTGCTGCAGAGCTTTGCCGACACCGTGCGCCGCAATGTGCGCGATACCGATGTGCTGGCCCGCTGGGGTGGCGAAGAGTTTGTGCTGCTGCTGTGCGACACCCCCGCCGCAGACGCCGTGGCCCTGATGGAGCGCTTGCGCCAGGCCGTGCAAGCCATGCAGGTGCCAGTGCCGCAGGGCGATGGGCCCATCACCGTGACGGTGTCCATTGGCCTGGCGCGGCACGCCCCTGCCGATCCCTTGGCGGGCACCCTGGAGCGTGCCGACCAGGCGCTCTACGCAGCCAAGGCCGGGGGGCGCAACCGCGTGGTGCCTGCACCTTGCCTGCGTTGATGCCTGTCATCGGCATGCGGTAGCGTGGGCCCCATTGCGCTGGGCCACAATGCCGCCTCGCAGCGCTGCACCCATCCCCTGGCCGTTTTCACCTTCGCCCCCATGACCGAAAGCACCTCTCCGTCTGAATTCCAGTGCGACACCCACGGCCCTGCCGAGGCCACCTACCTGTGCGCCCACCTGCTGGAGCAGCCGGTGCAGACCTGGTACTGCGCAGCACCTTCGGCCGACAAGCCCCACCCCGATGCCTGGTGCGCCGCGTGCGAGCGGCTGTTCCAGCAAGAGGGTGAATGGAACGAGCGCAATGAAGGCGGGCTCGACATCCGCGCCGTGTGCCACCACTGCTACGAAGATGCCCGCGCCGCCAGCGTGAAGGCCATGTCCTCCGAAACCCAGGCCCTGTGGGTGGATGCCGTCACCGCCTGCCATGAACGGCTGGCAGAGCGCCAGGCGCTGCTCACCGCCACACACAAGCTGGCCACCCACGAGCGCTGGGATTACGACCAGGAAAGCGCCACGCTCACCTTCTCCAACGCGGGCGTGCCTGCGGTGGTGGCCGATGTGGAGTTCATCGGCTCCATCTCGAACACCAGCGGCACCTGGCGCTGGTCGTGGGCCAACTTCCACCTGCACCCCAACGTGGTGGGGCGCATCAGCGCCGTGCGCGAATACGGGCGGGAACACCACTTTGCCCCGCTGGTGGTGCCGCAGTGGAAGGCCGACGTGGTCGATGCCTGGGAGCTGGCGGGCGTGGCCGCCTACGTGCTGGAGGCCCAGGGCGTGTACCGCGCGCCCACCGACAACGGCTACCTGTTCATGGCCATCATGGGCATCCGCAGCGCGGCGTAGGCGGGTGGGTCAGCCTGCCTCTTCCGCGTCTGCCGGAAACCGCACACTGAAGCGCGCCCCCGGCGGGTTCTGGCCGGGGTGGGCGTCTTCCAGCAGCACCTCGGCATGGTGCTTGGCCGCAATCTCCATCACGATGGGCAGGCCCAGGCCCGAGCCATCGGCCTCGCTGCCCAGCGCCCGGTAAAAGGGCTGGAAGACCAGCTCGCGCTCGGCCTCGGGCACGCCGGGGCCTGAGTCTTCCACCTGCAGCATCAGCACCTGGCCAAAGGTGTCAGCCAGCACGCGGGCGGTGACCACGCCCGGCTTTTCAGCGGTGGACGGCGTGTAGTTGATCGCGTTGTCCACCAGGTTGCGCACCAGCTCCTTGAGCAGCGTGGGGTTGCCGCTGAGCTGCACGCCGGGCGAGCCGGGCTCGGCACCGTCGTAGCCCAGGTCGATGTGCTTGTCCATCGCGCGGGGCACGGAATCGCGCACCACCTCAATCGTCAGTTCGGCCAGATCACAGGGCTGGCGGGCAATGCCTGCGCCGCTGCCCTCGGCCCGCGCCAGCGCCAGCAACTGGTTCACGGTGTGCGTGGCGCGGATGCTGGAGCGCCCGATGTGCTGCAGCGAGCGCTTGAGTTCTTCCGTGCTCGTGCCCTCACGCTGCGCCAGGTCGGCCTGCATGCGCAGGCCCGCCAGCGGCGTTTTCAGCTGGTGGGCGGCGTCGGCCAGAAAGCGCTTTTGCGTGGCCAGAGACTCGTTCAGCCGCGTGAGCAGGTCATTCACCGACGACACCAGCGGCGCCACCTCCAGCGGCACAGTGCGGTCGTCCAGGGGCGAGAGGTCGTCCGGGCTGCGCGCGCGAATGCGCTGCTCCAGCTGGTTCAGCGGCTGAATGCCCCGCGCCAGCGCCAGCCACACCAGCAGCACCGCCAGCGGCAGGATGACGAACTGCGGCAGCATCACGCCCTTGATGATTTCCGTGGCCAGCACGCTGCGCTTCTCGCGCGTCTCGGCCACCTGCACCAGCGCCAGCGGCCCGCCCTGCAGCGGCAGCCGCACCCAGATGTAGGCCACGCGAATGTCCACCCCGCGCAGCTCCGCATCGCGCAGGCGCACTTCGCCGGGCAAGGGGGTTTCTTCGGCGGGGGGCTCGGGCAACTCGCGCTCGCCCGAGAGGAATTCACCCCCCGGCCCCATCACCTGGTAGTAAACGATGTCGGAATCATCTGCGCGCAAGATCTCGCTGGCCGGCTGCGGCAGGTTGAACTGCACCCCGCCCTTGCCGCCATCCGCGGGCACGCCCACCAGTTGGGCCAGGGCGTGTGCGTTGTATTCCAGCGCGCGGTCAAACGGCTTGTTGGCCAGGCCCTGCGCCACCAGCCACGTCAGCGCCAGGCTCACCGGCCACAGCAGCAGCAGCGGCGTCAGCATCCAGTCCAGGATTTCGCCGAAGAGGGAGCGCTGCTCGCGCTGGAAGATTTTCAAGATTTAAAGCCTTTTAGCCTTTGGCGCTTGTCTGCAAAGCGCTGGCAGCTATCATTTTTGATGCAATGGGCTTCTGGGCTACGTACCGCCGTTGCCGCTGACACTGGCGCGGCCCAGGCCAGCGCACCCGTGGAGCTGGCTTTGCCAGGCCACCGGGTGCGTCCCCTTGGGGGGAAGGCGCAAAGCGACTCAGGGGGGCCTCCTATCCAGGGATCTTTTCCAGGCAGTAGCCCAGCCCGCGCACCGTGGCAATGCGGATCGGACCCTTCTCGATCTTTTTGCGCAGGCGGTGGATGTAAACCTCAATCGCGTTGTTGCTCACCTCTTCGCCCCACTCGCACAGGCGCTCCACCAGCTGCTCCTTGCTCACCAGGCGGCCGGCGCGCTGCAGCAGCACCTCCAGCAGGCCCAGCTCGCGGGCCGACAGCTCCACCATCTTGCCGTCAATGGTGGCTACGCGACCGGCCTGGTCGTACACCAGCGGCCCGTGCTTGATGGCGCTGCTCGCCCCGCCCATGCCCCGGCGTGTGAGGGCGCGCACGCGGGCTTCCAGTTCCTGCAGGCTGAAGGGCTTGGTCATGTAGTCGTCCGCGCCATAGTCCAGCCCCTTCACCCGCTCTTCCACGCTGTCGGCCGCCGTGAGGATCAGCACCGGCAACGCCGAGCCCCGGCCACGCAGCTTCTTGAGCACTTCCAGCCCATGCATCTTGGGCAGGCCCAGGTCCAGAATCAGCAGGTCAAACTCGTTGTTGGTCAGCAGCGCCGCATCGGCCTCACTGCCACTGGCCACATGGTCCACCACCGCCCCCGAAGCCCGCAGAGTGCGCAGCAGGCCATCGGCCAGCACTTGGTCGTCTTCGGCGATAAGGATGCGCATGAAAGGGTCTCCTGGGGGTGTCTGGGGCGGCGCCGCCGATGGCTCCGAGGCGGCATTTACTGCCACAGATTCTAGGGTGGCGAAGGACGTGCAAGTGGGCTGGTTCTGGGTTGCAAAAAACCTTGCGTGCGTAGGACAAGGCAATGCGCACGGGTTGTGACCGGCCTTGAGTCTTCAGAGGTTTGCCCTATCAAACCCAGTCCTTGACTCAGATTAATCGGCGCCACAAGCGTACAGAAGTCGCGCTCGGCGCAGCCTATTAGCACGCTATAGTCTGCGAAGCCTGACGCTCGCCGGGTTTCGATAGTTTATGCCTAGATTTTTATAATCGTTCCTGTGTGCAAAATATTGCTGCAAGACATTTTTAGGTGAATTTTTATCCGGAATATTTAAGGCGCTCTGGTTATCCTATGGATTTTTCGCGTCTACACTGCTTTGTGCACATTTTTAATCAGGAAATTTCAATGAAGAAGTCTGTTGCTTTCTTGTCTTTTGCCGCAATCGCCATTAATGCATATGCTGCGGACGAGCGCGATGCGTCACGTATAGCAAAAAAATATAGTGAAGTGGTAGCCTGTCAGTTGGAAGAGATTGGTGATTATCAAAAAAACCAATATAAAGCGGTCAAAATTAAATCGGGGATGGCCGATTTCGGTGGCTTGGGAGCCATTTTTGTTGTTTATTGGGAAGGGGATGTAGGTTGCGCGGGAGGCAGTGGCACGATTGTCCCCAACTTCACTGTTGTAGAACACAGTGGCTTCTCCTCCGCAGCACCTGTCGTAAGAACCGATTACAAATTTCCTGAAATGGACCTCGTTCGATTAACTAGCATTTCCGGGAAGAATGGACAACTGCTGGTTAAAGGTATTACCTATGGCCCAAAGGATCAGCAGAACGCCCCTACCAAAGTAGTTTCATACTCGCTCAAACTTGTCAATAACGAGTTTGTAAAGCAGTAATTTTCCATCTAAATTCTAAATCGACGCTTCAGCCTACTGCCAAAAAGATTTGCAATTTCCCGTAGGCTGAGATAGTACTTCGAGTGAATGATTTCACCTGCTCGGTCTACGCCTTGCGGTATACCCCCGCGGATCGGTTACCAGCAACTTCTCCGTCAACGCCTTCAAATCCCCTTGCAGCCGCGCCATGCCTTCAGGGTTCTCCGCCAGCGTGCTTTCGTCCATGTACAGCTTGCGGTTGATCTCCAGCTGGATGCTGTGGCGGTGCTGGGCGGGGTTGCTGTAGCGGCGCACCAGTTCCACGCCTTTGTAGGGGTGGTTGTATTCCACGCTGTAGCCGCGCTCTCGCAGGTGTTCGCACACCAGGGCTGACAGGGCGGGGCTAGCAGTGGTGCCGTCGCGGTCGCCCACCACAAAGTCGGCGTGCACCAGGCCCGGAAAGTCGGTGGCGTGGCTGGCCGAGATGGCGGGCATGGAGTGGCAGTTGATGTGGATGCTGTAGCCGTGGCGGGCGTGGGCGGCGTCAATGGCCTGGGCCACGGCGGCGTGGTAGGGGCGCCAGCAGCGGTCGATGCGGGCGCGCACCTCGTCCACGCTGAGCAGGCGGTCGTAGATGGCTTCGCCTTCGTCGGTGAACTTCCAGATCAGGCCCTTGCCCAGGCGCACTTTGTTCAGCACGGCGGGGTCTGTCGCTACGGGGTCGGGCCAGGGGGCGTCAAGCAGGGTGGTGTCCAGCTCCAGGGTGTCGCGGTTGGCATCGAGGTAGATGCGGGGGAAGTGGGCTTCGACCCAGGCCACGCCCAGGGCGGGGGCGAAGGCGTAGATTTTTTCGACGTGCGTGTCTTCGGCGCGGCGCAGGGTGGGCAGGCTGCAGGCGGAGCGGAAGTCGGCCGGGTAATGGGTGCCGCTGTGGGGCGAGTCAAACACCAGGGGCGTGGTGCCGGGCACGGTGCTGACCATGGCGGGCTGCCCAGGCGTGCCGGTGGCGCCGGGCTGGGCTTGCTGGAGGGGTGGGTGAATCAATGGGAAGGCTGCATGCATAGGCAAGGCTGTGTGGGTGGGGGCGGCTGGCCGGGCCGCCCGGACCGGCATTGGGGCATGAACTGTGTTGCCCAGTATGCCGGTTTGTGGCCAGGGGGGTGATGGGGTTAATTGGGGGCATGGGTCAGTCGCCGCCCCCCGCATAGGCCTCCAGTCCAATCGCCACCACGGTGGCAACGTCGTTGCCCACTTCGGCGCGGAACTCGGCTTCGGCCTGCGTTACCGCATCCCGAAACCCTTGCAGCCACGCCAGCCCGGTGGGGGTGAACAGCACGCGGCGCGCCCGGGCATCGTGCGGGTCGGGCCCGCGGGTGACCAGGCCCCAGGCCTCGCACTGGTCTACCAGCTGCGCCATGGATTGCTTGGTCATGCCCGCGCGCTGGGCCAGGTCGGTCAGCCGGTCGCCCCCCAGGGACAAGTGCCGCGTGAGGTGGATGTGCGCGGCGCCCACCTGGTCGCGTGCGGCCAGGTTGGACAGGGCCAGGGGCACTTCCACATTGCGCGCCATGAGCTGCAGCACCCGTGCATCAAAGCGCCGCATGGCGTGGCCCAGCAGCCGGCCCAGGTGGGTCTGGCGCCAGGCATCGTCAGGCGGGGTGGTGCCGGGGGGCGTGGGGTGCATGGTGGGCTAAAGGGGTGTCTGGTAAATGGTAAGGCAAACTGACTAAAAAATTGTTTACTTGGTCATTTTGCGCATCTACATTACTGGTCAAGCAGCCAGTGCTGTTGTTAATAACAGTATTTTGATCACTGGCCCACCGATCACTTCGTTTTATTCAGGAGCCCTTCCATGGACGTCAAAGGTACCAACCCCGCCCTGCCCGTGAACACCGAAAAGGCCAAGGCCTTGGCCGCAGCGCTGGCGCAGATTGAGAAGCAGTTTGGCAAGGGCACCATCATGCGCCTGGGTGAAGGCGAGGCCATTGAGGACATTCAGGTGGTTTCCACTGGCTCGCTGGGCCTGGACATTGCGCTGGGCGTGGGTGGCCTGCCCCGTGGCCGTGTGATCGAAATCTATGGCCCTGAGTCGTCGGGCAAGACCACGCTGACGCTGCAGGTGATTGCCGAGATGCAAAAGCAGGGCGGCACCTGCGCGTTTGTCGATGCCGAGCACGCGCTGGATGTGCAATACGCCCAGAAGCTGGGCGTGCAACTGTCTGACCTGCTGATCAGCCAGCCCGACACTGGCGAGCAGGCGCTGGAGATTGTGGACAGCCTGGTGCGCTCGGGTGCTGTCGATTTGATCGTGGTGGACTCGGTGGCTGCGCTTACCCCCAAGGCCGAAATCGAAGGCGAAATGGGCGACGCCCTGCCCGGCCTGCAGGCCCGCCTGATGAGCCAGGCGCTGCGCAAGCTCACGGCCACGATCAAGAAGACCAACTGCACGGTCATCTTCATCAACCAGATCCGCATGAAGATCGGCGTGATGTTCGGCAGCCCCGAAACCACCACGGGCGGTAACGCGCTGAAGTTCTACGCCTCGGTGCGTCTGGACATTCGCCGCACCGGCACCATCAAGAAGGGCGACGAAGCCATCGGCAACGAAACCAAGGTGAAGGTGGTCAAGAACAAGGTCAGCCCCCCCTTCAAGACGGCGGAGTTCGACATCCTGTTTGGCGAGGGCATCAGCCGCGAGGGCGAGATCATCGACATGGGCGTGAGCGCCAAGATCATCGAAAAGAGCGGTGCCTGGTATGCCTACAACGGCGAGAAGATCGGCCAGGGCCGCGACAACGCCCGCGAGTTTCTGCGCGAGAACCCCGACCTGGCGCATGAGATTGAAAACAAGGTCCGTGAGCAACTGGGCATCGCCCTGTTGCCTGCGGCATTGGCGGCAGCCAGTGCTGCAGACGAGGCGTAAGCCGAGTGGACCGCAGTTTCACTAAAACAAGGTCCGTGAGCAACTGGGCATCGCCCTGTTGCCTGCGGCATTGGCGGCAGCCAGTGCTGCAGACGAGGCGTAAGCCGAGTGGACCGCAGTTTCACTAGAACAAGGTGCGCGAAGGCCTGGGCATTGCCCTGTTGCCCGGCGCGCTGCAGGCCCCTGCTGCTGCCGGTGAGTGAGCGGTTGCGCCTGGTTTTCTGAGTCAAATAGCCTACCAGCGCTTGCCAATCAAGCGCTGGCAGCTATCAAAACAGAAGCATTCCTCTGTCATGGGTTTCACCACGCTATCGCTCACGGGTCGCGCGCTGCGCTTGCTGAGCCAGCGGGAGCATTCACGGGCCGAGTTGCAGCGCAAGCTCGGCCCCCATGTGCAAGAGGGCGAGGACTTGAACGCGGTGCTCGATGGCCTGCAGGCCAAGGGCTTCATCAGCGAGGAGCGGGTGGTCGAATCGGTGCTGAACCGGCGCGCGAATCGCCTGGGCGCCGCACGCATCCGGCAAGAGCTGCAGGCCAAGGGCCTGGGTGCGGACGCGGTGCAGCAAGCCGTGGCCCGGCTGCAAGATACTGAGCTGGAACGTGCCCGAGAGGTGTGGCGTCGCAAGTTTGGCGAGCCTGCCGCAGACCCGCAAACCCGCGCCAAGCACATGCGGTTTTTGCTGGCCCGGGGGTTTTCTGGCGACGTGGTGCGCCGTGCGGTGCAGGGCGCTGGGGATGGCGACGAGGATTGAGTCCGTGGATGCGCAATGCATCCACGCCCGGCGCCAAGGGGCGTTTTAAACGCCCAACATCAATTGCAGGTTTTGCACGGCAGCGCCGCTGGCGCCTTTGCCCAAATTGTCCAGGCGCGCCACGGCCACGGCCTGGCGGTACTGCTCGTTGGCAAACACGCGCAATTCCAGCTTGTTGGTGTCAGCCAGCGTGTCGGCGGCCAGTTTCAAATCATCGGTGGGGGGCAGCACGCTGACCCATTGCTCGGGTGTGTTGGTGCGGCGGTAGTGGCTGGCGAGTGCGTCGTGCAGGTCGCTGGCCTTGGGCGCGCCGGGCAGCAAGTCCAAATGCAGCGGCAGTTGCACCAGCATGCCCTGGCGGAAGTTGCCCACCGCCGGGATGAACACAGGGCGGCGTGTAAGGCCGGTGTAGCGCAGGATCTCTGGAATGTGCTTGTGGGCCAAGCCCAGGGCATAGGCTTCGTACGGTGCGGCCGTGCCTGCCTCATAGGCTTCGATCATGGTGCGGCCGCCGCCCGAGTAACCCGACACCGAGGGCAGGCTCAGGGGGTAGTCGGCAGGAATCAGGCCTGCATCCACCAAGGGGCGCAGCAGTGCGATGGCGCCCGTGGCATAGCAGCCAGGGTTGGAAACGCGCGAGGCTTCGCGCACAGCCTGGGCTTGCGCGGCGGCCAGTTCTGGAAAGCCGTACACCCAGCCATCGGCCGTGCGGTGCGCGGTGCTGGCATCAATCACTTTCACCGTGCGGCCCGTGCTGCGCTCAATCTCATCGACCATGGCCACGGTCTCGCGGGCTGCGTCGTCGTGCAGGCACAGCACCACCAGGTCCACGCCCGCAATCAGGTCGCGCTTGGCGGCGGGGTCTTTGCGCAGTTCGGGGGCAATGCTCACCAGCTCGATTTGCGGCATGGCTTGCAGGCGTTCACGGATCTGCAGGCCCGTGGTGCCGGCTTCGCCATCGATAAAGACTTTGGACATGGGGGTGTGCTCCTGCGAAAAAGAGAGGGGGCTGCGACAGGCGCCTGCCCTGTATGACTTGACCGGGTGCGTGGGGGCCGTAAGTTTCCCACAAGGATGGTGCGTTGCAGCATGATACAGTCGCAGGTTGCCATGTCCCAAGCCCGCGGCCAGACAATCTGTTCATGGCAAACGGGTAACTACCATCCTTCCCTGAGAGAGACCTCATGAAGATTCACGAATACCAAGGCAAGGAAATCTTGCGTCAATTTGGTGTGCCCGTTCCGCGCGGCATTCCCGCTTTCACGGTGCAAGAAGCCGTGGAAGCTGCACAAAAGCTCGGCGGCCCCGTGTGGGTGGTCAAGGCCCAGATCCACGCCGGTGGCCGTGGCAAGGGCGGCGGCGTGAAGGTTGCCAAGACCATCGACGACGTCAAGAAGCTGGCTGAACAAATCCTGGGCATGCAGCTGGTCACGCACCAGACGGGCGCCGAAGGCCAGAAGGTTCGCCGCCTGTACATCGAAGACGGCGCCGACATCAAGAACGAGCTGTACGTTTCGCTGGTGACCGACCGCGCCACGCAGAAGGTGGCCCTGATCGCTTCGAGCGAAGGCGGCATGGACATCGAAGAAGTGGCTCACTCCACTCCCGAGAAGATCGTCACCGAGATGATCGACCCGCTGGTTGGCATCACTGCCGAGCAGAGCAAGAAGGTGGCAGCCGCCATCGGCCTGACTGGCGCTTCCATCGACCAAGCCGTAGACATCTTCGCCAAGATCTACAAGTGCTACATGGACACCGATGCGTCGCTGGTGGAAATCAACCCGCTGAACTGCGACTCCAAGGGCAACCTGATGGCCCTGGACGCGAAGTTCAACTTTGACGCCAACGCCCTGTTCCGCCACCCCGAAATCGTGGCCTACCGCGATCTGGACGAAGAAGATCCCGCCGAAGTGGAAGCTTCGAAGTTCGATCTGGCCTACATCAGCCTGGACGGCAACATCGGCTGCCTGGTGAACGGCGCTGGCTTGGCCATGGCCACCATGGACACCATCAAGCTGTTCGGCGGCGAGCCCGCCAACTTCCTGGATGTGGGCGGCGGTGCTACCCCCGAGAAGGTCACCGAAGCCTTCAAGATCATGCTGAAGAACCCCAAGGTCAAGGGCATTCTGGTCAACATCTTCGGCGGCATCATGAAGTGCGACACCATCGCCACCGGCGTGATCACCGCTTGCAAGGCCGTGAACCTGAACGTGCCGCTGGTCGTGCGCATGAAGGGCACGAATGAAGAGCTGGGCAAGAAGATGCTGGCCGAGTCTGGCCTGCCCATCATCGCTGCAGACACCATGGCCGAAGCCGCGACCAAGATCGTTGCTGCCGTCAAGTAAGCCCGGAGAACATACATGTCGATCTACATCAACAAAGACACCAAGGTCATCACCCAGGGTATCACGGGCAAGACTGGCCAGTTCCACACCGAAAAGTGCCAGGAATACGCAAACGGCAAGAACTGCTTTGTCGCGGGCGTGAACCCCAAGAAGGCTGGCGAGTCGATCTTCAACATCCCGATCTACGCCTCCGTCAAGGAAGCCGCCCAGCAAACCGGCGCTACCGTGTCGGTGATCTACGTGCCTCCAGCAGGCGCTGCGGATGCCATCTGGGAAGCGGTGGAAGCCGACCTGGACATGGCCATCTGCATTACCGAAGGCATTCCTGTCAAGGACATGCTGATGGTGCGCAACAAGATGAAGGCCAAGGAAGCTGCTGGCGGCAAGAAGACCCTGCTGCTGGGCCCCAACTGCCCCGGCATCATCACGCCCGACGAAATCAAGATCGGCATCATGCCCGGTCACATCCACCGCAAGGGCCGCATTGGCGTGGTGTCCCGTTCGGGCACGCTGACGTATGAAGCCGTGGCCATGCTGACGGAAGTGGGCCTCGGCCAGTCGAGCGCTGTGGGCATTGGTGGCGACCCCATCAACGGCCTGAAGCACATCGACGTGATGAAGGCTTTCAACGACGATCCAGACACCGATGCCGTGATCATGATCGGCGAAATCGGCGGTCCGGACGAAGCCGAAGCTGCCCAGTGGTGCAAGGCCAACATGAAGAAGCCTGTGGTGGGCTTCATCGCTGGCGTGACGGCCCCTCCCGGCAAGCGCATGGGCCACGCTGGCGCGCTGATCTCTGGAGGCGCTGACACGGCTGACGCCAAGCTCGCCATCATGGAAGAGTCGGGTTTCGTCATCACCCGCAACCCTTCGGAACTGGGCAAGCTGCTCAAGGCCCAGCTGAAGTAATCCAGCGGTTCCAGGCCAGCCCATGGGTTGGCCTGCCCCGTACCGTTGACTGCACCCGCCACCGTTTGGTCGCGGGTGCTTTTTTTTGCTGTTCAGGCAGACCGGAATGCTCGGACAAGCTTGATGGAGAGATTGGTGTGACAAATTTGTCGCTACGAGTGTGGCAGGCGACAAAGAGCGGCACCGCCAGAGTGTCGGGCGCCCTGGCAAAGCTGGTGGGGGAGCACCTATCCGCCGTGTGGCGAACGGGCTTAATTTTTGCTTTTTACATCCACTCACAGAATGGAACGTGGATTGCAGTGGCCAGAAAATTACCGGAGCGCAGGGCAGAACCAAGGCGGTGGACAGGATGGATCAGCGCCGCCACGGCCCTGGCTTTGACGGGAGGCTTGTGGCTTGCGGGGGTGTTGCCTCAGGCCCGGCAGATCTTGTACGACGCTGCTGTGTCCCACGCTTCGCCCGGAGCGATGAGCGAAGCGGTGCTGGTGGACATCGATGCCCGTAGCCTGGCAGCTGCTGGTGGTAACTGGACCTATGACAACCATGCCGCCTTGATTGACCGCCTGGCCCAGGTCGGCGCCAGCACCGTGGTGTATGCCGTGCCATTGGCGTCGCCTGCCATGCCGACCGATGCACAAGCGCTGGTGAGCAGCATTGCCCAGGCCCAAAACGTGATCTGGCCAGCGGTATTTGCGGACAAAGGGCCTGCCGCTTCACTGCCACCGGCTTTTCATCGCAGTACCTTGGCAGCCCTTGGCGGCCGTGGGCCAGCCATGGTGCCCGTGCAGATGGGGCCTTTTGCGGAGGCCGCTGCAGGCGTTGGGCATTTGCAATGGAGGGCTGACAGCGATGGCATTCTCCGGCAGGTGCCTCTGGTGCTCAGCCACGATAACGTGGGAGTGCCTGCGCTTGCGCTGCTGGCTGCCCAGCGTGTGTTGCATCTCAGCGCCGAAGATATTTCTTGGAGAGGAGGCAGTTCCAGCCCTGGTCTGCTGCTGGGCAGCTTGGCGGTGGGGGTGAATGCGGGTGCGGTGATGCGTCCTGTGTTTGGCGCATCCCTGCCTCGGTTGGCGGCAGCCGATGTGGTGGCTAACCAAGTGCCACCGGCAGCCCTGCGCGACAAGACCGTGGTGGTAGGAATGACGGCGGGGCCGCAAGCCGCTGTGTGGACCGTACCGGGGGCTCGTCTTTGCACGCATCCGATGTGGTGGCCCAGACCTTGGTCGGATTGCGTGTGGCCCGCTCCGTGAC
>VFQM010002449.1_pt1 | contig 13609 bp, 6 predicted proteins | sample 3512391 | NCBI WGS metagenome assembly VFQM01 (sample SAMN10412369, study PRJNA504923) | tailings metagenome | isolation source: Replicate 1 from Balatoc abandoned mine | place: Philippines
CGACGCTCGACAGGTCGAAGTGCAGCGTGCGCTCGTACTGCGCCGTCGCCAGCGCCTCGGCCCACAGGCCCGTCGTCTTCGCGTAGGCCTCGACCAGCGCCACCTGCTCGTCGCTGCGGCCGGTCAGGCGCAGGTAGTCGAGCGTATTGCCGTCGATGAAGAACATCGCGGCGGTGGCGCCGTATTCGGGCGCCATGTTGGAAATCGTGGCGCGGTCGCCGAGCGTCAGCGCCGCCGCGCCTTCGCCGCGGAACTCCAGCCAGGCGCCCACGACCTTCTGCTTGCGCAGGAACTCGGTGAGCGACAGCACGATGTCGGTGGCGGTGATGCCCGGCTGCGGCTTGCCGGTCAGCTCGACGCCGATGATGTCGGGCAGGCGCATCCAGGAGGCGCGGCCCAGCATCACGTTCTCGGCCTCCAGGCCGCCCACGCCGATGGCGATCACGCCCAGCGCGTCCACGTGTGGCGTGTGGCTGTCGGTGCCCACGCAGGTGTCGGGGAAGGCGACGCCCGGCCCTTCATCAGTATGTTGCACGTAGATCACCGGCGACATCTTCTCCAGGTTGATCTGGTGCATGATCCCGTTGCCCGGCGGGATCACGTCCACGTTCTTGAACGCCAGCTTCGTCCAGTCGATGAAGTGGAAGCGGTCGGCGTTGCGGCGGTCCTCGATGGCGCGGTTCTTGGCGAACGCCTGCGGGTCGAAGCCCGGCGCTTCCACCGCCAGCGAGTGGTCGACGATCAGCTGCACCGGCACCACCGGGTTCACCTGCGCCGGGTCGCCGCCCTGGGCCGCGATGGCGTCGCGCAGGCCGGCCAGGTCCACCAGCGCGGTCTGGCCGAGGATGTCGTGGCAGACGACGCGGGCCGGGAACCAGGGGAAGTCGAGGTCGCGCTTGCGCTCGACCAGCTGGCGCAGCGAGGCCTCGAGCGTGGCCGGGTCGCAGCGGCGCACCAGGTTTTCCGCCAGCACGCGCGAGACGTAGGGCAGGCCGTCCCAGGCCCCGGGCTGGATCGCCTCCACCGCCGCGCGGGCGTCGAAGTAGTCCAGGGACGTGCCGGGCAGCGGCTTGCGGAAGGCGGAGTTCATGGGGCGGGGCCTGGGGCGTGGATCGGGCCCGCCATTATCCCGGCTCGCGGGCGACCCGCCCACCCCGGCCCCCAACCTTTCACACTGCCCGCCCCCGGCGGGGCTGCTAGGGTGGCCGGGCACTCCACCGGGGAAATCCACCATGCGTGTCCTTGCCTTGTCCGCGGCGCTGGCCGTCGCGCTCGCCCTGCCCTCGTCCCTCGCCACCGCCGCGCCGGCGGCGCGCCCGGCCGCGTCGGCCGCCGCCATCGACCTCGCCGCGCTGCGCATCCCGCACGAGACCTTCGTGCTCGACAACGGCCTGACCGTCATCGTGCACACCGACCACAGCGTGCCCCTGGTCGGCGTGAACCTCTGGTACCACGTCGGCTCGCGCAACGAGACCCGCGGCCGCACCGGCTTCGCCCACCTGTTCGAGCACTTCTTCTTCAACGGCAGCGAGAACTACCCGCACGGCTTCCGCGAGGCCATGGACGACCTCGGCGCCAACAACCGCAACGGCACCACCAGCACCGACCGCACCAACTTCTTCGAGGACGTGCCGACCTCGGCGCTCGAGCGCACCCTGTACCTGGAAGCCGACCGCATGGGCTTCCTCGCCGGCAACCTCAGCGCCGACATGCTCGAGCGCGAGCGCGGCGTGGTGAAGAACGAGAAGCGCCAGGGCGAGAACCAGCCCTATGGCCGCGTCTGGAGCCGCATCTCCGAGACCATCTATCCCTACTCGCACCCGTACAGCTGGTCGACCATCGGCAAGATGGAGGACCTGGACGCGGCGACGATGGACGACATCAAGCAGTGGTACGCCGACTACTACGGCCCGAACAACGCGGTGCTGTCCCTGGCCGGCGACATCACCGTCGAGCAGGCGAAGGCGCTGGTGACCAAGTACTTCGGCGGCATCGCGCCCGGCGCCCCGGTGGCGCGCCAGCAGGCCTGGGTGCCTAGCCTGGACGCCGACATCCGCGACAGCATGCAGGATCGCGTGCCGCAGACCCGCATCTACCGCGTCTGGCACGTGCCCGGCCTGGGCACGCGCGAGGCGCATGCGCTGGAGCTGTTCGCCGGCACGCTCTCGGGCAGCGAGAGCTCGCCGATGGACCGCCGGCTCGTGTTCGACACCCAGCTGGCCACCGACGTCTCCGCCGCGGCCTTCACTTCCGAGCTGTCGGGCCTGTTCCTGATCGTGGCCAGCGTGCGCCCCGGCGCCGACCCGGCCGAGGCCGAGCGCGAGCTCGACGCCGTGCTCGCCGAGGCCCTGGCCAAGGCGCCGCCGGCGGCCGACCTCGAGCGCGCCCGCACCCGCGAGGTCGCCGGCTTCGTGCGCGGCACCGAGCGCCTGGGCGGCTTCGGCGGCCGTTCGGACGTGCTGGCCGAAAGCGCCACCTACTTCGGCCGCCCCGACGCCTACCTCGACCGCTTCCGCGACTTCGCCGCCATCACCCCGGCGGAAGTGCGCGAGACCGCCGCGCGCTGGCTGTCCCGGCCCAAGTACACCCTGCAGGTGGATCCGTTCCCGGCCCTGAAGGCCACCGCCAGCGACCTCGACCGCAGCGTGCTGCCGGCCCTGGGCGAGCCGCCCTCGGTCGAGTTCCCCGAGCTGCAGCGCGCCACCCTGTCCAACGGCCTGCAGGTGGTGCTGCTCGAGCGCCACTCGACGCCGCTGGTGAACATGGCCCTGGCCGTGGACGCCGGCACCGCCGCCGACCCGGCCGAAGCCCCGGGCACCGCCAACTTCGCGCTCAACCTGCTGCTCAAGGGCACGACGACGCGCGACGCCTTCCGCATCGCCGACGAGCGCGACGCGCTGGGCGCCACGCTCGGCGTGGGCAATTCCAGCGACCAGTCCTTCGTGCGCATGAGCGCGCTGCGCGGCAAGCTCGAGGGCTCGCTGGCCCTGTTCGCCGACGTCGCGCGCAACCCGGCCTTCCCCGCCGACATGGTCGAGCTGCAGCGCAAGCAGCAGCTGGCCGGCATCGCCCAGCAGAAGGCCAACCCGAACGGCGCCGCCTCGCGCCTGCTGCCGACCCTGCTGTACGCACCGGGCAGCGCCTACGCGGCGCCGGGCGGCGGCCTGGGCACGGAGGCGGCGGTGTCCTCGCTGTCGGCCGAGGCGCTGGCGCAGTGGCACGGGCGCTGGTTCACGCCGCGCAACGCCACCCTGGTGGTCGCCGGCGACGTGACGATGGCCGACCTGGTGCCGGCGCTCGAGCGCAGCTTCGGCGCCTGGCAGGGCGGCGAGCCGCCGGCGAAGGCGCCGCTGGTCGCCGGCCCCGCGCCGGGCACCGGCAAGGTCTACCTGGTGGACAAGCCGGGCGCGCCGCAGACGACCATCGTGGCCGCGCACGTGGCCTCGGCCCCGGGCGGCGACGAGGACCTGGCCATCGAGACCGTGCTGCGCAACTTCGGCGGCATGGCCACCTCGCGCCTCAACCGCAACCTGCGCCTGGAGAAGCACTGGTCCTACGGCGCCTCCGGCGGCGTCAGCGGCAGCCGCGGCCCGCGCAGCTTCGTGGTGTTCGCGCCGGTGCAGACCGACAAGACCAAGGAGGCGATGGCCGAGGTGATGCGCGAGATCCGCGGCGTGGCGGGCGAGCGCCCGATCGCCGGCGAGGAGTTCGAGAGCATCATGCGCAGCCAGGTCGCGCGCCTGCCCGGCCGCTACGAAACCCTGGACGCGCTGCTCTCCGCCGGCATCGACGTGGTCAACACCGGCCGCGACCCGGCCTTCTACCGCGACTACGCCCGCAACATGGGCGCGCTGACCGCCGACGACCTCAACGCCGCCGGCGCCGCGACCGTGAAGCCGGGCGAGCTGACCTGGGTGATCGTCGGCGACCGCAAGCTGATCGAGGCCGGCGTGCGCGAGCTCGGCTACGGCGAGGTGGTGGTGCTGCCGGCCCTGCCCTGAGGGCCGCGCGGCGCGGGGCGACGGTCAGGCGGCCGTCGCCTCGTCGCCCGCGTCGTCGCCGGCCTCGCCTTCGCGCGCGGCCAGCCACTGGTCGAAGGCATCGCAGGGCATCGGCCGCGATATGAAGTAACCCTGCGCCATCTCGCAGCCTTCGGCCGCGAGCGATTCGAGCACGGCCTCGTCCTCGACGCCTTCGGCGACGCAGGCCAGGTCCATGCCGCGCGCCAGCCGCAGCGTCGCGTCGACGATGCGCGCGGCATCCGGCGAGCTGAGCATGCGGCCGACGAAGCTGCGGTCGATCTTGACCTCCGACAGCGGCAGGCGCACCAGCTGCGACAGCGAGGAATAGCCGGTCCCGAAATCGTCCAGGCTCAGCCGGAAGCCCTTCAGGCGCAGGCGCGTGAGCGTGTCGAAGCAGTCGGCGGTGCGCTCCATCGCCGAGGATTCGGTGATCTCCAGCACCAGGCGGCCGGGCGCGATGCCGTGCGCCGCGCAGTCTTCCGCGATGCGGTCGGCCAGCGCGACGTCGTGCAGGCAATGCGTGGCGAGGTTGACCGACAGGCTGCCGCGCCGGCGCAGCGGGCTGCGCGCGAACCAGGCCAGGGCCTGGCCCAGCACGTGGTGGGTCAGCCCGTGCATCAGGCCGTGCGCCTCGGCCAGCGGGATGAAGGCATCGGGCGGGATGAAGCCGCGCTCCGGGTGCTGCCAGCGCGCCAGCACTTCGGCGCCGACCACGCGGCGCGTGGCCAGGTCGAGCTTGGGCTGGGCGACGATGGACAGCTCGCCGGCGGCCAGCGCGCGCGCCAGTTCGGCGGCGCAGACCGGGTCCGGGGCCGGCCGTGCGCACGGCCGCTCGCGCGGCGCGCGCGCCAGCACCGCGGCCAGTTCGCGCGGACGGAAGGGCTTGGGCAGCAGGCCCAGCACCTGCAGGCCGCGTTCATCGGCGGTGGCGCGCGCGGACTCGAGCACCTTGTCGCCCAGGCCGCTGGCGAGCACGAGCGCGGACTCGCAGCCATCGATCGCCAGCCGGCGCAGCACTTCGACGCCATCCAGGCCCGGCATCACCAGGTCGAGCATCAGGTGGCTGGGGCGGTCCCGGCGCACCGCCGCCAGGAAATCGGCGGGGTGCTCGAAATACTCGACGCGGAAGCCCTGGGCCTCCGCCACGGCCGCCACGAGGCGGCCCACCACCCTGTCGTCGTCAAGGACCATCAGGGTCCGTGGCGCTGTCGTCATGCATGGACTCCGGTGCCGGACTCCCCCTGGGGCGACACCTTAGCCCGCAGGCACGACGACCTGGCTGAACAGGGCGGCATGCGCTGCCCGTTCCGCGGCGCGCATCACGCTTTGCGCGCCGGTCGCGACCTCAGGCCGGCGCGGGATCGAAGGCGTAGGGCGTGGCGATCGCCGAGGGCCGCCGGCGCACGTGGTCGGCGAAGGCGAGCAGCGCGGGATGCGCGGACAGATCCACCGGATTGCGGAACGGCAGGTGCTCGAGCAAGGCGAACAGCATCAGGTCGAACAGCGGCAGGCGATCGGCCGGGAAGCCGGCGCGGATCGCCGGCAGGTTCGCGTCCAGCCAGGCCAGGCAGCCCAGCAGGCTGGCGCGGCGCTTGCGCGAGGCCACGTCCGGCGGGCGCTTCGCGACCAGCTCGTGGAAGACGACCTCGACCTGGGCCGCCATCGCGTGCGCGACCACCTCGTGCGCGTTCATCAGCCGCGGCGTGCGCGCGTCCTCGGGCCAGAAGACGCGCGCCTCGCCGCCGGGGGCCTGGCGGGCGATGGCGCGGCAGGCGTTCTGGCTGCCCCAGGTGACCGCGTCGCCGATGCGCACGGCCGGCAGCTTGAGCGCCGGGTTGCCGCCGAAGGTCGCCGGATCCTCGCTGAGCAGGTCATGGATCGGCTCGAGCGCGTGCGGCACGCCGAGCTCGTGCGCCAGCATGCGCACGACGCGCGTGTAGTGGGAGCTGCTGCGGCCGAGGACGACGAGCATCAGCGTCAGGCCGAGGCCGGCGCGGCGCCCGCGCAGTTGAGCGCGAAGGAGACCACGTCCGAGCCGCGCCGCAGCGTGAGCAGCGTGACCGTGCAGGCGCGGCCGCCGGCGTCGACGTAGGCCAGCGCCTCGCCCGGCCGCAGGTTGACGCGCTCGCTGCCCTGGCTGCGGTCGGCCGAACTGATGTTCACGTAGACGTTGTTCGGGTGGACCGAATACAGGCCGAGCACCGTGCTGGCGTCGATGCGCATGGATTCGCCGCGCGCCAGCAGGACGTCGTAGCCGCCCTCGACGCCGCGGCTGGCCTGCAGGTTGCGCTGCATGGCCTCGTTCTCGCGGCGGGCGAAGTCCAGTTTCGCCAGCACCTGGTCGTTGAAGGCGCGCAGTGATTCGCTGGCGGCGCGCACTTCGGCCAGCGCCTCGCGGCCCTGCCCGTCCACCGATCCACGCAAGGCATCGAGGCTGCGCGCCAGCGCGTCGAAGCGCTCGGCCTGCTGCTCGGCGAGCCGCTGCACGGAATCATCCGGCGGCACCATCTTGTCGCGCACCCAGCCGTAGACGTCCTGGCCGATGAAGCTGGCGAGCGCGCCGGCCACCAGCAGCGAGCCATTGCGGACGCGCCCCCGCCAGGCGCCGGGGGCGGCGGAGGTCTGGTCCGGCGCGGCGGAGGCCGTCGGCGTCGGCGTCGGGTTCGGATTCGGATTCGGCGTGGACGGCGTGTCGGTCATGGATCGGTCCCCTGGCTTCGGCCCTGTCGGCCGCGAGCCCGGAGTCTCCCGCCGGCCCCGGTCATCCGCAAGCGCGAATTTCGCCCAGGCGCGCCGCCAGGCCGCCGGCGCGCCGCAATGCGCGCGCCAGCGCGGACGCCACGCTGGCCTGCGGCGCCCACAGCTCCACCGCGTGCTTGGCGCGCGAGAGACCGGTGTAGAGCAGCTGGCGCGAGAGGATGCGGTGCTCGGGATCGGGCGGCAGCACCACCGCCACGTGGCCGTATTCGCTGCCCTGGCTCTTGTGGATCGTCAGCGCGAAGGCGGGCTCGTGCGCCGGCAGCGCGGCCGGCGCCAGTGCGCGCGCGCCACCGCCCTCGGCCTCGAACCACACGCGCAGCGCGCCATCGGCATCGCGCAGGCACAGGCCGACGTCGCCGTTGAACAGGCGCGCGCCGTAGTCGTTGCGGGTGACCATGACGGCGCGGCCGGGATACCACGTGGCCTCGCGCGGCACGCCCCAGGCCTGGCGCAGATGCCGTTCGATGGCGAGGCTGGCGGCCTCGGCGCCGAAGGGACCGTCGCGCAGCGCGCACAGCACCTGGCGCGCGCCGATCGCCCGCAGGGCGCGCGCGGCGACGTCGGCGGCGCCGGCCTCCGCGGGCAGCGTCGGCGGCGGGCCCGCGGCGGCGAGGTCCTGGCTCCAGTCGCGCAGCCGCCGGGCCAGCGCCGGCGCGCCGTCGATCGCGATGGCGCGCGCCACGTCGCCGGCGCCGGCCAGGGCCGCGTCGAGCGCGGCCGGATCGCCCGCGCGGACCGCTTCGTTGACCGCCACCAGCGGCGCCACCGCGCGGAAGCTGTGGCGGAGCCGGACCAGGGCCGGCGACGCGGCGGCGTCGAGCACCGCCACCAGGTCCATCAGCACCGAACCGACCCCGATCGGATCGAGCTGATCGGCGTCGCCGACCAGCACGAGCGTGGCGCCGGGGCGCAGCGCCGACAGCAGCGCGCGCAGTTGCTGCAGGTCGAGCATCGAGGCCTCGTCCACCACCACCACGCCGGCGGCGACGGGATCGCCCGGGCCGCGGGCGTAGCGGTTGCGGCTGGGCGACCAGCCCAGCAGCCGGTGCACGGTGAGCGCGTGGGCGGTGGGCAGGGCATCGAGGTGCTGCGCCCAGGCCGGCGGCAGCAGGCCACGCAGGCGTTCGCCCTCGTCGCGCAGCGACTGCACCAGGCGCTGCGCGGCCTTGCCGGTGGGCGCGGCCACGGCGATGCCGTCGCGGGCGGCGATGCCGTCGCGCAGCAGGCGCAGCAGCATGCGAAGGACCGTCGTGGTCTTGCCGGTGCCGGGCCCGCCGGTGAGCACCAGCAGGCGGCGCCCGCCGACGGCGCGCACGGCGGCGCGCTGCGGGCCGTCGGTGGCCGGGTCGCCGCCGGGGAAGAGCCCGGCCAGTTCGGCCTCGTCGATGTCCAGCGGCGTGCCGTCGGCGAGCCGCGCCGCGAGCGCGGCGGCGACTTCGCCCTCGTGCAGGAAATTGCGCCACAGGTAGAAGCGGTCCTGCGCGTCGAGCACGAAGGGCGTGCGGATGCGGCCATCGCCCACCAGCGGCTGCGCGCGCAGGGCGTCGGCCTCCTCCGCCGGCAGCGGCGGCAGGGCGGTGTCGCCGTGCAGCTCGGCCACCGCGGCGCGCGCGGCCAGCGCGGCCAGAGCCTCGCTGCCGCCGTGGCCCAGCACCCAGCGCGCCAGCGCGCGGGCCAGGGCGCGTTCTGGCAGGCGTCCCTCGAGGTCGATGCGCGGCTGCAGGCGGTAGTCCACGTGGCTCATGCCGGCGCCTCCACGCTCGCGAACACGGCATCGACCGCGCGCACCAGGGCCGGGTCGAAGGCCTGGGCCCAGACGCCGGCGCCGGGCGCGTGGCCGGCGGCGCGCACGAACAGGTAGATCGCCTCGCCCAGGTGCGTTCCGGGCGAATAACCGGCCAGGCGCTGGCCGAGGTAGCGATGCACGGCGACGGTGTAGAGCAGCGCCTGCAGTCGGTAGTGGTGCTGGTCCATGGCCTGCACCAGCGCGGCGCCCTGGTAGTCGGCCAGGCGCTCGCCCAGCCAGTTGCCCTTGTAGTCGAGCACGTGCACGCGGCCGGCGTGTTCGAACACGAGGTCGATCTTGCCGGTCATCAGGCCGCGCAGTTCGCCGAAGGACAGCGGCGGCACCAGGCCGGCTTCACCGTGCGCGGCGCAGGCCTGGCGCAGGGCGTCGAGCCGGGCGCCGTCGAGCTTGAAGTGGAAGGCCATCTCGGCGCGCTGGGCGCGCTCCGGCACGTCGCCCAGGCGCAGGCCAGGCAGCAGCTCGGCCTGCAAGGCGGCGTCGAGCTGGGTGGCCAGGCGCGGCACCAGGGCCTCGAGCGGCTCGCCCGTGGCGCGCACGCCGTGCAGCGCGAGCTGGCGCGACAGCAGCGCGGCCTGCTCCGCCAGCGGCCTGCCGTGGTCGCGCGTTTCGAAGGCCAAGTGCACCGCGTTGCCGAAGGCCGGGCCGCGCACCGCCGCCAGCGCCAGCAGGGCCGGATGCGGGGCGTCGTCGATCTCGGCGAGGGGCTCGGACGCGGGCGCCGCGGCCTCGTCGTCGGCCGGCGCTTCTTCCTCGGTGCCGCGGCGGGCGCCGCCGACCAGGGCGGTGAAGCTCAGGCGCTGGCGCAGGCGCGCGGGGGGCGGCATCGGCAGCGCCTCGCGCGTCGCGCCCCTGTCGCCGTCGCGCGGCAGCGGTCCGGCGCCCTCCGGCCAGCCCTCGAGCCACTGCGTGCCGGGCAGCGCCGGCGTGGTGGCGGGGATGCCGAGGCGCTCGAGCATGGCATCGAGCGGCGAGCGTTCGGGATCGGTGCGCGGCGCCGACGACTGCTTGTCCCTGGGCCGGTCCGGCGGCAGCACGTAGACGTGGCAGGCGTGGATGGCGCGGGTGAGCGCGACGTAGAGCACGCGGAAGCGCTCGTCCTGGGCCTCCTGCCTGGCCAGCTCGCGCGCGGCGGCGTCGAAGCGCGCCTCGCGGCCGGGCTGGCCGCCGGCGGGCAGCAGGTAAGGCGCACCCTGCCGGTCATTCCAGACGTGGGCCCACATCAGCGGCAGGAACACGAGGGGGAACTCCAGACCCTTGGCGCGGTGCAGGGTCATCAGCTGCACGCGGCGCGCGTCGGATTCGATGCGCAGCTGGCGCTCTTCGCTGTCGGGCGCCTCGGCGCCTTCGTCCAGGCGTTGCGCGGCCAACCAGGCCAGCAGCGCGTGCGGGCCCAGGCCCGCTTCGGCCTGCTGCTGCAGCAGCTCGCCCAGGTGGCGCAGGTCGGTGAGGTCGCGCTCGCCGCCCGGATGCGCCAGCAGGCGCGGCGCGGCGGCTTCGGCCAGTGCAAGCACCACCGACAGCACGCCCTCGCGACGCCAGAGCACGCGCAGCGACTGCAGGCGCCCGGCGATGGCGTCGCCGGCGTCTTCGCCCGCGGCCAGCGCGGCGACTTGCGCCAGCGTGCCGCCCCAAAGCCTCGTGAGCACGGCGGCGCGCTGCACGCCCTCGTCCTCGGGGCTGGCCAGGGCCTGCAGCAGCACCTGCAGCTCGAAAGCCCAGTCGCTGTCGAACACGCTGGCGCGCGCGCCGCCGACGCAGGGCACGTTCAGGCGCAGCAGCTCGGCGCGCAGGGCGCTGATGTCGCTGTTGGTGGGCAGCAGCACGGCGATGTCGCCCGGCGCGAGGCGCTCGCGGACGATGTCCTTGCCGCGCTTTCGATCGATGGTTTGCGCCGGGTCGGCCAGCAGCGTGGCGATGTGCGCGGCGCAGGCCTTGAGCGCGGCGCGCTTTCGCGCGGGCTGGGCCGCGGGCGGATCGCGCCACAGGTGCAGGGCCAGGGGCGCGGCCACGGGCTGGCCACCGATGAGGTACGGCGTCTGCGCCTGCCGGTCGCTGGCTTTCACCGCCTCGTAGCGGATCGCGTCGTCGCCGCGCGAGTTCAGCGGCGCACCGGCGGCGGCATACAGCCCGTTCACCGCCCCGACCAGGGCCGGCGAGGATCGGTGGTTGGTGTCGAGCGACAGCCGGTGCCCGGCGTGCTGGCGCGCGCGCAGGTAGGCATGCACGTCACCGCCGCGGAAGCCATAAATGGCCTGCTTGGGGTCGCCGATCATCACCAGCCGGCCGCGCGGCTGGCCGGCGTCGTCGCGGTAGAGGCGGTCGAGAATGCCGTACTGCTGGTCGTCGGTGTCCTGGAACTCGTCCACCAGCGCCACCGGCCAGTCGGCGAACAGCGCGTCGGCGAGGGCCGGGCGCATGGCCACGGCGGCGTGGGCCTGGCGGATCATCTCGTCGAAGGTGGTCTGCCCGCGCGCAGCCAGGCGCTGGTCGCGCCAGGCGGTGACGCGGGCGAGTTGTTCGATCCAGAAGCGCTGCTCGGCGACGTGGCGGCTGGCGAGCAGGCGCGGCACGGCCGCACCCAGCGAAGCAAGCAAGGGCAGCGCCGCGAACTGATCGATGCGATCGGGCTTGACTTGCCCTTCGAGCTCCATCGCCAGCAGGGTCTCGAGGTGTTCGTCGCGATTCTTCCAGGGCTGGCCGCCCAGGCCGTCCACCAGTCCGAGCAGTGCGTTGCGAAGCTTGGCGTTCTTGCGCGTGAACCAGGCCGCCTCGTCGGCCACCTCGCGCACGGGCGGCAGCAGCGTCGGCGCCAGCTCGGCCACCACTTCTTCGTAGCTCTCTTCGCCGGCAACGAGGCGCACGCCCGGCCGCAGCAGCGCGCGCAGCTTGGCGCTGAAGGTCGAGAGCTTCATGTCCGGTTCGCCGGCACGCTCGAGCGCGTCGTCGCCGGACTGGCGCAGCACGCGCCAGGCATCGCGCGCGAGTTCGTCGAGCAGGGCGGCGCCGGAGGTGGGTTCGGCCGGTTCGGTGCCGTGGCCGCTTTCGAGCGGGTGTTCGGCCAGGATGCCCTGGCACAGGCCGTGCAGCGTGCGGATCGGCGCGCGGTCGAAATCGGCCAGGGCCAGGCGCAGGCGGCGCTGGTCTTCGCCGTGCGTGGCGTCGTCGCCCTGCCAGCGCGCCAGCAGCCACGCCTCGTCCTCGCCTTTCGCGGCATCGGGCGACGGACGCGCCGCCGCCAGCGCCAGCGCCTGGTGCAAGCGCTGGCGCAGGCGTTCGCGCAGCTCCTGCGCGGCGGCTTCGGTGAAGGTGGTGACGACGATGCTTTCGACCGGCAGCGCTTCGGCCGGCTCGAGCAGCAGCCGCCACCACAGCACGCCGATGGTCCAGGTCTTGCCGGTGCCGGCGCTGGCCTCGACCAGGGCGCGGCCGCCGGGGCCCAGCGGCAGGTCGCGCCAGTGCGCGACGGTGACGGGGCCGGTCACGGCGCGTCCTCCCCGTCGGGATCCATCGCCCGTTTCAGGGCGAGGCCAAGGTCGTACAGCGCGATGCGCCAGTTTTCGTCTTCGTCGGGCTCGATGCCGCGACCGAGCAGGCGGGTGTAGCCCGGCGCATAGCGGCGTTCGCGCGGCCATTCGGCGCTGTCGTCGCGGTCGTTGGCCAGCGCCCAGCTCGTGCGCGGGAAGTAGGGCCAAGGGTCGGTGGCCGGGCGCGCGGCGGCGGCGAGCACGAACCCGAGCTTGCCCTCGAGCGTGGCGGCCATCTCTGCGCGCGTTGCCGCGTCGGCGACGAGGAAACGCTCGTCCCAGGCCGCCAGCGCGTCCTGCCAGGGCGTGGCCGCGGGCTTGCCGGTCTTGCCGGCCTTGCCCACCAGCGCCAGCACGCGTACGCGGCGATGCATGTTCTCCGGCGCCAGGCGGCACAGCGCCCAGGCCAGGAACAGCGGCAGGCGCTGGCGGAAATCCAGCGCCGATTCCTTGTCCACGTTTGGGAAGATGCCGGTGGCGAACAGCCAGCCCTCGCGGCCACGCACGTTGTCGGGTTCGCCGATCAGCTGGAAGCCGGCCACCTCGCGCGCGATGGCCGGCTGCACCAGCGGCGCGAGCTCGGGTTCGAGCAGCGGCCGTGCGTCGTCGCGCTCGCGCGCCACCCCGACCAGACCTTTCGCGGCATCGAGCTCCGCCTGCCAGGCCTGCAGGCCGGACTCGCCCGGCGGCAGCACGCCGCCGAGCACCAGGTGCTCGGGCGGCGGCCCATCGAGTGCGTAACCGGGTTCCGACAGCGCCGCTTCGCACAGCGCGCGTGCCTGCCGGTCGAAGACCTCCAGCTTCGCTTCCAGCGGCTCGTCGCTGGAAAGCCGGCGTTCGGCCAGTGCGTCCAGGCGCACGCCGAGTTCGTCGGCCAGCAGCGTGCGCGAGGGATCGCGGCACCAGGCGAGCACGCGCCGGAGCGACAGCTCGCCGCGGCCGTCCATCGCAGCGGGCAGCGGCGTGAGCAGCGCGGGTGCGTCGGGCGCGCCGCCCACCATCGCCGCGAAGGCGGGATTGGAGCTGCGCAGCGCCGGATCCGCGCCGAAATACGCGGCGTCGAAGGGCTGCAGCGGATGGTCCACGCGCCAGGGCGGCGTCGTGCCGGTCTCCGCGGCGGGTGGCAGCGCCGCCATCAGCTCGGCCAGCGGCGCGGCCGGGTTGCGCGGCGAGCCATCGCGGGCATCGAAGCCCAGCCACGACAGGTGCAGGTGCCGACGCGCGGCCATCACCGTTTCGAGGAAGAGATAGCGGTCGTCGCTGCGGGTGTCGCGGTCGCCGAGACGGCGCAGGCCTTCGCGACGGATCGGGTCGAGGCCGGCGTCCGGGTCCTGGCGCGGGTAGTCGCCTTCGTTGAGGCCGAGCACGGCGACGAATTCGAAGGGAATGGCGCGCTGCGGCACCATGCCGCAGACCGTCATGCCGCCGGCCAGGAAGCGCTGGCGCTCGGGCACGGCGGACAGGCGCTCTTCGACCCAGGCGCGCACGATGGCGAA
>VFQM010002451.1_pt1 | contig 13605 bp, 14 predicted proteins | sample 3512391 | NCBI WGS metagenome assembly VFQM01 (sample SAMN10412369, study PRJNA504923) | tailings metagenome | isolation source: Replicate 1 from Balatoc abandoned mine | place: Philippines
AGGCAAGCCGCGTGACGGGCTCAGCTATGGGATCCGGGAAACGCGGGCAAGGTCAGGTCCATCCCCGCTCACACGGGGCAACCATGCCGAGATTCCGACCTTCGCCAAGCACCAAGGGTCCATCCCCGCTCACACGGGGCAACCTGCCCCACCCAAGAGATTGCACATGCTCGCGCGGGTCCATCCCCGCTCACACGGGGCAACCGCGCAGCGACACCAGCAGGGCATAGGCGACCTGGGTCCATCCCCGCTCACACGGGGCAACCGGCGCCACGCGCGAGAGCGTGATGCTCGACTGGGGTCCATCCCCGCTCACACGGGGCAACCCATTCAAGGCTCCTCCGTGCCGGCTCGCGCCGGGGTCCATCCCCGCTCACACGGGGCAACCTACACGCGCATCCGCATTGTCGAGCTTGGCTTGGGTCCATCCCCGCTCACACGGGGCAACCGACACGCCCGAGCGCCGGGACCGCTCAGCCGAGGGTCCATCCCCGCTCACACGGGGCAACCTCGCCCGGGTAGCTGCGCCGGCTGATGCCGAAGGGTCCATCCCCGCTCACACGGGGCAACCACTCAGCGCGCAGCGATAGCGCATCGGGACTGCGGTCCATCCCCGCTCACACGGGGCAACCTTGACCTCGGGGCTCGGGAAGGGCTCGATCACGGGTCCATCCCCGCTCACACGGGGCAACCAGTGCCGCAGCACTGGAGGAAGCAACCCGGGTGGGTCCATCCCCGCTCACACGGGGCAACCCAAGCCAGCACATAGGCCGCCTCGCGCGCAGCGGGTCCATCCCCGCTCACACGGGGCAACCCAGCGGGCGCGTCGCGCATTGCTCGGCGGGGCGGGTCCATCCCCGCTCACACGGGGCAACCGACTGCGGTCAGGGCGGCATCGGCAAGCACCAGGGTCCATCCCCGCTCACACGGGGCAACCTCAATGGTTGCCGTCAGGGAGCCGCCGGTCGTGGGTCCATCCCCGCTCACACGGGGCAACCTGCGCGAGCCGCTGACTCGCGGCGGCAAGCTGGGGTCCATCCCCGCTCACACGGGGCAACCGGCGCCGCGACGTGGGCCTTCAGCGTGAGCTGGGGTCCATCCCCGCTCACACGGGGCAACCCGATAGGTCGTGCTGGCGGTCAGGCCGGTGACGGGTCCATCCCCGCTCACACGGGGCAACCTCTCCAGCGTAACCCTAGGCCACGCAAGAGAAAACTCCCAAACACATCCAGAATTTTAAGGAGCGCTTCCAGACGCCGATGCACGGCGCCGGACTAACCACATGCCATCGGCCTCGACCAATTCCCGCGGCGCGTCGCCAAGGTTGGCGAGCCCGACACCACCTACTGCATTGAGGTCGCGCCAGATCATCACGACGCTGCCCTGGCGCTCGTGCGCATGCCAATCGCTCATCACATCCCACACACGCTGCCGCACGCCGGGATTCATTCGCGGCGACACGAAGACGTTCGGCGCCACCTCCAGCATCACCGAGGACAGGAAGCCGTGGAAGCGGTCCGGCAAGTCACGGATCACCATCGTCACCAGCGCCATCGCTCACCTCATCCATGCGCAATACCAACTTGATGCGGTCGATCATCGCGCCGATGACCTGCTGCCTACGAAAGACCGCAGCGGCTTCCCGCCGTACCAGGCGGTCTACGGTGTCGTCCACCTGTTCCGCGCGTTTGGCCGCTGTGAATGCGATCTGCAGGGTCACCGTGTCGCGGAACAGGTCGGCGATGTCGAGCACGAAAGATTGACCGGAGTCCTCGTGGATGAACCCCAGCGGCGGCAGCGCTGCCAGCGACTGAACCGCGATGGCCGCTGCCGCCTGGACGGCCGTTGCAGCGTGGTTGATGGCCTGGTTGGGCAGATCGGTGGCGTTCGGGTCAGCGCGGTCGTACTTGCGCCCCTTCCACTCGATGCCGTGCTTGTCCGCCATCAGCTTGTAGAAGTTCTTGACGCGCGAGCCCTCGATGCCGCGCAAGGTGTCCAGATCGCGGTGCGGCAGCACCTCGCCCAGACGCAAGGCGTACATGCGGCGCGCCACGCTGATGCGACGCCGAGGATTGCCCCACAGCTCGGCTTGCCGGCGCGCCACGTCCGAGCGATCAGGCAGCAGCGGAGGCGCCGTGTAGCTGCGCACGCCGTCTTCGCCCACCGCGGCCAGCAGCGTGCCGTGGCGGGCCAGCAGACGCAGCGCGTCGTGCGTGACGCTGCTGCCCGGCCCGAGCAGGATCATCGAAACTGTTTGGTGGGGGATTTGATCCAGCCCCGGGGTCAGGCTGTCACGCCCGCGCATGAAGTGCAGGCAGCCGTCGACCACACACAACTCACCGCGCGAAAGCCACAGCAATCCATGGCGGTCCGCATGCGGGATGCGCGCGGTCTCCAGCCCCAGGCGCCCCTTGAGCATGGCTCTGCGCTCAGTCTGCGCGGCTCAACATCAGCATGCCGAAGCCGAACGCCCGGTGGCGGCCGACACCGCGCGCCAGCAGATGCTCGAAGGCAACCGGATCAAGCACACGAAGGCGCCCCGTCAGAAGCGCATCCGGCCCGTCGATGGCACGTCCGCGACGAGACTCGCCTGCCGCCGACTGAGTGCGGCGCACGATGGCCAAACGCTGGAAGGCCGCCAAATGCACATCCAGCAGGTCTACCGCACCCTGCCAAGGTTCCCGCGGGGTGCCTTCCCGCACGCTCAGGTGTGCCTGCAACCATTGCCTGTAGACAGCTCCCCGCTGCAGGGGCGCGCCTTCCGCCCGCGCCACCGCATGCAGGAAGGCGTCCTGCTCGCCTTGAGCGGCGCGTACGGTTGGCCGCACCCGCACCTCGAAGCCAAGCACCTGGCCGGCCGGCCAGCGGACCGGAAATGGCCGCAGCCGATAGCCCTCGTGCTGGTGCGACGCACCGAGACCCAGGGTCTGCGCTGCCACCGGGTCGGCCAGTGCCACCCGTGCTGCCATCGCCTCTGCGTCCAGCGTCGTGTAGGCCAGCAGACCCTGGCGCTCGTCGAGGTAGCGGAACGGCTGCGGCGCTGCGTCGCCGAAGGCTGCGCGCAGCAGGCCATGCAATGCGTCGCCCAGGTCGGAAGCCTGACGTTCGTGGCGCGCATGCCGCTGGGCCACCCACGCTGCCAGCAGCCGCGCGTCTGGTCGGGTGTGTAGCAAGTGCAATAGAGAAGCACTCATGCGGCTGACTCCGCTCCGCTCAGCAGCGCCTCGTGCACAGCCCGCCATCCCCCATGCAGGCCGCTGGTCCAGTTGCGCTCGTCGCAGACATTCAGGCGACGAGCCTGCGGGGCCGTGCCCTCGCCCTCCGGCCACTGTGCCCGCCAGGCCGCGTTGCCGCCCTGCTTGGCGACGATAGCCTGCAAGGCCTCCAGAACATGCTCGGCCTCCTGCCAGCCCGCCACCAATCGGCCACTAGGCAGGCAGGCCTTGCGACCGATGAACAACGGGCGCGCCGGGCGGTCCAAGGCGGCGGCGATGTCGTCGAGCGTGGGCCCTTCATCGGCAGGCTGCAAGCTCAACACCACCCAGGCGCACAGGTCGGCGTGGTAGTCGCGGTAGCGCAGATGCGGGCCTGCATAGGAGCCCGCGCCGCCGCGACGTTCCTCGGGTTCACCCCGGGTGGTCCAGCCCTTGTCCGACGCGCCCAGTTCTGCGGTCTGGAAGTCCTGCAGGTGATGCGCACCCGGTTCCAGCACCGCCCCAACACGCAAGCGCTGTTGCAGCCGGTTGTGCCGGTTGTCGTCGCCGCGATCCCAGCCCAGCGCGTTGGCGACCAGGCCGGTCATCATGGACAGGGCCGGGAACTCGCCGGTGACGCCACGGTTGTCGATGGCCTCGCCACCAAAGGCGATGAGTGGCGATGCGAGGCGCAGCATCAAATAGCGCGCCACCTCAAGCCTCCATGCGCGCCTGAGTGACCGCGGTCTGAGCCCACTCGGCCAGCGCCTTCAACGGGAGCCGTTCGGCGCCAGGCACGGCTACGTCGTCCACGGCGAGATAGCGCCGCGCCAACGGCGCCCCGTAGGCTGAGTCCATGCGGCCGATCTCCTCGGCCAGGCGTTGCACGGCTGCCTCGCGAAGCGCCGGCTGCGCCAGCGGAAGCGCGTTCTGGAATGCGCCGGCCAGGCTGCGCGGCTGCCAGTCGCCCGCTTCGACGAGCATGAACTTGGCCCATTCGAACGGCGCCGTGGAGCCGCGCTTGGCACCAGGACTGACCGTGGCCACCAGATGAAGCAGGCTCTGCACGACGCGGCCGGCCAGTTCGCGCTGGCCGGGCGAGGCGGCAGCCCAGTCACGGATGCTCACGCCCTCCAGGTTGGCCACCAGTTGCGGCACATCCACGACCAGGTAGCCGTAGTACAGGCCGCTGGCCAGTTCGGTGTCAAAGATACCTGCGGAGCCGGCTTCTCCTGCCTCGCGGAGCAGATCATCTACCACGGTGAAGTAGTCGTTCTCCACCTGCGCCTCGTGCACGGTGAAGGCATGGGCCACGTACACCGCGGCATCGCGATTGGCCAGCACGTCTGAAGTGACCATGCGGCCAAACAGTGCCGACTCCAGCCCGCTGCCCAGGCGCAGGGCCTCGATGTTCTTCTTCTCTTCCTTCAGAAAGGCGGCGACGGCCGCCTTGAGCGCCTTCTCCTCGACGTGCTCGGCGGCCAGTGCGACGCAGCGTTTCACCAGATACTCGATTTCTGCATAACCTAGCAACACGGCCTGCCCGGTCTCCAGCGCATCCTTGCCCTTCAGGTCCTTAGCCTTGTCGACAAGGCCGGCGGCACGCAGGCCTTCCACAGCGGTCTGCGCCAGTGCTTCAGTAACGCCGGCAGCCATGATGCGATCACGGATCAGGCGCGGCGTTTCTCGCGACCGAACAGCCATCGGTACATCGAGCCGACTCAAGGCAAAGGCGTCGTCGGCCACGCGCCAATGGCGCTTCAGGCATTGCGACGAGATGCGCGTGCGTATCGCATCGCCGTAAGGCAGCCGCTTGGCGAGGCCAGCGTCGTCGCGGTTGAGCAATGCTGCCGGGTAGTTGTGGAGCGTGTGAATCTGCAGGAAACGCGGAACGGTCATGCTTTTCTCCCTGTGTGGGTGTTCTGTGATCAACCTTGTGCAGCTCGGGCCGAGAAGTAGGCGCCAGCGATGCGCAGTCGCAGCTGCTCGCAGCGGTCCATATCCTCGCGCGCGCTGCTGCTCTCCTTCAGCACCAGGTCGCCCATCTCGAACCAGTTCGGTCGAACGCCCTTGCTGGCCAGCAGACGCAGCACCCTCGGCAGCAGCTGGCGGAACGCATCGCCGCGCGCGGTGAGCAGGCGCGTCACGCGCGACTCCGCAACATCGGCCTGAGCCAGTTGGCGGCCGAGGCGGCCCGCGCCGTCGTGGCCCGCCAGCGCGATGCCATGGACCACCAGGGCCCAGCGTACCCAGGTGTCGGCGCGCCATGTCTCAGGCTGCAAGCGTGCGAACAGCAGGGCTCGCGACAGCGCAGCAATCTCGTGAGGCCGCAACTCGTGCGGTACGAGCCTTGCCAGTGCGGCGCGTTCGCCAGGGCCGGCACGCTGCACATAGGCGGCCAACGCGCTGAAGGGGCTGGCCCGTGGGCTGGTGGCTTGGGCTTCGGGGCCAACTTCGGCAGTCACGTCACTCATGCATCTCCCCTTGAGCTTGTTGCACGCGCAGGGCGCGCTGTTCGGCATAGTGATCCGCCAGGGCCGGCACTGCCGCCTTAGCTCCGCGCAGCCCCCCATGGAAGCGAGACAGCGCGGCCGAGCGGGCCTTGTAGCGCAGCATGCTGGCGCGGGGGCCTGCGTCGAAGGCATCGATCAACAGGACCTCGGCACGTTCGACCAACCCGAGAAGCCACTGCACGCGACTGGCGGCGCGTTCGTCCTCTTCGGCCTCGGCTTCGAGAAACAAGTCGTCGAAGAAGCGGGCGTCTTCGCGCAGCTCGAAAGGCCGGGCGAACCGGCTGGCCCGCTCGCTGATGGCATCGTTGCGTTCGTTACCATCGCCGTTGGCGAACAGCAGCACCAGCGAACTCCACAACAGCTTGCGCACGGCCGCGATCGCCTCGACGTGTTGCTTGGCGATCATGGCCACGGTCGCCCGCTGCGGCCCGGCCAGCAGGCGGCGCAGGCGCGGTGAGATGGGCACGCGCCGTTCGTGGTAGCCCTCGGTCTTGCCCTGGCCGCGCACGGTGGCCTGGGCGATGACCTCCAGCATGGAGTCCTGCGGCCAGCCGTTCAGATGCCAGGCCGCACCGTGGGTGAAGCGGCTGCCGCTGAGCAGTTCACTCATCAACTTGTATTCGAAGCCCGCGGCAGAGATGGTCAGCGCCTTGGCTTCGGCCGTGTCGATGGGCGTCCAGGCGTCGCCAGTCATGCCATTGCGGTCCTTGGCGGCGACCCGGGCAACCTTGCTGCCCGATACGCGCGCAGCCACGCAGCCGTCGGCAACGGAAAGGCGCACCCGGCGGCAGACCTCGATGTAGAGCGGGTCGAGCGAGGGCATGACCAGGGAGTCAGCACCCGACCATGGCAGAAGCCAGAGGAGGCTGTGCCCGCCTTCTTTGGCGAGCCCCTGGGTGGTTGCGATCTGCTCGCGCTGGGTGAGCAGGTGCCGCACATCGGTGACCCATCGCTGGCCCCAGCGTCCAACTGCTGCCACGCCCACACCAGGGCGGCTGGCGAAACCCCCGTTCATGCGGGAGATACCGTAGTTCCCGGCGCCCAGAAACCCCTCCTGCGTCTGCAGGCTGACCAGCGCGAACAACCAGTCGTCGGGCTCCGCACGCCGCGCGCGTGCGCTCTTGAGATCGTGATTCTTGGAAGTGACCAGCATGTCCAGCTCGTCGGGCGCGAGCAGCAGGTTCTTCCATTCCGCGACGTTCTCGCCTGGCACTGGGGGTTGCAGCAGGGCCGGCCGTCCCGGCGGCGCAGCGAGGCACCAGGCGGCGCCGTCAGTGTCATCGGGTGTCAATGTCAGCAGGGCTGCGCGCCACTCGGCAGGGTCTGTCCAGGGATCGGTTCGGTCGGCCTTGTGCAGCGCAATGGCAGCCAGCTGCGCCAGGAAAGCGTGCCACGGGTGGCGCTGGTGTGCGCGCAATGCGGGGAAATCGTGCAACCGATCAACGGCCATCGCGGCGAACAAGCTCGGAAGATCGGTGCGAAGCACTTCTCCACCACCAGCGCCACGCCAACGGAGCAAGGGTTCATCCAACACACAAAAACGCAGCGCAATGTCGCTTGACATGCCGAGACCTCCCGTTTGCCTCTGGAACTGGAAACCTTTTGTGTCTTGGTTCTAGGTCATGTCCGATGCTTCGGTCAATGGGGACGGGCCCGGTCAGTAGCGACTTTCTGAGCTTCCTTTTCGAAGCCCGGAGCGTAGTCAGAGATGGCAGGCTAGGAGGCTATCCGTTCAATGCCGAGGCGGCTGTATCGATAGCTGGCAGATCCCAGGCGGAACAAGAAGCCGGGTTCCTCCGACAACGGTGAAATGAGGTCCGCCTGGGTATCAACTGCATGGCCTCGCACGAGCAAGTGGTGCCGAATGGCAAGCTGACGAACCGGTTGACCAAACGGCCCAAGTGGTGGGGCTTCGAAGACCACCAGCCGGTCCGCTGCACCCAGCCGGCTGCCGACGCGACCTTCGTCATCCGGGAAAGGCTGCTCGCCGAACAACTGGTCGAAAGGTAGAGCCTGGATTGACGCGAACAGCTTGTTCGCGGCGAGGGCACCGTCGCACTCGGTACCGAAGCGCATCCATGCATCGCCCAACTCGCGCGCGACCGCGTCCAGCGCTTCAGGGTGGGTGCTGCATTCCACCAGCATGCGGTTGTCTGCGGGGATGTTGCGCACCGGCGCGGCTGCAATGAGCCGCCGCGTCGCTTCGAGTACGCGGAGATCGGCATAGACACCGCCCATGGGCTGCCCTCGCATGCGAATCGGGCCAAGTCCGTGTCGCTGGCGTTGCAGCAGCGGACTCAGGTCGTGCCGCTGGGGTGTCAACACCCAAGCCCGCGCAACGTCGAAGCCCGCAGGGCGGCGATCGTGTGGCGCCTCGGCACTGGGGCGTTCATGCCGATGCAAGCGGCCTAAGCGCTGCAGCAGCACGTCCATCGGGCACAGGTCGGTGATCAGCAGATCGGCGTCGATATCCAGGCTCTGCTCCAGTGTCTGTGTACCAATGACGACGCGTCCGCCAGGCCGCACACGGTGCTTGCCGACCTGCGCTTGTACTTCTGCATCGAGCAGCGGCCTGTCCTGTCGGCTGAAGCGGCTGTGGTGCAGCGTGCTCACACCAGCAACCCGAAACAGGCAGTCCACCTGCCGCGCCGCTGCCAGCGACTCGACTGCCTGCAGGGTGGCGATTGCCGCGGGCACAGTGTTGCGCACGACCAGCACGCGTGCGCCCTGCGCGGCGGCGCCAACGGCGAGGTCAGCAACGCGCTCCGGCTCGTCGATGATGTCCAGTGCCTGCCAGTGAACGGCCTTGTGGCGCGGGTTGCCCTGCACCTGCTGCAGCGCAGGCCCCATGCCAGTGCGGTGACTGATGGCCGGATAGGGCAAGGCCTGAGCCACGGCCAGCGAGGGCAGGGCCTCAGTACGTGGTGCGCCGATGGACAGATAGCGCGTGCGCGCTGCGGCGCCAAGCGTGGCCGACAACAGCAATGCGTGCCCACCGCAGGCCACGTGCGCGCGCAGCAGGTGCTCGGACAGGCGGGTCATGTATGCGTCCGAGGCATGCACCTCATCCACGACGAGCAGGCTGCGCGACAACACGGCCTGGCGCAAATGGGCGTGCTTGATCTGCAGTGCTCCCAGCAGCGCCTGATCCACCGTGCCGACGGCGATGGTGGCCGCGAGGTAGCGCTTGGGCGACTCCGCTGCCCAGCGGCGTTCAGCCTCATCGTCTTGAGGGTTGTCGTGCCACAGCACCTGAAAGCCGGGCAGCGGGTCGTAGCCCTGGCCGTCGGCCGCGGTGTAACCCGGCAAGGCGCGAACGACCACGGGGGCGTCCTGCGACCAGACCCGCTGCACGAACTCCCGCACCCGCTCGTGCAACTGGGTTGCCGCGACGCGCGTCGGCAGCGCGAAGTACAAGGAATCCACTTCACCGGTGCGCCACAGGTGCAGGAAGCGCCACAGCGCGGCCTCGGTTTTGCCGCTTCCTGTCTCGGCCTCAAGCACAACCACGGGGCCGAAGCCGTCGGCAGCGACTGCCTCTTGCATCGGGCGGGGCTGGCGCACGCCAAAGGCCTGGCTGAAGTCGCTTTGTGTGACTCTCCGGCGTGTCGTCGTGTCGCCGACGTCTAGACCGATGGCCCGCACCGCGCGCTGCGCTCGTTGAGGCGCTGTCTCTGCGCGGTTCTCTCCCGGCGTGCTGAACGGAAAGAAGCCGGGGCGTGTGTCGGATCCCAGCCAATCGGCAAGCTGTACAAGCCCGGCAAACAGGTGGGTGAAGGCCGCAGTCTTCGGCAGTTCCAGGGATGACTCTTCGAACGCCAGTGGATAGCGCTGCTGCACGGCGGCACTGATCTCGGCCAACGCCTCAGCAGGGTCATAGAGCGCTTGGCCTCCCGCAGAAACGGGGCGCCACACCGCATCGACTTCGTCAGCCAGAACCGGCCGACCGTGATGGCTGATGCTGGCGTGGAGCAGTGTGTAGCAGGCTTCTGCGCCCCAACTGGCCATGACGTCGACGGGCAAGGATTCACGCATGCGCGCCGGCAGGCCTTGTCCGCTGATGACTGCCCAGCCCTGCGGACCGTGGCCGCACGGCCGGGTGTTCCAACCTGGAGGGCGAGCGTGCTCCCAATACCGCGCTTGGAATCCGGTGTTGGCCTTGCCTATGTCGTGCAGGAAGGCGAGTACGCAAAGACGCGCAATGTCAACGGCCTCCAACTGGCGACCGGCCGTATGTGCCGCGGCCCTGCGGAGTCCGGGCGTATCGAGCAGTGCTTTCAGCACGCTCGCTACGTCGGTCATGTGGTCGAGCAGAGGATGGATGGCGACGCTGCCGTCGGTCAGCCTCGAGAGCTTGCCCCAAGGAACCCAAGCAGGTACTTGCACCAAGACATAACTCCTGCGCACATTGAACGGGCGAGCATCCTAGTTCGTGAGCCCGTTTAGCAGCACCGGATCGACCTGCGATCGGAAACTACTTCGGCCGAGCTCCGACGGACAGCGATGCACAAGTCGCACGTTTGGGCTTCATGGCGCGCGGCCCTGTCGCATCAGGCCGCTGCGTCGCTCTGGTCGTCTGGCCCAGTTGGCTCCGCCCCGTCGGCATCGATGGCCAGCGTACCTTGCGGATCGACCGGTGGCCAACTCTCCTCTCTTGTCCGTTGCTGGAACCAGCGGTGCATGGCCGCGTCATCGACCGCGTACTCGCCTCGCGCGGATTTCCACACCAGGGCCGGGTTGCGTTCGCGCAGCGATTCCAACGCGCGTTGCGCCATCTGCGGGGTCACACGCCCGGTCACCTGCTCTCGGTAGAAGCGCAGGGCCTCACCATCGTAGGGACGAAAGCGCGGCCCCTGTTCCAACAGGCGCCACAACACGGCCTGCTCCAGAGGGCGCAGCGCCAGGTATTCGGATTCCATCTGTGCCTCGTCGGCCTGCTGGCGTTCCTTCGCGGCTTGCAGCACCGCCCGCTCGAAGCGAACACCCTGCAGACCCGACAGCGGGCTCAGTGCCTGGCCCAAGGCCTCCATGAAGAACTGTGGTCGGTGGCCGAAGCTCTCGAAGGCCTGGAGCAGCGTGGCGCTATCGACCGGCGTCACGTCCGGCCGCTGCGCCGTGATCAGTCGCGACACGTGGTCGATGAAGTCCTGGCCCAGCGGCGGCATGCGCGAGACCTGCGAGCCGTAGAACGGCGCGCCGTTGGTGTTGACCAAACGCAGCAGCTTGTCGCGGTCGGAGCCCGACATCACCAGCATCAGGTTCACCTCGCCTGGTCGGTTGAGCTGGTCGCGCGCAGACTTCAGAGCCGACATCGTGGCTTCGCCCGCCTCGCTGGTGAGCGCGTGCTGCGCCTCGTCCACGATCAGGGCGACGGGTGCCTTGGCAGCTTCGTGGAGCGCCCGCAGGGCGTCGGGAAGCGTCACGCCGTCGATCTTGCCGATCTTGCTGACGTCGATCTTCAGCGCGCCGGCGATCGTCACACTTTCCAGTCCGGCTGCCTTGGCCGCGCGGCTCACCACGCCCAGGCGCGGCGCCAACGCTCGCGCTATGGCGTCGGCAATCAGAGCGCCAGGATCGCGCCGCGGATCAGCCCACAGGTCTACGTAGGCCACCACGGCGCCAGCTGCCTCCAGCGCGGGCTTCAGGTCGGCCTGCAGAAAGGTGGATTTGCCCGTGCGGCGCGGCGCGGCCAGGAACAGGCCGTTGTGCGCGTCGCCGAAGACGGCTTGGCCCCGCAGCGCTGCGACAAGCTCCTGGGCCAGGGCTTCGCGGGGAAAGTGGATCAAGTTATCTCCAAGTATCGGAAGGGCGATAATTTATCTGAAACACGATAAACGTCAATAACCGAGCCTGCTTCTGCAGGTTACCAAGACGCACAGCTCACTTCACCCGCCACAGGCGGGGAGCGGATGCACGGCCCGGGCTGCGACCGCCAGGGCCGTGTCGACCTTGGCACGGATCGACCGTGCTTGAGCATCCGGAGGCTGACGACCAGCGCGGTGCGGAGCATGACGGCTGACACGCCGACCAGCATCCACGGGCAGGACCGCAGCGCAAAGCTGGTGACGCTGGCGGCCGTAACGCCCGAGGTCCACGCGGCATCACATTGCCGCCACGACAGCGGCGGATCCGTCCGGACGAACTTGTTCTGGTCCCTTGTGCTGTGGTCTAAGGCAATGCTGAGCAAGCCATCGACTTCGCCGGTGCAATAGAGCTCGCCACGCGAGTGACGAGGGCAAGCGTCTTGAAGCGCGTTTCGGGCCGCAAATTGCTAACTCTGCGCGTGTTTCGAGAGCCCTGGCCCCCGCAGCGAGCGCGGCGGATGCACACATGGGTCCATTGCCTGAAGCGAAGAAGCGAGCAGGTGGCGTGCCAGCTTCGGGCTTGATCAGCGGTGCCCTAACTGGCGGGGTCAGACCTACTCTTGACCCAACAAAGTCGCCATCGCAAGTCGCCGCGTCACCTTCGGTGCTCGATGGAAAGCCAGGAGCATCTGCGCCAGCTCGTCACTGTCGCAGTAGAGAAACGCCACAGGGACACGCAGGACATGCGCCAAGCGCAGAGCCATCTGATAGTCCGGCGCGTGGACGCCAACTTCGTAGCGATTGATTCGCGTCGAAGCAACGAACTCATCAAGACCGGCCTCGATACCTAGCTGCTTCTGGCTGAGGCCAAGTGCAACCCGTGCTTGCCTTAGGCGCTTGCTCCAGACTGCCGTCTCTGCATTCCTTGTTCCCGTCATTTGCTACGAGAGTCGTAGCTTTCGTACAATGCGACTACTACGACTTACGTAGTTTCGACCGGCGTGAGTCGCTGCGCTACCCGCGCATTGCCACCTGAGAAGGGGATGTCATGGAGCACATGGGGATCCATCTAGGCCCAGACTGGCCGATGTGGCTGCTTTGTCGCAGCTACTTGATGACGCACTTCGCTACTCAGCCGATCGACGCTCGCGTGGGTGCCACCGCTATCCCTTGGTCCGTCATCTGGGGTCGAGGCACGCGGAGTGATGGTCAACGGGAACTGCTGGGTGCTTGGCTGCCCTCGAACGACAGCGTGACGACCTGGCGATCGATCTTCGGGGATCTCGCCGCTCGTGGCGTCGAGCGAATCCGGTTTGTCGTCAGCACAGAAGCCAGCGCAGTACAGGCCGTGCACCCCGGCGCGACTCTGCTGTCCCTGGGAGCGAGACAGTGCAGCGCCGACCTCGAGCCGCCATCGACCCTCCCAATGCGCCTTCAGCGCAGTGTGGAGGCTTCGCAGACGGAGACTGAGCTGATGCAGTCAGAGCTGGAGCGGCTGATCCGCTGTCACGGTCCGTTCGACAGCACTGAAATCGCTGCGGACTTTGTTGCAAAGGCCTTGGTGCGTGTGGAACGCCGCTTCCGGATGGGGGTTCCTGCACTTGTGCGGCCAGACCGCCGTCACGCGCGGGAGCAAGCTCGCGCAACGGCCTCCTGAACTCTGCCGCGCTTGTTGCACTGGGCTTCCCGTGGTCCAAGACCTGCGAGGCGCCTTCCTGCGCGTCAAACGCGCACTGATGCGCCGTGGACGCTCCGCGCACGATGCTGACGATCTGCTGCAGGAGGCCTGGGTGCGGCTGGCCTGCTACGAACGCGAGCACCCGGTCAGCAACCCCGATGCCTTCCTGATGCGCGCCGCGCTGAACCTGTCCATCGACGCGCACCGCCTGCGTCAGAGCTACGGCGAAGAGGTGCAACTCGAAGACGTCGTGTTGCTGGATGCGACGCCAAGCGCCGAATCCGTGCTTCTGGCCCGTGAACGGGTTGCGCGGCTGGGTGTTTGCCTGGGGCGCTTGAGCGACCAGTCGCGCGAGATCTTTCTGGCGCATCGCCTCGACGGCAAGAGCTACCAGGAGATCGCGGAACAGCGGGGCA
>VFQM010002442.1_pt1 | contig 13586 bp, 13 predicted proteins | sample 3512391 | NCBI WGS metagenome assembly VFQM01 (sample SAMN10412369, study PRJNA504923) | tailings metagenome | isolation source: Replicate 1 from Balatoc abandoned mine | place: Philippines
AAAAAAGACGGCGTCGATGGCAGAAGAAGCCTCGCGCCCGTTCAACCTGACCGCCTCGCGCGGGCCAGTCCGGCCGCAGGCCGAGGCCGTGCAGCCGCTGTTCGAGCGGGCTGCGCCGGCGCCGGAGCCTGAACCCGCTCCTGAACCGGTGGCCGAAGCGGCGCCTGCCCCTGAGCCCGAAGCGGAAGTTCAGGCGGAAGCGCCCGCGCCGGTCGCAAGCTACAGCGACGATGACGATGACTGGGGCACGGCCGCGGCCGCGACCGATGCTGCTGCAGACGAGCCGCTTGAGCTGGAAATGGAAGCCGAGGAGCCCGCTCCGGCCGCTGCAGCCGAACCGGCCGACGATCTCCTCAGCAATGCCTCGCGTCTGGTCGATGAAGACCAGCCGGTCGGCGGCGGCCTGCCCGGACGGCGTCGCGGCCTGGTGTCGAGCGACAGCGGTGAAGGCGGCGCTTCGGCCGGCAGCGCGGATGAGGGCGCCGACGCGCCGATCCAGCCCGCAACCAAGGCGCCGCGCGTCTCGACCGGTGGTGCCACTCTGTTTGAGCGCATGGCCAACCTTTCGCGCGGCGGCCGCTCGAAGGACGAGGAAGAAGATGAGGACGATGGCGATGGCCCGTCGATCAGCATCCCGCGCTTCCTCGGCCGGCAGAATAATCAGTAAGGTGATTTGAACCCGGCGGTTCGGCGCAAAGCCGTTCCGCCGGGAACAATTTTCGACTATCGCTTCCGGGTCGCCAATTCGGCGGGTTGTCCATCCTCGCTTTCAGGGTCCCGATGTCCCTCTCCATTCCGGCCAGACTGGTCCGTTTCGCGCTGCTGACCGGGACCTCGTTTGGCCTGGCGCTGCACCCGGCTTTTGCCCAGGCTGACGCCCAGGCCGATGATGGTGAGATTGACGCGGTCAGCCAGCCGGTGGTTCAGCCGCTGCCGGGCGGTCCGGGCATGCAGCTCAACGCCGCCCTCGGTAAGCTGGCCCGCAACCCCCGTGATGTCGCGGCACTGATCGAAGCCGGCAAGGCTTCAGCCGCGATCGGCGATGCCGAGGCGGCGATGGGCTTCTACCGCCGCGCTGATCAGCTCCAGCCCACCAATGCCAATATCAAGGCCGGCCTGGCCGGCGCGATGGTGCTGGCCGAAGATCCCTATTCTGCCATCCCGCTGTTCGAGACGGCCGAGCGGATCGGGCCGGTCGATCCCAAGTTACTGTCCGAACGCGGCCTGGCCTATGACCTGGTTGGCGATAACGAGCTGGCCCAGCGCTATTACCGCCAGGCGCTGAGCGCCGGGCCGGATGATGAAACGCTGCGCCGCCTGGCGCTGAGCCAGGCGATCTCGGGCGATCGGCGCGGCATGGAAGTGACGCTTAGCCCGCTGCTGCAGAAGCAGGACAAGGCTGCCTGGCGCACCCGCGCCTTTGCCTTTGCGATCTTGGGGCTGGCCAGCGAGGCCGAAGCCGTGGCCCGGGCCAACCTGCCCGAAGCGGCAGCTGGAGGCATGGTTGCCTATCTGCGCTACATGCCGCGGCTGACTCCGGCGCAGCAGGCTGCTGCCGCCAACCTCGGCCATTTCCCACGCGCGGCGGAGATTGGGCGCGATGATCCGCGCATTGCGGCTTTCGTGCGGCCCAAGGCCGTGCTGGCCGCGGCGGAAAAGCCCACGGCGGCAGTCGTGCCGGTCAGGAACGACCGCTCCAACCGGTCGCGTAACCGCCAGCCTGCCAAGCAAGAGCCGCCCAAGGTGGAAGCAACCCGGCCGCCGCCGGTGCGGGTCGATGTCCGTCCGGTCCCGCCCGAGCCGCAGCCGGTTCGTGTTGCCGTGGCGCCAGCCCCGGCGCCGACCCCGGTTCCAGCGCCCGCGCCGCCACCGCCCGCAGTGCCCAAGCCGGCCCCGGCTACCGCCACGCCGGCGTCCGGCCCGGGCTTTGCCGTGCTCGACAACACGCCCGCTCCCAGCGCAGCGACCGGGTTTGACCTGGCCCGGACAGTCGCCGCTCCGGCGCCCCCGCCTGCTCCGGCGCCAGCTCCCGCGCCAGCGCCGGCACCTGCGCCGGTTCCGCCGCCAGCGCCCGCGCCCATCATCGCCGCGCCACCGCCTCCACCGGTGCCGGCGCCCACGCCCAAACCCGCACCGCCGCGCCAGCGCAGCCTGGCCGATGTCTTTGCCGACCTGGCCCCGCCGAGCCGCGAGATCGAGCCGATTGCCGGGGCAGTCGACCTGCGCAAGATCGCAGCGGACCGGGCCAAGGCCGAAGCAGCCGAGGCCAAGGCCGCCAAGGCCAAGGAGGCCGCGGCCAAGAGCCCGGCGGCGACCCAGCCCAGCCGGATCTGGATCCAGCTGGCCGCCAGCCGCGACAAGCCCGGTCTGGCCGGGGACTTCCGCCGATTCAGCCGCAACGATCCGGAATTGTTCAAGGGCCGCAAGGGTTTCACCAGTGCCTGGGGCCAGGCAACGCGCCTGCTGACCGGCCCTTTCCCGACCGAAAAAGCCGCCGCGACGCTGCTGGCCCAGCTCAAGAAGGCCGGGATTTCCGATGCCTTCGTCTGGACCAGTCCGGCTGGCCAGGTGGTCGATCCGTTGCCCGGCGCGAAGTGACGCCACGGCGTCTTTTCCACACCTTGTAAACAGGGTTGTATAGTTTTGCGCAGGCGCGACGGGCCTCCCCATTGTCGCAGGACCCGTCGCAACGCATCCAGCGCCCATGATGCAGGGCAACCGCGATTATCAGCGCGACGAGGATGCGGCTCCGGTCGACATGCTGGCGTCGCTTTTCGAAGCGCGCGGCTGGCCCTGCGAATTCGTTGGCGAGGACGAGATCTCGGGCGAGATCAAGGGTAGCTGGGCCAATTACACCGTGCGCGGCATCTGGCGGCGCGAAGATCATGTGCTGCAGCTACTCTGCCTGCCCGACATTCGCGTGCCGGACGACAAGCGCAGCGGGGTTTACGAGCTGCTGGCGCTGGTCAACGAACAGCTTTGGGTCGGTCATTTCGATATCTGGTCGAACGGCAACGTCCTGCTGTACCGGCACGGCCTGCTGCTGGGCGATGAGGGGCTGCTCAGCCTCGCCCAGGCCCAGGTCGCGGTCGAAGCCGCGATCGAGGAGTGTGACCGGTTCTATCCGGCCTTCCAGTTCATCCTGTGGGGCGACAAGACCCCCGGGGAAGCGCTCGCCGCCTCGCTGGTCGACGCGGCCGGGGAAGCCTGACCAAGACGAGCGGAGCTCCTTGATTTCCCCTCCCGCTTGCGGGAGGGGCCAGGGGAGGGCATGTTCCCTCTAACGACAATCCCTCCCCCGACCCCTCCCGCAAGCGGAAGGGGGGAAAGGAGTCACTTCGTGGATTCACTTCTTCTGGTCGGATGCGGCAATATGGGCGGGGCCATGCTGCGCGGCTGGCTGGCGGCCGGGGCCGATCCGGCACGGTTCACGATCGTCGATCCGTACCTCGCTGAAGCCCCGGAAGGCGTGGCGCTACTGCGCGAACTGCCCGAGGCAAGCTGTGATGCCGTCTTGCTTGGCGTGAAGCCACAGGGCTTTGCCGAAGTCGCAGCAGCACTTGCACCGAGCCTTGGCCAATCCACGTTCGTGCTGTCGATTCTCGCCGGGATCGAGCTTCACAGCCTGGCGGCCGCCTTGCCGCAGGCGCGGGGCTGGGTGCGGATCATGCCTAACCTGGCGGCCGCGCTGGGCAAGTCGCCGATGGCGCTGGCCGAACGCGGGCTGGATCAGGCGGCGCGCGATCAGGTCAGTGCGCTGCTGGATCCGCTCGGTCTGCCCGAATGGATCGACGAAGCCCAGTTCGATCTGGCGACCGCGCTGGTCGGATCGGGCCCGGCCTTTGTCTATCGCTTCATCGATGCCCTGGCCGCCGGCGGGGCGGGGCTGGGCTTTACGCCCGAGCAGGCCCAGCGGCTCGCGCTTGCCATGGTTGAGGGCGCGGCGCAGCTGGCCTGCCAGTCGCCGCATTCACCGGCTGACCTCGCGCGGATGGTTGCCAGCCCTGGCGGCACCACCGAGGCCGGGTTGAAAGTCCTCGATGCTGATCAGGCGCTTGAACGGCTTGTACTGGCCACCTTGCGCGCGGCGCGGGACCGGGGGGCGGAGCTGGCAGCCTTCGCGGCAGCACCGAAAGAGAGTTAATCAGGACCAGATCATTCCGATTTCACTTGAAAGCGGACCCGATCTTACCGATATTCCGTGCATCGGGCGGCTATCGTGCGGCCCGCAACACGGAGATTGAGTCATCATGGCTAACTGGAACGATCCCCAGCCCACCAAGACGGGCTTCGGTGCGTCCCCCAGCCTCAATGGCGAAGTGCTTGGCACGGGCGTGACCTTTGACGCGGGTCTGCGCAAGCACATGCTCGCCATTTACAACTACATGGCCTCCGGCGTGCTCCTTTCGGGCATCGTCGCGCTGCTGTTCGCCAACTCGGGTCTCGCGGCCCAGGTCATGGCCACGCCGCTGCGCTGGCTGATCATCCTGGCTCCGCTGGGCTTCGTCTTCGCGATGAGCCTGGGCGCGAACCGCATGTCGACTGCGACGCTTCAGCTGCTGTTCTGGGCCTTCTGCACCGTCATGGGCCTGTCGATGTCGACGATCTTCCTGGTCTTTACCGCCAGCTCGATCGCCAGCACCTTCTTCGCCACGGCCGGCGCCTTCGCGGGCCTCAGCCTGTTCGGCTACACCACCAAGAAGAACCTGTCTGGCATGGGCTCGTTCATGGTGATGGGCCTGATCGGCATCCTGATCGCGATGGTCATCAACATCTTCATGCAGTCGACCGCGCTCCAGCTGGCGATCTCGATCCTCGGCGTGATCATCTTCGCGGGTCTGACCGCATGGGATACGCAGCGCCTGAAGCAGGAATACTATGTGCTGCAGGGCACCGAATTCGCCGGCAAGGCGGTCGTGCTGGGTGCGCTGACGCTCTACCTGGACTTCATCAACATGTTCCAGTTCCTGCTGAGCTTCCTGGGGAACCGCGAGTAACCTTTCGCGGTTCATCAAATCGGGCTCTGATCGTGCCCGGCGCGCTATTCGGCGCGCCGGGCATTTTCTTTGCGATTGCGAGGGGCTAAGGCGCGGCTTCAGCTTGGGGAAAGCTTGCCTTGTTATGGAATGCCCTAGGCGGGGTTGGAGAGGGTCGAAGCATGATACGCTACACGTTGAACACCGCATTGGGGGCTGCGGCGCTCTCGCTGTTGCTGATTGCCAGTGCGGCCGATGCAAAGAAGAAGAAGCCGGCCCTTCCGCCGCCACCGCCGCCAGCCCCGGCGCAGAAGTGGGTCTTCGTGCCTTACAAGCCCACACCGCCCAACCACGCCTCGCCCAATTTCGTCACGCCGGCGGTCGGTGCCGATGGCCTGCGGGTCAGCGTCAATCGCAACATCTCGCCGGCCCAGACCACCTGGAACCTGCGCTCGGGCTACAACGTCGCGGCGCTCAACTGCCTTGAGCCCAAGCACGCGCAGATCGTGGTCAATTACCGCGCCTTCCTGCGCACTCACGCCAAGGCGCTGCGTGCCGCCAACCTCAAGGTCGATAGCGAATGGCGCGGCAAGTATGGCGCCGGTTTCGTCAAGAACCGCGAAAAGTACATGACCGAAGTCTACAACCGCTTCGCCATGCCGCCGACGCTCCCGGCCTTCTGCGACGCAGCCCTGGCGATGAGCAACGATGCCAAGGCGGTGAAGGTGGGCCAGCTTGATCGCTTTGCCGCCGTCAGCCTGCCGAACCTCGAGATCGTGTTCGACGATTTCTACAAGCGCTACGATCAGTACAAGGCTGACCTGGCTGCCTGGGAAACCAAGTGGGCTGGCTATTCCCCCGGCACCAATATCCTGGTCCCGGTCACCAGCCCGCTGGCCATGGCCGATACCCGCGCCACGGCGCAGTAACATTTGCGCTTCCAAGCGGGGGCGCCTTTCGCTAAGGGGGCGCCTCGCATCAGGCGGCCTGCCGCCTGCTCGCACTGGAACGGGGCCGTAGCTCAGATGGGAGAGCGCGTCGTTCGCAATGACGAGGTCAGGGGTTCGATCCCCCTCGGCTCCACCAGTGTTTTTGAGCTGTGATTTGCCCCATGCCGGGCTGCGAACGGCAGTGTTCTGCGCTTCCGGTGCTCACGACCAGCAGGTCGCTCCGCTCCGGTTCTCGAACCCCGCCATTCTCGCTCCGGCCTGAGCCAAATCCCAACCCAAAAACTTTCCTCCGTCCAATCTCCGTTCGTGTCGAGCGTAGTCGAGACACCACCCGCGACATTCGCGCCAAATCCCGTTAGAACCGTTCCATGCATTTTCTCGACCAGGCCAAGATCTACATTCGCTCGGGGCAGGGCGGCCCGGGGGCTGTCTCATTCCGGCGGGAGAAGTATGTCGAATATGGCGGCCCTGATGGCGGCAATGGCGGCAAGGGCGGGGACATCATTTTCGAAGCGGTCGCGGGGCTGAATACCCTGATCGACTTCCGCTATGCCCAGCACTTCAAAGCCCCGCGCGGCGTTCATGGCTCGGGCCAGAACCGCAACGGCGCGGCCGGCAAGGACCTGGTGATCAAGGTCCCGGTCGGCACCCAGCTGATCTCCGATGATGACCGCGAAACCGTGCTGCTTGACCTGACCGAGGCTGGCCAGCGCGTGACCTTTCTTGAAGGCGGCATGGGCGGGCGCGGCAATGCCAGCTACAAGACCAGCACCAACCGTGCCCCGCGCCAACACCAGCCGGGCGAGATGGGCGAGGAGATGTACGTCTGGCTGCGGCTCAAGCTGCTGGCCGATGTCGGCCTGGTCGGCCTGCCCAATGCCGGCAAGAGCACCTTCATCAACCAGATCACCAATACCAAGGCCAAGGTCGGCGATTACGCCTTCACCACGCTGAAGCCGCAATTGGGTGTGGTGCGCCACCGCAACCGCGAATTCGTGCTGGCCGATATTCCCGGCCTGATCGCGGGGGCAGCGGAAGGCGCGGGGATCGGCGACCGGTTCCTGGGCCATATCGAACGCTGCCGCGTGCTGATCCACCTGATCGACATCAACGGCACCGATCCGGCCGAGGCGCTGGAGATCATCGAGGAAGAGCTGGCCGCCTATGGCAACGGCCTCGATGAAAAGCCGCGCCTGATCGCGCTCAACAAGGTCGACACCGTCGATGCCGAACTGGTCAAGATGTTCATCAAGGAACTGAAGGCCGCGGGCGCGAAGAAGGTCTATCCGATCTCCGGCGCGACGGGGAAGGGCATGGACGCGCTGCTGGATGCCGTGATCGAGTACCTGCCCGCCGCGACCGGCACCGAACGGCCCGCCGGCGAACAGGAAGAGGGCGACGACAAGCCCTGGTCGCCGATCTAGCCCCAACGCTTGCGCGGGGATGACAGGTAGTAAAAGCTTGCGGGAGCGGGCCCGTCCGCTAATCGGCGAGCGATGAAGATCTCCCGCCTGTCCGATCTGGCCGATGCCGCCCTGTGCCGCCGACTGGTGGTCAAGGTCGGCTCGTCGCTACTGGTCGGCAAGGACGGGGTGCGCCGGGCCTGGCTGGAAGGACTGGTGGCAGAGATCGCCGCAGCGCGAGCGCGCGGGCAGGAAGTCATCGTTGTCTCCTCCGGGGCGATTGCGCTGGGTGCGACCAAGCTCGGGCTCGACAAGGGTGGACGCGGGAGCCTGGCCGATGCCCAGGCCGCCGCCGCGGTCGGTCAGATCGCCCTCTCGGGCCTCTGGGCCGAACTGCTCGGCGCGCATGGCGTTACCGCCGCGCAATTGCTGCTGACGCTGGAAGATCTGGAAGATCGCCGCCGCTACCTCAACGCCACCGCCACGCTGACCCGGTTGCTCGATGCCGGGGCGGTTCCGGTGATCAACGAGAATGACAGCGTCGCCACCCAGGAAATCCGCTTTGGCGATAACGACCGGTTGGCTGCGCGGGTGGCCCAGGCGGCGCAGGCCAATGCCGTGCTGCTGCTGTCCGATGTCGATGGCCTGTTCGATCGCAATCCGGCCGAACCGGGCGCGAAATTGCTGCCCGAAGTGCGCGGCGTAACCGCCGAGGTTCACGCCATGGCGACCGGCGGGTCGTCATCCGGCATGGGCTCTGGCGGCATGACGTCGAAGCTTCAGGCTGCCGAGATCGCTGAGCGCGCCGGGATCGCCCTGGCGATTGCCAGCGGGCTCCACGATGCGCCGATCGCTCGCGCCACCACCGAGGGGGTCGGCACGCTGTTCCTGCCGCGCCGTAAGGATGCCGGGCGCAAGGCCTGGCTCGGCGGGCGACTGCGGCTGAAGGGCGCGCTGGTGATCGATGCCGGGGCGGCGCGGGCGCTGGGCAAGGGCTCCAGCCTGCTGGCAGCGGGCGTGATCCGGGTCGAGGGTGAATTCCAGCGCGGCGATGCCGTGGCGATCCGCAGTGATGCGGGCGAGACGCTGGCGCATGGCCTGGCCGAATACGACGCGCTCGAATGCGCGCGCCTGATGGGCCACAATTCAGCCGAGCGCGCCGCCCTGCTGGGCTATGCCCCGCGTTCGGCCGTGGTCCACCGTGACCAAATGGTGGTGCTGTGACGATAGCCGTGACCGTGGCGACCGGGTTTGTCGGCCAGGCCCTGCTTGATCGTGCCGAGAAGGCCGGGATTGCCGTCCGCGCGCTGACCCGCCGCGACCAGCCGCCGCGTGCCGGGGTTGAGTGGGTGCGCGGCGACCTCGATGACCATGCGGCGCTCAGGAAGCTGTGCAGGGGCACTGAAGCGGTGATCCATGTCGCGGGCGTGGTCAATTCGCCGGACCCGGAAGGGTTCGAGCGCGGCAATGTCACCGGCACGCTCAATGTGATCGAGGCGGCGCGCCATGCCGGGGTGCCGCGGCTGGTCCATGTCTCCTCGCTTTCCGCGCGCGAACCGGACCTTTCGGTCTACGGCGCCAGCAAGGCCCGCGCGGAAAAGCTGGTGCGCGCCAGCGGGATCGACTGGACCATTGTGCGCCCGCCTGGGATCTATGGCCCGCGCGATACCGAATATCTCGAGATGTTCCGGCTCGCTCGCTGGGGCCTTCTGCCGGTGCCGCCGCGCGAAGGGCGCAGCTCGCTGATCCACGTCGATGACCTCGCTCGCTTGCTGCTGGCGTTGCTGCCGCGCAGCGAAGAAGTCTCGCACCGTGTTTACGAGCCTGATGATGGCCGCAAGCAGGGTTGGAGCCACTATGAACTGGCCCGCACGATCGGCTGGGCGATGGGGCGGCGGCCCTGGGTGATCCACCTCAGCCGTGCCTCGCTGGAACGGGTGGCCCGGGCTGACCGGTTCGTGCGCGGTCCCAAGGCCAAGCTGACGCTCGACCGGGTCGGCTACATGAGTCACCCCGACTGGGTGGTAACCCACGGCTCGCGCCCGCCATCGGGCCTGTGGCGCCCGCTGATCCCGACGCGCGAAGGGCTGAAAGCCACGGCGCAGTGGTACCGCGACAACAACTGGCTTTGAGCACCTAAGCAGCCGCTTATTGCGACCAGTCTAAGCGGCTGTGCACTGGCCCATCGGTCCCGCACCGCCCATCGACGGCTCCAGCAACTCGCCAGGAGCCAGGACAATGACCACTGCAAACACCAAGCCGCGCCGCTGGGATCCGATCGTCAAGCTGACCCACTGGGGCATCGTTGGCGCGGTCATCGGCAATGCGATTGTCACCGAAGAAGGCTCGGGCTGGCATATCTGGGTTGGCTATGGCCTGGCCGCGCTGCTTGCCTTGCGCTTGCTGTGGGGTCTGGTCGGTCCGCGCGAGGCCCGCTTTGCGGCCTTCCCCCCCAGCCTCGCGCGGGCCACAAATCACCTGGGCGAGATCCGTCGGGGCGAGGTGGTCCGCCACCAGTCGCACAATCCGCTTGGCGCGCTGATGGCCTATGCGATCTGGACGACGCTGGCGGTGATCGTGGCGAGCGGGATTGCGATGTCCGGCCCGCCTCCGGCCGATCCGGCTGCGGTCAAGGGTGAGCATGGCGAGCAGGGCGAGGTTGCCGCCGCGATCCTGCAGACAGTCATTCCTTCCGCCAGGGCCGAGGAAGCGGGCGAGGAAGAAGGCGAGGAGGCCGGCGAGGGCAGCGAGAGCGAAGGCGAAGAGTGGCTGGAAGAAATGCACGAAATCGCGGTCAACTTGCTCTATGTCCTGATTGCGCTCCATCTCGCCGGCGTGGTGTTCGAAACCCGCCGCTCGGGCCGCGAGGTGGTGGGGGCAATGATCCCGGGGGGCAACCGCCGGACCTGACGGAACGGGGTATGACGAACAGGGTAAGCCAGATCAGACAACGCCGCGACCGGCAGGCCTTGCTGGTCGCGGGGGTTGTTGTGGTCCAGGCGGTGGCGGCAGTGTTCTTTGTGGCCGATGCTCTGGGTGACTTCGCTGCCGACGGGCTTACGGCTCATATCCTGATCGAGGCGCTGATTGCCTTTGCCCTGTTGGCCGGGGTGCTGGTCGGCGCGGCCCATGTCCGCCGCCTGCTGGCCGAGGCGCAGCAGCGCGAACAGGCGCTTGCCATCGCCCGGGGTGCGCTCAGCGAACACATCGCGGCGCGCTTTGCCGACTGGGGCCTGACCGCGGCCGAGAGCGACGTGGCGCTGTTCGCGCTGAAAGGCTGCGATGCGGCGGAGATCGCCGCCTTGCGCGGGGCGGCGCAGGGTACGGTTCGGGCCCAGCTCAGCCAGGTCTATGCCAAAGCCGGGGTGACGAGCCAGGCCGGTTTGGTCAGCCTGTTCCTCGACGATCTGCTTTAGAACGCCGGATCATACCCTGGCGGCAGTGCCTCGGCTGCGCCATCGACGTGGATGCCGCATTCGGTCTTGTCCCAGCCCTTCCAGCGGCCCGAGCGCGGGTCTTCGCCCGGCGCGACCTTGGTGGTGCAGGGGGAGCAGCCGATCGAGGGATAGCCCTGCGCGACCAGCGGGTGCGCGGGGAGGCCGGTCGCCTCGAAATAGGCGCTGACCTGGCCGCTCGACCAGGTGGCGAGCGGGTTGATCTTGAGCCGGCCCTGGGCATCGGTCTGATCGAGTTCGAAAGTCTGCAGGCCGGCGCGGGTCGCGCTCTGGAAACCCTTGCGGCCGGTAAAGCTAGCGTCGAAATGGCTGAGTGCGGCGGCAAGCGGCTGGACCTTGCGGATTTCGCAGCAGCCGTCGGGATCGTAGGACCAGCGCAGCCCCGTGCCATCGCGCGCCGTCAGGGCCTCAGCGTTGGGTGTCAGGTTGACGAGGTTGTTCATGCCGAGCCGCTTCATCACCTCGTCACGATAGGCCAGCGTTTCAGGGAAGTGCTTGCCGGTATCGAGGAACAGTACCGGGACCGAGCGGTCGATCGTGGCGATCAGGTGCAGCAGCACGGCGCTTTCGGCGCCGAAGCTCGATACGGCAGCAATATCCCCGGCCAGCCCCTCGCGCAGCACGGCACGGAGCATGGCGATGGTCGGCACGTCGGCAAAGCGCCCATTCAGCGCCTCGACATCGGCTACGGTGAAACGCGGGCCGGTGTGAAGCAGATCAATGCGCCGCGCCGGCTCAGCCATGGCGTTTCGCCCAGATCGCCGCGCGGCCATCGGTGGTCGGCTGGTAGACATCCGGATAGCGATTGAACGCATTCTCCGCATCGACCGGGTCGAGCGGCACTTCGGGCGCAAAGGCATCGAAGCCGCAGCGGCGCAGGAAGGCGAGCTGATCGACCAGCACGTCACCCACGGCGCGCAGTTCGCCCTGGTAACCGGCCTCGCGCAGGATCCGCGCGGCCGAATAGCCGCGGCCATCGCCGAAGACCGGGAAGTTCACCTCGATCAGCTGCAACCGCTCAAGGTGCGGGAGCAGATCGCGCGCATCGTCACCCGGCTCCAGCCGGACGGCGGCGGCGTTGGTCTGTTCACCGAAGGCATCAACGGTGACGCCGGGATCGGCCACCGGCTCGTCATCGCGGAAGCGGAATTGAACCTCAGCCATAAAGCGCCTCCTTGAAAGGGGCCATGCCAATGCGGCGGTAGGTATCGAGGAAACGCTCGTTATCCGAACGATTTGCAAGATAGACTTGCGTCGCCTTCTCAACCGCATCGACAATGCCGTCCTCGTCGAAACCGGGGCCGGTGATCGTGCCGAGCGAGGTGTCAGCCGCCTCGCTGCCGCCGAGCAGGAGCTGGTAGTTCTCCACCCCCTTGCGGTCGACGCCAAGGATGCCGATGTGGCCGGCGTGGTGGTGGCCGCAGGCGTTGATGCAGCCCGAGATCTTGAGCTTCAGCTCGCCGATTTCCTGCGCCTTGGCCGACAGCCGCTGGCTGATCTTCTGCGCCACCGGGATCGAGCGGGCATTGGCCAGGCTGCAATAGTCGAGCCCCGGGCAGGCGATGATATCGCCGACCAGGTCCAGGTTCGCCGTGCCGAGGCCATTGGCGTCGAGCGCCTGCCACAGCGTGTAAAGTTCAGCCTTCTTGACGTGCGGCAGGACGATGTTCTGGGCATGGGTCACGCGCAGCTCGTCGAACGAATACTGCGCGGCGAGGTCGGCCATCAGTCGCATCTGCTCACCCGTCGCGTCACCCGGAATACCGCCAACCGGCTTCAGGCTGATCGTCGCGGCGATATAGCCGGGCTGCTTGTGGGCGACGCAGTTGTTATCAACCCACAGCGCGAAATCGGGGTCCGACCGGTCGAGCTCGTCGGACAGGCCAGCCTCGAACGCCGGATCGGCAAACATCGCCTTGATCCGCTCCAACTCGGCCAGCGGCGGCTCGATGTTCTGGGTCAGCAGGTGCGCGAACTCGGCCTCGACCTGGCGGGTATATTCTTCTTTTCCAAGCTCATGGACCAAGATCTTGATACGCGCCTTGTACTTGTTGTCGCGCCGGCCATAGCGATTGTAGACCCGCAGGCAGGCCTCGGCATAGGTGATGAACTGGTCGATCGGCACGAAGGGATTGATGCACGGCGCGATCATCGGAGTGCGGCCCATGCCGCCGCCGACATAGAAAGCGGCCCCGATCTCACCCGCGTCATTCCGCACAATCTGCACACCGATATCGTGCAGCTTCATCGCCGCACGGTCGATGTCCGAGGCTATCACCGCCATCTTGAACTTGCGCGGCAGGAAGCTGAATTCCGGGTGGAAGGTGCTCCACTGGCGGATCAGTTCGGCATAGGGCCGCGGATCGACCACCTCGTCCGCCGCGGCACCGGCGTATTGGTCAGAGCTGGTGTTGCGGATGCAATTGCCGCTGGTCTGGATCGCATGCATCTCGACCGAGGCGAGCTCGGCCAGCAGGTCGGGCGCCTCTTCCAGCTTGATCCAGTTGTACTGGATGTTCTGGCGAGTGGTGAAATGGCCATAACCGCGGTCATACTTGTCGGCGATGTCGCCCAGCTTGCGCATCTGCGCGCCCGACAGCGTGCCATAGGGGATGGCGACGCGCAGCATATAGGCGTGCAGCTGCAGGTACAGCCCGTTCATCAGCCGCAGCGGCTTGAACTGGTCCTCGGTGATCTTGCCGTCGATCCGGCGCTGCGCCTGGTCGCGGAATTCGGCCACGCGGGCATCGACCATCGCCTGGTCGTACTGGTCATAACGGTACATGTCAGATCACCCAGTTG
>VFQM010002454.1_pt1 | contig 13584 bp, 15 predicted proteins | sample 3512391 | NCBI WGS metagenome assembly VFQM01 (sample SAMN10412369, study PRJNA504923) | tailings metagenome | isolation source: Replicate 1 from Balatoc abandoned mine | place: Philippines
ACCTCGTCGGCGAGCTTCTTGTCGGCCTTGCCGTCATGCGCCTTGGCGATCAGCAGCTTCGATGCGGCAGCAGCAGCAGTGACGGCCTGCGCCTTGACCTCTGCGATCGCCGCGCGCTCGGCGGCGGCGATCTTGTCTTCGGCCATCTTCTGGCGACGGGCAACCATCACCTTGCTGTCGGCTTCGGCCTTGGCGAGAATGGCATCGGCCTCGTCCCGCGCACCAGCAAGCATCGCCTCGGCATCCTTTTCGGCCGATGCGATCTTGGCGGCATATTCTGCGCGCAGGGCCTCGGCTTCGGCACGCAGGGTCTTGGCTTCGTCGAGCGCGGCGCGGATCGCGGCGATCTTCGCATCCAGCCCGCCGGTGATGATGCCGGGCACCTTCTTCCAGATGAAGACGGCGATCAGCACGCTCATGGCGAGCGCGACCCACTGGTAGGAATCGAGGCCCAGAACGCCCGGTTCGGCGTGGCCATCGGCCCCGCTGGCGAGCAGGATCAGCATATCAGCCATGCGCCATCACCTCCTTGACCGCAGCCGCGGCGGCGGCGGGCTTGACCTCGGTTCCGGCCACGCGGGCAACGATGTCGCGTGCAGCCTCGGCGGCAACGCCTTCGATCTCGGCCATCGCACTGGTGCGGGCGGCAGCGATCGCGGCTTCGGCCTCGGCGAGGCGAGCATCGAGCTTGGCCTGCGCCTTGGCCAGCTTGGTTTCCGATGCCTTGGCCGCCTTGGCCTTGGCCTCGCCGATCAGCGCCTGGGCTGCAGAACGGTTGGCGTTCTCGCGCTGGCGCCATGCTTCCTCGTCACCGGTAGCCGCGTCACGCGCAGCCTGGGCGGCAGCGAGATCGCCGGCGATCTGGTTGTCGCGGACCTCCACCGTGCCGAGGATCTTGGGCACCATCCCCAGTCCGACGAGGACAAAGGTGAGGCCGAAGAACACCAGCAGCCAGAACACCTGGCTCGACAGTGTTTCCGAGATTTGTGCGATCTGAGGCATGTTGGACCTTTAACCGAAACGCCGTGTGAGGACCCGGACGCGGTGCGCGGCAAGGCCTGCGCGCCGTGTCCGGGCCGTGTGTCGTCTTAGCTGAAGATCAGCAGAACGGCGATCACGAAGGCGAGCAGGCCGAGGAGTTCGGCGGCCGCGAAGCCGATAAACAGGCGGCCCTGCTGGCCGTCGGCAGCGCCCGGGTTACGCAGGGCACCCTCGAGGAACGAGGCAAACACGTTGCCCACGCCGAGCGCGGCGAGGCCAGCGCCGATCGCCGCGAAACCGGCACCGAGAAGAGCTGCAGCAGTTGCGTCCATGGTATCAAACTCCTTGAGAAAAATCTGTGTGTTGAGGATGGTTTCGGAGAGCGCCTCGCAAGGCCCTCAGTGAAGGTTTTCCGCGTCGTTGATGTAGAGCGAAGTCAGCAGCGCGAAGACATAGGCCTGAATGCCGGCCACCAGAATTTCGAGCGCGCTGATCGCGACCATCAGCACGAAGCTCGGCACGCCGACCAGCACACCGGTGCCGATCCCGCCGCTGCCACCGGCGATGACGAAGCTCGCCAGCACTTTGAGCAGGACGTGGCCGGCCATCATGGCGACGAAGAGACGCAGGGCGAGGCTGAAGGGGCGGACCATGAAGGACACCAGCTCGATCAGGCTGATCGGCGCAGCGAGGAACACGGGCGTGTTCGAGGGCCAGAACAGCGAGAAGAAGTGGAGACCATGCTTCCAGAAACCGACCACCAGCACGATCGAGAAGCTCAGGATCGCCAGCACGCCGGTCACGGTAAAGTGGCTGGTGAAGGTGAAGGCATGGACGCCCGGGATCAGGCCGACCGGCACAAGGCCAAGCAGGTTGCCAAACAGGATGAACATGAAAAGCGTGAAGATATAAGGCACATACTTGCGCCCCGCCTTGCCCACATTCGCCTCGAGCAGGTCGTCGATGAAGCCGGTCATGGTCTCCACCGCCATCTGCCAGCGACCCGGCACCAGCTGGCGCTTCATCCCGCCGGCGACGAACAGCGTCACCAGAACGGCGGTGATCGCCATCCACAGCGCGGAGTTTGTGAACGCGATGTTCAACCCGTCGCCAAGCTGCCAGTCGGACCCCAGCAGGGGTTCGATCTGGAACTGCTTCATCGGATCGACCTTGCCTTCTTCGGCTGCCACGATCGAAAGATCCCCAAATGTTTCACATGAAACACGCCCCTTGGAGGGGGTCTGGAGGGGGTCTAGCGGGGGTCTAACCCTCGCTATCCGGCCCTTCAGCCCCATCTGCGGGACGCGTATTCGCCGCGAGAATGATGTTTCTGAAGGCCGATGCCGTTCCGAGGAACAGCCCGGTCAACAGACCCCAGGGCGCAATGTCCAGCAATGCGTCGATCGCAAAGCCGATCACCAGACCACCGATGATCCCGCCCAGAAGGTTGGCCAAGGCGCGGTTGCCGCTGCGGTAATTCGCATCGACGCCCTGCACCTGTCGCCGGTTGCGTTGCTCTTCGCGCTCGCGTGCAGCCTGAAGCCGCGCTTCGAGCGCGTCGATCCGCGCATCCTCGTGAATGGGTTCTCGGGCGGGTTTCTCGTCGCTCATGCCATCGTCCCTAAACGCAAGGCCAAGTCACATGCAACAAGGTGCCCGCCGAGGGCGCCGCCCCCTTAGAAGGGGGGCAGATACGTGTCAACATCAGGCGGGCGCAGTTTTGTGCAAGTGCGAAGTTGTTTTGCGCAGCCGCCTCCGCGGCTGCGTCCTCGGCGCTTTGGTGTTTCGCATCGCCTGCGCGATGCGGATGTCCTCGCTCACCCGACCTGAAGGTCGCATCGCTGCGGGCGGCCGGTCGGCCTTGCGGCCCGTCCGATGGCGGGCCGGATCCCCGTCACCATCGATGCTGTGCGCCGGTCCCGGTCGCACAGCGACCGCACGCCCGCAGGCGCTCAAGCCCGCAGGGCTTGAAACGCGCCGAGGACGTGCCCGCGGAGGCGGGCACGCAAACAAATCAGGGACACCGCGGATCTCGCAAGGGAGCCGCGGCGGTGCGGGTCTGCCAGCTGCCGTCGGGCGCCATGTATTTCTCGCCCGGCACGGTCGCCGCAATCGCGAGGCAGCCCGAGGTAAAGGCATAGGCCTCGGGCGTCGCCTTGTTCTCGAGCGCCTTGGCGGCATAGACCGCCTTGCGCTTGATGTTGATGTCATTGACCAGCCGCTGGGTCGCGGGATCGGCATCGCCCACCACCCCCAGATAGCCGTCCGGCTTCTCGCCCACCTTGCCCGCCGAGCGCGCGGCGGCATAGGCCGGATCGCGCTGGGCGAGCGCGGGCACTGCTAGAGCGGCGGCGACAAACAGCCCGGCGAGGCTCACAGCAACTCTCTTGCGCATCATCTTTCCTCCTCGGAGCATCCGGTCAGCCTGGGCCGCACGGCACACGGACATCAGAAGATATCCGCGTTTTCCTCGATCGTGTTCTTCGCATCCTCCGCCAGACGGAGGATCACTTCCTGCCGGATGTTGATGTTGAGCTCGATCACGATCGGCTCGTCGGGAGCGGCAATATTGATGCAGCCCCCGAGCCCTGCCGAAAGGACCAAGCCCGAAGCCATCAACGCCCGGCGCCTGTTCCTGCCTTGCCGCTCCATGATCGCCGCTGCCCCTTCCCCACTCGTCGCAGGGGATGTGGCAGCGCGCCGCGGCGCGGTCAATTCGTGGTGCATCATGGCTGGCCTTCGCTTTCGGGAGGTTGAACGGAATTGCGGGGCACGAGCCGGCCGTTCTCGACCTCGTAGCGATCCTCGAGATTGCCGAGATATTCGGCATCCCAGAATGACCGCACCATCGTGGCGAGCTCGTAGAAATTCTCCGACCGGACATTGACCCGGAACCGGATCGGCAGCTTTGCCAGACGGCGGGTGAGGAAATTCTGGCTGGTCCCGGCCCCCTGCCGCACCCCGTCGAAGTTGAAGCTGGTGACGATCTCGCCCGCCAGATCGCCGCCCAGCCCGACGCTCATCTGGTTGTAATCGAGCGAGCGCAGCGCCGAGAAGGCATAATTGCCCATCGTGCCGAGGTCCTCGTAGGTCAGCTCGCCGATATAGGCGATATTGCCTCCGCCCCGCCGCGCGATCAGCACCCCGCCCTCGATCCGGCCATTGCCCTCGGCATCGAACACGATCGGCACGGTGCCGTCGAAGATGCCGGTGGCGGAAAGGTTGGTGAGTTCCATCTGCGCCACGAATTGCGCGGCATCGAGGCCGATCATCTCGAAGACATAGCGGCGTTCCTCGGGCTTGCCGAAATCCATCATCAGCGGACGCAGCAGCAAAGTGCCGCCCATCAGCGGGAAGCGCGCATCCTCGAGGCTGAGCACGGTGCCGTCGCGCAGCTCGAACTGCACCGTTCCGGCCAGCACCTCGACGCCGGGGTTGATCGCGGCGATGGTGACGCGCTGGTCGGGCGCGGTGGTGAGGTTGAGGAGATCGGTGAACACCACCCTGCCCTTCAGCCCGCGCACCGGACCGAAGGCCGCGGCAAAATCGAGGTTGTCGCTGGCAAAGGCGCCGCTGCTGGTGATGGTGTCGCCGCGCCAGTCGATGCGGCCCTCGCCCGTCACGGTCCCGTCGGCAAAGGCAATCACGCCCTTGGCGAGATAGGACAGGTCCTCGGGCTGGAAGGCGGGATCGAAGCGGATGCCCGGCACCGCCAGCCGCGCGCCGCCTGCGGCGGTGCCGAGATCATGGGTGATCGCCACTTGTGCGACGCTGCGGCCGCTTGCCGGGTGACGCAGCAGGGCATCGGCGGTGAGGCGGTTGTCGGCGAGGGTGAGCGCGGCCCCATCGGCGACGAGCGGCGTGAAGCGCGCCTCGCCTTGCTGCGGGCGGTCGGTGACAGTGAAGGCGGCATCATCGAGGCGCAGGGTGCTGTCCGTGAAGGACCAGCGCCCGGCCATCGCGCCCAGATCGAGCGGCACGGCAGCGAGCCGGGCGGAGCCGCCCTCGAAGCGGCCCGCCGTCTCGCTGCCGAGGCTGCCGGTGAGCCGGGCGGCGGCAAGGCGCATCTCGCTCTCGCCGGTGCCGATCCGGGCGGCGAGGTCCTCGAGCGCGAAAGGCTGCGGGTAGCGCAGGACGAGGCTTCCGGCGGACAGGCTCGCGGGGCTCTCGCCCATGGTGCCGTCGAGCCGGATCGCACCGCTCCGCGCGGCAAGGCTAAGGTCGCTGTCGTAGGCGAGCATCGGCCCGCGTCCTTCGGGGCAGAGCGTCACCTGCTGGCCTTCCAGCGCGAGGCCCGACAGGGCAAGCTTGCCGAAGCGCAGCGGCGTGCAGGCCGTGCCGAGCGCGAGGCCGGACGCTTGCGACCATGTGCCTTCGAGCGGCAGGCTGAGGCCCTCGACCGCGCCGCCGGGCAGTTCGCCGCTCGCGGTTACCAGCCCCTCGAAGGCATAGCGCCCGGCCGGGCTGGCGCGCAGCGTCAGGCGCGGGATGGCGAGGCGGTTGGCACCCGCGGCGTAGTCGGCCATCGCCAGCCGCATGGTCCAGCCGCCGCGCTCGCCTTGCGCAATCCGGGCATTGATTTCGGGGAGCCCCTCGCCGCCGGCAAGGATGTCGCCGGTCAGGCCGCTCACGCCGTCCCTACCAAGCGCGAGGTTGAGCCGCGAGAGCGCCGCCACCGGCACGCCGCGTGCGCTGGAGAGGCTCGCCTGCCGCACCACCAGCGAGGCGGCGCCGGGCTTGTGGCGGATGATCGCCTCGCTGCGGAACGTGGCGCCCTCGAAGGCGGCAGCAAGGCTGCGGCGGGTGCGGGCGAGGAGCGGCGCGAGCAAGGTGCCTTGTGTCCCGCTCTCGGCCTTGACGAGGCTCGCGGCAAGGCTCTGTGCAGGGGCAAGGCCCGAGCCGCGCAAGGTGCCCTCCCATTGTCCGCTGGTGGCGGTGGTGGTGCCGCGCCAGGTTCCCTCGGCCTCCGCCCGCGCAAGGCGGCCCTGCGGCGCGGCGATGCCGGTCAGCGCGATCTCGTGACCGAGCGCGAGGCGGCCCTGCGACCAGCCGAGCCGGGCTGTGCCGCCGAGCGTGTTTGCAGCGATATCGGCCAGCCTCGCGCCGCCTCCTTCAAGGGTGAGGTCGGCCTCGGCGGCTGCGAAATCGGGGCTGAGGCTCGCCCGCGTGCCGATCGCGGCCTGCGCGAGGCTCGCGCCGCCGCAGGCAAGGCTGCCGAGCCGCAGCGGGCCGTCGAATTCCGGCGCTCCGTCGAGCGTGGTGAGGCGGCCATAGAGCGTTGCCATCTGCGCCCGGCAATCCCCGGTGCCGATCCCCGGCGCGGTCGCGGCCAGGGTTCCCACAAAGCCGCTGTCGACCCGGCCCGATCCCTCGAGCCTCACCCCGATCCGGCCGTAATCGCTCTCGACCAGCGCGCGGGCATCGATCAGGCTGACATCGAGCGCGGGGAGCCTCGGGGCGGCATCGCTCCCGGTGAAGACCAGCGGATCGAGCGTGCCGAGGCTGAAGCGCCCGCCGCGTGCGCTGGCGAAGACCCGTGCGCCCTCCACCCGCAGGCGGCGCACCTCCGGCCCCTGCCAGCCCACCCCGATGTCGATCACCATGCGCCTGACGGTAAGATCGGGCCGCGCCGGATCGCCGACCACGAGGTTCTCGATCACCTGCTGGCGGGGTGTGAGGCTGACGATGTCATAGGTCGCCGGCACGCCCTGCTCGGCCAGATAGCCGTCGATCACGTCGGCAGCGATTCGCTCGCGCGAGAGCCATGCCGCCGAGCCTCCAAGCAGCGCGAGCACGGCCACGCCGAGCGCAAGGCGGCGGGGCCAGCGGCGCTTGCCGCCCGCTGTGCCGTCCGGCGAGCCCTCGGGGTCCTCAACGTCCTTTTGCCGCATCGTCTCCGCCACTTGCGCGCATCATCGTCCAAAGGCAATGAAGCAGTCGGGAGCCATGCTTTCCCGGAGGTCGCCTTGCCGGAAGCTGAAGACAGTTTCGATTTCCTCGACGGGGCCGCGCCCGATTGGGACGCGGGCAAGGCTGCCGGTGAAGGTCACCGCGCGCGCCTGCGCCACCGGCTCCTGACCGGCGGTGCGGAGGCGCTGGCCGATTACGAGGTGCTTGAATACCTCCTGTTCGCCGCCATCCCGCGCGGCAATACCAAGCCGCTCGCCAAGGCCCTGCTCGCCCAGTTCGGCAGCCTTGCCGGGGTGATGAACGCCGATGCGAGGGCCTTGCAGCGGGTCAAGGGCGTGGGCGAGAACTCCGCGGCCGCACTGAAGGCCGTCGCCACCGCCGCCCGCCGCATGGCGCGCAGCGAGGTCATGGGCAAGCCGGTGCTGGGCAGTTGGCAGGCGCTGATCGACTACCTCACCACCGACATGGCCCACCTCACCGTCGAGCGGGTGCGGGTGCTCTATCTCGACACCAGGAACCGGCTGATCGACGATCACCACGTCGGCGACGGCTCGATCGACGAGGCTGCGATCCACCCGCGCGAGGTGATCCGCCGGGCGATGGACGTCGGGGCATCCGCGATGATCCTTGTCCACAACCACCCCTCCGGCTCGCCCGAGCCGAGCCGCGCCGACATCCAGATCACCCAGCGCATCGCCGAGGCCGGACGGCACATGGGCGTCACCGTCCACGATCACGTCATCATCGGGCGCGAGGGCCATGTCAGTCTCCGGGCAAAAGGGCTGATCTAGGCCCAATCGAGGGCTTGCCTTGGCGGCCCCGCCCGCCTAGCCCGCGCTCGCCTGTTCACGCCTGACACGGAGCCTCCGATGGTCCCCCGCTACGCCCGCCCTGCCATGACCGCCCTGTGGGAGCCGGAGGCGAAGTATCGCATCTGGTTCGAGATCGAGGCGCACGCGACCCAGAAGCTCGCCGACCTCGGCGTGGTGCCGCAATCCGCCGCCAAGGCGCTGTGGGACTGGTGGGCGACGAACCCGAAGATCGACGTCGAGGCGATCGACGCAATCGAGGCGGTGACCAAGCATGACGTGATCGCCTTCCTCGACTGGGTGGCGCGCGAAGTGGGCGAGGAAGCGCGCTTCATGCATCAGGGCATGACCTCCTCCGACGTGCTCGACACCACGCTGTCGGTGCAGCTTGCCCGGGCGAGCGACATCCTGCTGGCCGATCTCGACGCGCTGCTTGCCGCAATCCGCACCCGCGCCGAGGAGCACAAATACACCCCCACCATCGGCCGCAGCCATGGCATCCATGCCGAGCCGGTGACTTTCGGCCTCAAGCTCGCCGAGGCCTATGCCGAATTCGCCCGCTGCCGCACCCGGCTGCTGGCGGCCCGCGTCGAAATCGCGACCTGCGCGATTTCGGGCGCGGTCGGAACCTTCGCCAATGTCGATCCGCGGGTCGAGGAATATGTCGCCGACAAGCTCGGCCTCGCGATCGAGCCTGTTTCCACTCAGGTGATCCCGCGTGATCGCCACGCGATGTTCTTTGCAACGCTGGGCGTGATCGCCAGTTCAATCGAGCGCCTCGCAACCGAGATCCGCCACTTGCAGCGCACCGAGGTGCTAGAGGCCGAGGAATATTTCTCGCCCGGCCAGAAGGGCTCCTCGGCCATGCCGCACAAGCGCAACCCGATTCTCACCGAGAACCTCACCGGCCTTGCCCGCGTGGTCCGCTCGGCGGTGACGCCGGCGCTGGAGAACGTGGCGCTGTGGCACGAGCGCGACATCTCGCACTCCTCGGTCGAGCGTTACATCGGCCCGGATGCGACGATCACGCTCGATTTCGCCCTCGCCCGCCTGACCGGCGTGGTCGAGAAGCTGCTGGTCTACCCCGAGCGCATGGCCAAGAACATGAACCGCATGGGCGGCCTCATCCACTCGCAACGCGTGCTGCTGGCGCTGACTCAGGCGGGCCTCACCCGCGACGAGAGCTACCGGCTGGTCCAGCGCAACGCGATGAAGGTGTGGGAATCGGACGGCGCGCTCTCGCTGCTCGATCTGCTCAAGGCCGATCCGGATGTGACCGCGGCGCTGACCCCGGCCCAGCTCGAGGAGAAGTTCGACCTCGGCTACCACTTCAAGCACGTCGACACGATCTTCGCGCGCGTCTTCGGATGAGGGCAGCGATGCTGGACTCGGGGCCGGAATGTCTTAGGTTCGCGGCATTCTGCGCCAGCCGGGAGAACCACGCCTCGTGAAGACGCTTCGCACCATTGTCTGGGTTCTGGCGGCGTTCGCCTTCCTGATCTTTGCCACCTATAACTGGCAGGCGGTCGAGCTGGTCCTGTGGCAGAACCTTGTGCTGGAAACGAAGGTGCCGGTGCTGGCGCTGCTCGCCTTTGCGGCCGGCTTCCTGCCGATGTGGGCCTATCACCGCAGCATCACCTGGAACATGAGCCGCCGCATCCGCGCGCTGGAGACCTCGCTCAAGAACACCGCGATGGCCTATCGCACCGATGCGACGGCTGCGGCGGGTGCTGCGACGAGCACTGCCACGGGTGGGGACAAACCTGTGGACAAGTCCGGCACGGACGGGGGCGAAGAGGGCAATCCGCCGGGCATCGGCGAGGCGGGCGAAACGGGGAACGCAGACGAATGAGCAATCCGGTCTATCTGGCACTGGATGTGCCGCAGCTCGAGCCGGCCAAGGCGCTGGTCGAAAAGGTCAAGGCGCATATCGGGGGGGTCAAGCTCGGCCTGGAATTCTTCTGCGCCCACGGCGCGCACGGGGTCCACGAGATCGCCCGCCTTGGTCTGCCGATCTTCCTCGACCTCAAATTTCACGACATCCCCAACACCGTCGCTGCCGCGATGCAGGCGATCCATGTCTATGAACCCGCGATCGTCACGGTCCACGCCAGCGGCGGGCGGGCGATGATGGAGGATGCCAAGGCGGCAGCGGCCGCGGGGACCAAGGTGGTCGCCGTGACGATGCTGACCAGCCTGGACGCGGGCGATCTCACCGCCACCGGCGTCTATGGCAGCGCCGAGACGCAGGTGATGCGCCTTGCCGAGCTTGCCCATGCGGCGGGCCTCGACGGGATCGTATGCTCGGGGCAGGAAGTCGGCATGGTCAGGAAGGCATGGAAGGACGGCTTCTTCGTCGTCCCCGGCCTGCGCCCCTCGGGCCTTGCAAATGGTGGGGGCACGGGCGACCAGAAGCGCGTCGTCACCCCGCGTCAGGCGCGGGACAATGGCGCGAGCGTGCTCGTCATCGGCCGCCCGATCAGCCGCGCGGAGGACCCGGCGGCCGCTGCCCGCGCAATCGAGGCGACGCTTTGATCGCCATTGCTGCGGCGTCCGCTGCTGACGCTCCCGAACTCAAGGCCCTGCTCGAAGCAGGCTATCGCGGGGATTCGGCGCGTCAGGGGTGGAACCACGAGGCCGACATTCTCGATGACGAGCGCATCGCGCCGGGCGAGCTCGAGGCGATGCTGGCCGACCCTGCGGTGACGATCCTCACCGCGCGGGAGGGCGGCGGCACGCTGATCGGCTGCGTGGCAGTGACGCGCAAGGATGCAAGGCTTGGCTATCTCGGGATGCTGTGCGTCTCCCCGCTCCTGCAATCGGGCGGGATCGGGCGGCAATTGCTGGATGCCGCGGAAGACCTCGCACGCGCCCGAGGCATCGCGGCGATGGAGATGACCGTGATCGAGGGGCGCGACGCGCTGATCGGCTGGTATGAACGGCGCGGCTATCGTTTCACCGGCGAGCGCCGCCCCTTCCCGGTGCTGCGCGATCCGCCGATCACCTTCGTGGTGCTGGAAAAGCCGCTCGCCAGCGCCTAACTGGCTGGCATGAGCGGCCCCCTCGTCAAGATCTGCGGCATTCCGACGCCCGACGCCCTCGCCGCAGCAGTGCAGGCGGGGGCGAGCCATGTCGGCTTTGTCCATTTTCCGAAAAGCCCGCGTCACCTGAGCCTTGCGGATGTGGCTGCGTTGCGACGGCAGGTCCCCGGCCACGTCAAGGCGGTGCTGTTGCTGGTGAACGCCTCGCCCGCGCTTCTTGCCGAGGCGGTGCGCGAGGTGCGCCCCGATGTCGTCCAGTTCCACGGGGCCGAGACCCCCGATACCCTCGCCCGCTTCCGGGCCGAGACGGGAACCGAGGCATGGCGGGCGATGGCGGTCAAGGATGCCGCCTCGCTCGCCCATGTCGCAGCGTTCCGGGGCGCGGCCGACCGCGTGCTGCTCGATGCGCCCGCGACCGCGCTGCCGGGCGGCAATGGCACCGCCTTCGACTGGAGCCTGCTGGCCGGCTGGCAGGCGCCGCTTGCATGGGGTCTCGCCGGCGGCCTGACCCCTGCCAATGTTGCCGAGGCCGTCCGGCTGACCGGCGCGCCGCTGGTCGACACCTCCTCGGGCGTCGAGCGCGCGCCCGGCCTCAAGGACATGGACAAGATCGCCGCCTTCTGCAAAGCGGCAAGGCAAGTCTGAAACCTCCCGCTCGCCTCGAGCGTAGTCGAGAGGTCACCTTTCGCGCTTCCAACAAGTGTCCCGACTGCGCTCGACACGAACGGCATTGATGATCCTATGAACACCGTCCCCAACTCCTTCCGCACCCAGCCTGACGAGCGCGGCCATTTCGGCCAGTTCGGCGGGCGCTATGTCGCTGAAACCCTGATGCCGCTGGTGCTCGACCTCGAGCGCGAATACCGCGCCGCGCAGGCCGACCCGGCGTTCCAGGCCGAGTTTGACGACCTGCTCGAGCATTACGTCGGTCGCCCCAGCCCGCTCTATTTCGCGCCCCGGCTGACCGAGGAACTGGGCGGCGCGCAGGTATGGTTCAAGCGCGACGAACTGAATCACACCGGCGCGCACAAGATCAACAATTGCATCGGCCAGATCCTGCTGGCGATCCGCATGGGCAAGACCCGCATCATCGCCGAAACCGGCGCAGGGCAACACGGGGTCGCGACCGCCACCGTCTGCGCGCGCTTCGGCCTGCCTTGCGTGATCTACATGGGCGCCGAGGACGTGAAGCGCCAGTCGCCCAACGTGTTCCGCATGAAGCTGCTCGGCGCCGAGGTGGTGCCCGTCACCAGCGGCGGGGCGACGCTCAAGGACGCGATGAACGAGGGCCTGCGCGACTGGGTCGCGAATGTCCACGACACCTTCTACATCATCGGCACCGCGGCAGGCCCGCACCCCTACCCCGAGATGGTGCGCAACTTCCAGAGCGTGATCGGCAAGGAAGCCCGCGCGCAGATGCTCGAGCGCACCGGCCGCCTGCCCGATCTGCTGGTCGCGGCAATCGGCGGCGGGTCGAACGCGCTGGGGCTGTTCCATCCCTTCCTCGATGATCCCAGCGTGAAGATGCTCGGCGTGGAAGCGGCGGGCCACGGCCTCGACGGCGACGAACACGCCGCAAGCCTGCTCGGCGGCTCGCCCGGCGTGCTACACGGCAACCGAACCTACCTGCTGCAGGACGAGGACGGCCAGATCACCGAGGGCCACTCGATCAGCGCCGGCCTCGACTACCCCGGCATCGGCCCGGAGCACGCGTGGCTCAAGGAAAGCGGCCGCGTCGATTACACCGCCGTCACCGACGAGGAGGCGCTCGACGCCTTCCAGCTGCTCTGCGCGACTGAGGGGATCATCCCGGCGCTGGAACCCTCGCACGCCATCGCCGCCGTAAAGAAGGTCGCTCCGACCATGCCGAAGGACAGTATAATCCTCGCCAACCTGTGCGGGCGCGGCGACAAGGACATCTTCACCGTGGCTGAGAGGCTGGGGGTGGAGCTTTGAGGACCACTCCTCGTCATTGCGAGGAGCCGAAGGCGACGCGGCAATCCATGGCGCCGGTCCATGGATTGCTTCGCTACGCTCGCAATGACGATGGCTTATCGTCTGGAGCCGCATCATGAAGAGAGATTGGAAGTTAGCAATTGTCCTTCTGCTCCAAGTTGTGATGCTTGGTTCGCTCGCAATCCGGCACTTCGCAGAAGAAGCGCGGTTCGATAGTGACAATTTCGCAGATGTGTTTCCATCGGCAACTGAGATTTGGGCGATACTGGTGTTTATCGTTGCTTTCGGGATTTGTATGGTAGTGACTACATGGGCTTGGTGGACCTCTGCGAAATGACTAATCGCCTCACCACCACCTTCGCACAGCCCCGCCCCGCGCTCGTCTGCTTCATCACCGCAGGCGACGGCGACACTGCGGCCAATCTCGATGCGCTGGTCGAAGCCGGGGCGGACGTGATCGAGCTCGGAATGCCCTTCACCGATCCGATGGCCGATGGCCCCGCGATCCAGAGCGCCAATCTGCGCTCATTGGGCGCAGGCACGATCACGGCGGACGTGCTTCGCTACGCGACCGACTTCCGCGCGCGGCACCCGAATGTGCCGCTGGTGCTGATGGGCTATGCCAACCCGATGGTCCGCCGCGGCCCGGAGTGGTTCGCGGAAGCGGCCGCCGCTGCGGGCGTTGACGGCGTGATCTGCGTCGACATCCCGCCCGAGGAGGACGACGCGCTCGGCCCGGCGCTGCGTGCCAAGGGCATCGCCCCGATCCGGCTTGCCACCCCCACGACCGACGCCGCGCGCCTGCCGCAGGTGCTCGAAGGCTCGGAGGGCTTCCTCTACTACGTCTCGGTCGCCGGGATCACCGGCAAGCAGCAGGCGCAGATCGC
>VFQM010002457.1_pt1 | contig 13577 bp, 11 predicted proteins | sample 3512391 | NCBI WGS metagenome assembly VFQM01 (sample SAMN10412369, study PRJNA504923) | tailings metagenome | isolation source: Replicate 1 from Balatoc abandoned mine | place: Philippines
GTCCGTCCAATCTCCGCCAAGCATGCTCAAGCTTCACGATTTTTGCAACAGAGCCGCCTGAAGGTGGTACTCAAGCAGATCAATCTGATCGATTGCGACCGCCCTCAGGGCAACAACTCGTTCTTTCTCTGAGGCTGGCAACCGATGAAGCTTGCTCGCACCCTCACTATCTCGGAGGTATCGACCCAGGGGTCAGACGCGGTTCAGATCAGCCTGACACGTCAGGATGGTACCAAGCCGGAGCTCGAGTTCCGTCCCGGACAATATCTCACCGTCGCCGCTGAGATCGGCGGCGAAGAACATTGGCGGTGCTATTCGATCACAAGTCCTACCCAGGACAGACAGTCGATCAGCGTGCTCGTCCGCCGGGTCGCGGGGGGCAGGGTTTCCAACTGGCTCTGCGATCACGCAAAGGCGGGAGGTCAGTTGCGTGTCCTTCCGCCAGCAGGACGGTTCACGCTCATTCGACCAGGGACCCCGGTGCTGCTCCTGGCGGGCGGCAGCGGGATTGCGCCTATCTTCTCCCTCGCGCGCCAGGCTTTGTCCGAAGGAGCGCCTCTCGTCCGGCTGTTCTATGCCAATCGCGATCGGGCCACCCTGATGCTGGCAGACGCCCTCAGGGATCTTGAAAGCCAGGCGGACGGGCGCCTTGAGATCCGCTACTGGTTCGACAGCGAAGACGGATTGCCGACCGAGCTCGACTTCCATTCGAAAACTGACAGGCTCGAGCAGGCCGACGTGTATCTGTGCGGGCCGGAACCGTTCATGCGCGGCGCCCGATCGGCGCTGATCGCGAATGGCCATCCGGAAGAGCTTCTTCATCAGGAGAGCTATGCCGCGGAGGATCAGGTCGACGACGATACCACCGGGCTTTCGGCCAAGTTGACGGTGCGGTTGAAGGGCGAAGTCCACGCGGTCGATGTCAAGCCAGGCCAGCCGCTTCTGTCCGCCATGCTCGCCGCTGGTCTCCATGTTCCGCATTCCTGCAAGGTCGGGGAATGCGCGTCCTGCATGTGCAGGATCGTCTCTGGCGCCGTCGAGATGACCGAAAATTCCGTCCTCGACGAAGACGACGTGGCGGATGGCTGGATCCTGGCGTGCTCGAGCCGTCCCACGAGCGATGAATTGACCGTCAGCTTCTCATGAGCAGCACATCATACATTGAGTGAACCGGAGAGTTGCCTAGCGATTTCGATTAAAAACAAAGGAGGGGATAATGAAAAAACTAAGAAATATCAGTTTCACTTTTGGGCTCTTAGCGAGCGCTACCGTTCCAACCGCCGCCTTTGCGAGTGAGGACGGATCCGTTGCGTACCCGCTCGGTGTGAATACCATTATGGCTGGCGCAATGCCCGAGAAGGGGGAGACTTGGTTTCAGGACTATCTGGCATATTATAATGCCGGAAAGTTCACCGATAAGAACGGGAACGACGCTGTCCCGGACTTCAAGGCGGACGTCGTCGTCAATGCGATGCGCGTCGTTCACAAATGGGACACGAAGATCGGGCCATTCGAGGTCATGTCGGGGCTAGTTTTGCCGGTTGTCCACCAAAGGGTGCGCACACCGCTGGGTAAAGATACCGACCTGGGTCTCGCATATGTCGAAATCCAACCCGTCTACCTCGCTTACACCAGTCCGGACAAGAAGTTCATGGGATATGCGGGTGTGGATGTATATCTACCGAACAATAACAAAGTTTCATATAACTATTATTCGTTCAACCCAACAGCCTATATGACCTGGTTTCCGACCCCGAAGCTCGAATTATCGGCAGCCGTCGGCGTTGAGCTTCACTCAAAGCGCAAGAGTAGCGACTACACCTCTGGAAACCTTTTCTACTCCGACTGGGGTATAAACTATAAGGTTCTCGACAAGGTACCCGGCTTTTCCGCCGGCATCGGCGGCTATGTCGTAACCCAACTCAGCGACGACAAGTTCAAAGGTGTTCGTCTTCCCGATGGGAATCGACAGCGCGGGTTCGGCATTGGCCCGCAAATTGCCTACGGCACCTCCCGCGCCGCGTTCGGCCTCAAATGGCAGCATGAGTTCGGAACAGAAAACCGGCCCGAAGGCGACAAGTTCTGGCTCCAGCTAATGATCCCGCTGAAACGATGATCTTCGGCCTCTCCCTGTTCACCACGAGACGATCGCATCGGAACGTTCCCATGGCGGCGCTGAGAAGTGCTGCCATGAAGGCTGCGGAAAACATGGCGCCCTGTGACCAGACCGATGCACACTCGCTCCCTGCCCCGTCGGGAGAGGAAAGATGACGAAATCGAATGCGACCACCGGATCAGACCTGGGCGATGCGCCGCCATGGGATCTGATCCGCGCTTTCCTGCTGCTCAACCGCTATGGCGACTATGAGACCGCCGCCGAGAAGGAACGCGTCGATGACTCGACGCTTCGCCGGCGCATTCGCGCGCTTGAGCAGAGGCTGGGGCGAGCGCTTTTCGTCCGTGATGGCGGGAGCTGGCAGGTTGCGCCCGACCTTCAGCCACTGCTCGACGCAGCGGTCCGGATGGAGGAAGCGGCCCGCAGTTTCTCGAAAGATCCTGGTTTCGATGGAGGCGTGATCCGGATCTCGGTGCTCGAATCCTTCGCCAATCTCTTCTGCCCGGTATTCGTCGAGTTTCGCGAGCGCTATCCGCAGATCCAGCTCAACATCACGACCGAGGGCTATTTCGTGGATCTCGAGCAGGAGCGCGTCGACATCGCGATCCGGCTGGCGCGTCCGATCCGGAATGGCAGCGCGCTTCGAATCCGCAAACTCGGCGACGTGCCAGTCAACGCCTATGCCAGCCGGGACTATCTCGACCAAGAGAAAGGCGCGCGCCGGGAGCCCGGATTCGCCGGGCATCAGTTGCTTGCGATCAACACCCAGTTTTCCCAGCTCGATCACGAATTCCCCTATGCGGAGCTATCCTCCGAGATGCTCGGCGTGCGCGGCGAAGTCGTCATGTCGTCGGACAATTTCTCCGTCCTGACCCGCCTTTGCCAGTTGGGCCACGGTGTCGCCGTCCTCCCAACCTGGTATGCGAAGAATGTGCCGGAACTGGAGGCATTGCCCACCGCAAGCCCGGCGACTGCGAGCGAATTGTGGATGGTGAGCCGGCTCGATCTACGCGCCGGCTGGCAAAAGGATCTCGCTGTCATGCTGCAGAAGGAACTGCGGGCGTGGTCCTCATGATTCTGAAAATCCGGAGCACAAAATGATCGACGACTTCGTCTACAATGCGCATCCCGGCCGTGTGCTTTTCGGTGACGGCACCCTGGACCGTTTGCCGCAGGAGGTCGAGCGGCTCGGGATCGAGCGGGCGCTTGTGCTCGCCACGCCGAATCAACGCACGGTAGCCGAGGATCTTTCCCGCATGATCGGTACCCGTGCCGCAGGCGTCTTCACCGAGGCGACCATGCACACGCCGGTGGAGGTGACCGATAGCGCGCTTCGCGAAGTTCATAATCGCGGGATCGACGGGCTGGTCGCGGTCGGTGGTGGCTCCACCACGGGCCTTGCCAAGGCGATCGCCCTGCGAACCGATCTGCCGCAGATCATCGTACCGACCACCTATGCCGGCTCCGAAATGACGCCTATCCTGGGTGAAACCCAAAATGGGGTCAAGACGACTCAATCGAGTCCGAAGGTGCTGCCGGAGGTCGTGATCTACGATGTCGACCTGACGCTGAACCTCCCCTTCGACCTGACGGTCACGTCGGGCATGAACGCCATCGCCCACGCGGCCGAGGCACTCTACGCGAAGGAGCGCAACCCGATCATCTCGCTGCTCGCGGAAGAAGGTATCGCGGCGCTTTGGCGGGCCCTCCCCGCCCTGCGTGCGCATCCGACGGATCTTGGGGCCCGATCAGAGGCCCTCTACGGCGCCTGGCTGTGCGGCATCTGTCTCGGTTCGGTAGGAATGGCGCTGCACCACAAGCTCTGTCACACACTCGGGGGCTCGTTCGACCTGCCTCACGCCGAAACCCATACGGCATTGCTCCCTCACGCACTGCGCTATAACGCCCCCGCTGCCCCCGAGGCGATGTCCCGCCTCTCCCGCGCTCTGGGCACCGACAACCCGTCTCGGAGCCTTTTCAATCTGGCAGCCGACCTCGGCGCGACCATGGCCCTGCGCGATCTCGGAATGCCGGAGGATGGCATCGAGCGCGCGACCGACCTCGCCCTGCAAAATCCCTACTGGAACCCCCGCCCGCTCGAACGCGACGCGCTGCGTGACCTTATCGCGGCGGCATGGGCGGGCGAATACCCGGCCTGAACAGGTCCAACTCACCGCCGCACGGCAACATCTGATTTTGATCGAAGAGAAGTGAAAAATGGCAAATAAGCTCTACTCTGATCCAGCGGCCGCGCTGGAAGGCCTGCTGTTCGACGGCATGACGATCATGTCGGGCGGCTTCGGCCTCAGCGGCAATCCGGAGAGCCTGATTCCCGAGATCCGCAAGGCCGGGGTGAAGGACCTCACCGTCATTTCGAACAATGCCGGCGCGGACGGCTTTGGCCTGTGGATGCTGCTGGAAAGCCGGCAGATCAGGAAAATGATCTCTTCCTATGTGGGCGAGAACAAGCTGTTCGAGCAGCAATATCTCTCGGGTGAGCTGGAGCTGGAGCTGAACCCGCAGGGCACGCTGGCCGAGCGTATCCGGGCCGGGGGCGCCGGTATCCCGGCCTTCTTCACCCGCACCGGCGTCGGAACCATCGTTGCAGACGGCAAGCCCACCGAAATCTTCGAGGGCGAGGAATATGTCCTCGAGACCTGGTTGCGCGCCGATCTCGCCATCATCAAGGCGTGGAAGGCCGACCCGGCCGGCAACCTCATGTTCCGCAAGACCGCGCGCAACTTCAATCCGAACATGGCGACCGCCGGTAGAGTGACGGTGGTCGAGGTGGAGGAGATCGTCGCGGCGGGCACCTTCGATCCCGACTGCATCCACACGCCCGGCATCTATGTCGACCGCATCGTCAAGAGCACGATCAACGAAAAGCGGATCGAGAAGCTCACGACGCGCGCGAGGGAGGCGGCATAATGGCGCAGGAAAGCAAAGGCTGGACGCGCGACGAGATGGCGGCGCGCGCCGCGAGCGAGCTTCGCGACGGCTTCTACGTGAACCTCGGCATCGGCATCCCGACGCTGGTCGCGAACTACATCCCGGAAGGACTGGACGTGACGCTGCAATCGGAGAACGGGATGCTCGGCATGGGGCCCTTCCCCTATGAGGGCGAGGCTGATCCGGACCTCATCAACGCCGGCAAGCAGACCATCACCACGCTGCCCACCTCGAGCTTCTTCTCCTCGGCCGACAGCTTCGCGATGATCCGCGGCGGCCATATCGACATGGCGGTGCTCGGCGCGATGGAAGTGTCGGCGCAAGGCGACCTCGCAAACTGGACCATCCCCGGCAAGATGGTGAAGGGCATGGGCGGCGCGATGGATCTCGTCGCCGGCGTCAAGCGCGTCGTGGTGGTGATGGACCACACCAACAAGGCGGGCGAGCCAAAGATCCTGGAGCGCTGCACGCTGCCGCTGACCGGCAAGGGCGTGGTCGATCTCATCATATCCGACCTCGCCGTGATCGCCTGCGACAGAAAGGCAGGCGGGCTCTCCCTGGTCGAACTGGCGCCGGGCGTCACCGTGGACGAAGTGAGGGAAAAGACCGGTGCCACGATCGACACCAGCGCCTTCGAGAAGGAGACCGCGTGATGGCGGACGCTTTCATCTGTGACGCGATCCGCACGCCGATCGGCCGCTTCGGCGGCGCGCTTGCCACCGTCCGCGCCGACGATCTCGCCGCGATCCCGATCAGGGCGCTGGCCGAGCGCAACCCGAAAGTGGACTGGCAGGCGGTAGACGATGTGATCCTCGGCTGCGCCAACCAGGCAGGTGAGGACAATCGCAACGTCGCGCGTATGGCGACCCTGCTCGCCGGCCTGCCCAAGGAAGTATCCGCTTCCACGGTGAACCGGCTGTGCGGCTCTGGGCTCGACGCGGTGGGGTTGGCCGCGCGCGCGATCCGAGCGGGCGACGCTCAGCTCATGATCGCCGGCGGCGTCGAGAGCATGAGCCGTGCGCCCTATGTGATGGGCAAGGCCGAAACCGCTTTCTCGCGTGGGCAGAAAATCGAGGACACGTCGATCGGGTGGCGCTTCATCAATCCGGCGATGAAAGCCGCCTATGGCGTAGATTCGATGCCGGAGACGGGCGAGAATGTCGCGCAGGAATGGCGCGTCTCCCGTGCGGATCAAGACGCATTCGCGCTCGCCAGCCAACAGAAGGCGGCCGCCGCGCAGGAAAATGGCCGGCTCGCCGCAGAGATCGTACCCGTCACCATCCCTCAGAAAAAGGGGGAGCCTGTGATATTCGCGCAGGACGAACATCCTCGTGCCACGACATTGGAAGCCCTGGCGAAACTCAAGCCGGTGGTCAGCCCGGACGGCACGGTGACGGCCGGCAATGCGTCCGGCATCAATGACGGCGCGGCGGCGATGCTGATAGCGTCCGAGGAGGCGGCAAAGGCGAATGGCCTCACGCCCCGCGCGCGTATTGTCGCCATGGCCGCTGCGGGCGTCGCGCCTCGCGTGATGGGCATCGGTCCGGTGCTGGCAGCCCGCAAGCTGCTCATGCTTGGTGGGCTCTCCATCGGCCAGCTCGACGTGATCGAACTGAACGAGGCCTTTGCCAGCCAGGCCATCGCGGTGCTGCGCGATCTCGGTATCCAGCCCGACGACGAGCGCGTCAACCGCAACGGCGGCGCCATTGCGCTTGGCCATCCACTCGGCATGTCGGGAGCGCGCATCGCGCTCAGCGCTGCTGAGGAACTGCATCGCACCGGTGGTCGCTATACAATGGCTTTCATGTGCATTGGCGTGGGTCAGGGACTCGCAATGCTCCTGGAGCGCGTTTGATGCCAACTGGAACCTGTGCTGCGCGGTTCGCAGATACTGTCCAGCGCCAGCTCGGAAGGGCGCACAGCAAGACTTATCTTGCTAAAGCCCAGACTGATGACAACCCATAAATACGTCGAGCGGTGTCACGTTAGTGTGTCGTTTATCGCTGGACGACGGTTTGGCGGCATGACCATCGCGTGGGTGCTCGACCCCTCGATGGGGGCGACGCCTTCCTGATCTACGTAATGCCGACGAGCTGGCAACGGCTCGAACGCATGACGAAGCGGGCGCTGGACGAGCGAATGATGTGGGATGCGGGACAACGCTTGATGCGGACTGCCGTGCCGGAGAGCTGGTGATTAATCGTTACGGGCCCGCCGACGGCTGAACGTCACATCTACCCTGAAATTGCAGGTTTGAAACTAAGCCTGTGATGATCCACAGCAGTCTCTTGGCTCAAAGAGAAAATAACCTAATCCAGGATCAGCCGAATGCCAGGATTGGGAACTGGAGAGGTTTAAACCTCGCTTTCCCGTAAGAAAGCTCGGTAGCCTAGGATCATCAGAAGCGGCGCGGCCAGGAGCAAGTAAAGCAAGGAACAGACTACGCGGCCAACCTGCAAGGGCGGTTCGGAGAACATAAAGCGACGAAGACCGTCTATGTCTGCGGACATTAATCGCTCTCGCTTGAAGATCATCGGCGAGAGCTTTTCGCGCCAATCGCGAAGGAACCATACGACCTGATCCTCATAAGCGCGCTGACGCGCGTGTCCGGTACCGGCGACCTCAGTCAAGACCTGATCGAGCGTCGCGGTCGGCGACAGGAAGCGCAAAGCGCTGACCCACCGCTCCTGACGGTCTGCGCTTGCGCGATGCGCTTCTACGATCGGTGCCACGTCTTTCTCAACGACGATTTGCGACACGTAGAGCTTGGCCGCCCAATCATCCGCTGTCGGATCGCCCTCCATCAATTCCGGATGATCCGAGACATAATTGCCCAGATTCTCCATCAGCCGGCGATTGGCTTCGACTTCGGCGGCGCGTGCGCCGTTGATGATCTCGAACGACGACGGCGTGGGCGACACCACCTGCGCGATACCCGCACCTATCGCAGGCAGCAGGACCGCCAGAAGCAACCACAGACCAGCGGACAGCAAGGCAATCAGCTCACTGCGGCGCGGCAAGGCCGCAACCAGCGCCACGATGCCCGTCCAGGCGGCTATGTAGAGCAGCGCCGCCATGCCCCACAGCAATACCCGGCCAACCGGAAGGCCAACGACCAGACCGATGACGAGAATCAGGGGAACGACCGCATAGACCGGCACCAAGCGTAGCAGCAAGCGCGCGAACATCCGGTTCCCGACTTGGCTTGCCTGTACCTGCGCGAGCTTCAGCCGGCCGCTTTCTCGTTCCTCCGCGACGACATTATAGCCGAGCGCCAGGATGAAGAGCGGCAGCAACAGCACGACGAGGAACCCGGCGTCGAACCGCCCCGCGGCGAGCGCGAGCGGGCTGCCGAACTGATATTTGCGGAACAGATTATCGGCGCGCGTCATCCAAAGCGAGACCGTGCCGGAAAGCGGCTCGATATCCTCCCGCCCGAAGCTCAGCATGGCGAGCGGTCCGGGAGGGCGCGCCGCGTTCCAGTCAGCCTTGGTCGGTTCGCTCGCGCCCCATGGATTGACCGGCACCTCGCCGGCCGCTTCCTTGCTAAGCGTCAGCTTGTCCGCCTCGCGCTTATCGAGTGATCGCTGGATCTCCATGCCTGCCTGATCTGCGCGATCCTGCGCGAACCGGGCGCCGTTCCATAGGCAAAACAGGGTTAGAACAGCGAGAAGCAGGCATGCCCAGCGGAACGCAGGTTCCCGCGCGACAATGCGCGACTCATCGCGAACACCGGTCATGCGCGTGTCTCCATCCGGCGGCCGGCGATCAGGAGGAAAAGCAAGGCGACGACAAGCCAGGCGAGCATGATCAGCACTGGTGAGACATAGGTGCGCGCGACCTCACCAAGCGGCGGCAGACGCCAATCGAATGTCGGTACATCATTCCAGAAATCCGCATCGACCTTGTTGTTGAAGTTCGCGCCCTTGCCATGGGCGGTCTGCTCCTCGTTCAGGCGTCGTTGCACCGCACGGCGATGCTGCTCCGCCGCCGCCGTAAATGCCTCCTGATGTGCAACGTCGTTGCCCGCGAGGCCCGCTGACAAGGGTTTGAGCGCCATCAGCGGGCTCAACGGCGAGTAGGCCAAGGCCATCCGCTGTTGGGCATCCTGTGCCTGGCGCAACTCGCCATAGAAGCGGTCGAAGACGCGGTTGCCATAGTCCTCGCCAGCCTGGAGCGCGATGCCGGAGAAGTCCACCGGCAGATCCTCCATGCGCTCCACGCCATATTGCTTCATGACCGCCTCTTGCAGCGCTTTAGTCCGCGCATCGCTGGGATCATGCCCATCGATCCCTTCTTCGCGCGCCGCGGTGATCGCGTCCCAGAACGCACCCGCCGCCATTGTTGGATGAGCCCGTGCCGCCGTGTCGGCAGCGAAGCGAGGCAGCAGGGCAACCGCGAGCACCCAGCTTGCCAGCAGGATGACAAGCGCCTGACGCGCAGACCCGGCCAACGCCGAGACGCCGAGCGTAAAAGCCGTCCAGATGAGTGCGTATCCCGCATAGGCAAAGAGCAACCCAAACCAACGCGCGGTGGCATCACCGCCATTGTCGGTCAGGGTTAGCGCCACCCCGCCGCCGATCACCAGCAGGGGTAATGCCACCAGCATTGCCAAAGCGAACAAGGCAAGCGCCTTTCCCATTACCAGTCGCCATGCCGACGCGCCCTGCACAAGCTGGAGCCGCAGCGCGCCGCGCTCGCGCTCGCCCGCGACGCTGGCGAAACCGGCAAGCACGATAAACAGCGGCAACAGCGTCTGGAGCATCCAGGCGGCCGACAGATCGCCAAAGCGCTGGACGAGCGCGCTCGCCTCTGCCGGGCGGCCTTGCGCCGGGTTCTGATAATGGGCCTCAACCCACACCGCCTCGCCCATCCAGGGCGAGAGGCCCGGATCGAATAGCGTCAGGCTTGCGCGCGGCCGGAAGGCGAACATCCCGAAATGCGCAGCGGAGTGCGGATTGACCTCGCCTTGGCCTCGCCAAATCGCGCGATCGGCGGCGATGGCCTCTGCCCTGCCCTCGGCGAAGCGCGCCTGCTCGGCCGAGCCGAAGACCAACGCCGCGAGCGCAAGGACCAGGATGACAGCCGCCAGCACCGTCAGCCGGCGATCGCGCAGCAATTCGGTGAGCTCGCGGCGGGCGATCGTCGGGACCATGCCGCTCATCCGTGCATATGCTCGGCGTAGAGCCGGTCGAGCGCGTCAGGGGCGACATCGCGGGCTTCGATCAGACCCACCAGCTTGCCCTGCTTCATGATCGCGATACGATCCGCAATCTCGCGGGCGCGGAAGATATCATGCGTCACCATCAACACTGCTGTCCCCGCATCGCGCAGCTCACGCAAATGCGCCCCGAAATCATTAGCGGCGAGCGGATCGAGTCCGCTCAATGGCTCATCGAGAACGAGCGCGCCCGCCTGCTTGGCGAGAGCAATGGCGATGCCGACCTTCTGGCGCATTCCCTTCGAATAGCCTGCTACCCGCCGATCAACGGCTGCGGAGGCCAACCCCGCCCGAACAAGAAGGTCGCTTGCCTCTGCGGAGGCCAAATCGCGGCCCGACAGCCTCGAGAAATACTGGAGGTTCTCTGCACCGGTGAGCAGCGGGAACAGGTTCACCTGATCGGGGATATAGGCGAGCTTGGCACGCGCAGCCCGGACGTCCGTCGCTACGTCGGCACCATCGACGCGCACATGCCCTTCGTCGGGCGTCAGGAAGCCGAGGAACAGGTTGACGGTCGTGGTCTTCCCCGCGCCGTTGGCGCCGAGCAGACAGACGATCTCACCCCGATCGATGGAAAGGTCGAGCGCATCCAGCGCGGCAGTCCCATTGTAGCGTTTCGTTGCACCTCGCGCCTCGAGCATTGCCGTCACCTTCCTGATTAAACACGTCTTGCACCCACGAACCCAACTGGACTAAGGCACGAGACGTTATATCGCAACATGAATTAGAAAATCGATCAGGGGCAATATTCTAATGAGCAAGAGAGCAATCCTTTGCGCCGCATTGTCGACCTCGGCGCTGTGCGCCTTCAGCGCCGCTGCGATGGCACAGGAGCTGCCTCCCTCGTCTGAGAGCGATATCGTCGTGACGGCCCGCTATGGTGCGGAAGATGCGATCACCGGCACCAAGACCGACACACCCCTGATCGAGGTTCCGCAGTCGATCGCGGTCGTGCCCGCCGAGCTGATCGCCGACAGGCGCCCGGTCACGCTGCTCGAGGCGCTCTATAATGTGAGCGGCGTGTCGGACGCAGGCGCGCGGCGCGGCTTCGACAATATCATCATCCGCGGTTTCACCGCCTCAACCTCGGTATATCTCGACGGGTTGCGCGTCGAGCGTGGCAACCAGAATGTCCAGCAGGAGCCCTTCGGCCTAGAGCGGATCGAAGTGCTGAAGGGGCCTGGATCGGTGCTGTTCGGGCAGGGATCGCTCGGTGGGATCGTCAACCAGGTGAGCAAACGTCCCGGCGCGACCCCGACCTTCGACATCGAGGCGATGGGCGGTAGCTTCGGGACATGGCAGGGCGCCATCGATATCGGCGGCCCGCTCAACAGCGATGGAAGCGTGGCGGGACGTTTGGTCGGTCTCTATCGCGAGCTAGGGGATTCGATCGACTTCAACGACAAGAAGCGGTTCTACATCTCGCCGTCGCTTAGGCTCTCCAACAGCCGGACGTCGGTGACGCTGCTCGCCAACTATACGCGCGACCGGCATGAGGGCAGCTATGTCGGTCTGCCGGTGATCGGCACGATTCAGCCCAATCCCAATGGCAGGCTCGACCGAAGCCGCTACATTGGCGAACCCGGCGATGACGGCGTCTCGATCGATCGGTTCCAGATCGGCTATCAGCTCGAGCATCGTCTGAGCGACAGCTGGCGGATCAGGCAGAACGCGCGCTACACGACCAGCGACGTCACTTCGAACGCGACTTTCTCGCAAGGTTTCGCGCCAGGTCAGTCCCGGCTGCTCAACCGCGGCACCGCCATATTTGATCTCGACGACGAGTCGGGCGCGATCGACACCAATGTCGAAGGCCGCTTCTCGACCGGCGGGATCGAACACACGTTGCTGTTTGGCGCCGACCTCCTGTTCCAATCGATCGACAGCAGCTTCCGCTTCGGCTCGTTCACGCCGCTCGATCTCTACGCACCGGTCTATGGCGGAACGCGCAGCCCGCTCGCGACGATCGAGAATTACCATCGGGACGACAAGCTCTACGGCTTCTATCTGCAAGACCAGATCAGGATCGGCGAACGACTGACGCTGCTGATCGGCGGCCGCTATGACATCGCGCGCACGAAGAACTTCAACCATCTTAATACCACGGCGCGAAATCAGAAGGACGAGGATTTCACCTGGCGCGCGGGCGCGGTCTATCAGGTCGTTTCGGGTTTGGGGTTCTTCGTCAGCTATTCGGAAGCCTTCAATCCCAACTTCGGCCTAGACCAGCAGGGCCGGCCCTTCGAACCCGAGACCGGCACGCAGTATGAGGCGGGAATCAAGACCGATCTCGCCGGTGGCCGCGTTCGCGCGACGCTGGCCGCGTATCAGCTCACCCGCGACAATGTGCTCGTCGCCTTTCCGAACTTCCCGGGCGTCAATGTCCAGACCGGCCAGCAGCGTAGCAAGGGCATCGAAACCGATGTTGCGGTGAAGCTCACCGACAACTGGAATCTGACGGCCGCCTACGCCTATACCGACGTCAAGGTCCGCAAGGATGCTAATCCTGTGCTGATCGGCGATCGGCCGCTCTATGTTCCTAAGCATCAGGCGAATCTGTGGACCAGCTATGACATTGCGACCGGCGACGATCAGACCCTGACGCTTGGGTTCGGCGGGCGATATATCGGCTCGCGCGAAGGGACGTTTCCCAACAGCTACCAGTTGCCCAAATATGCGGTCGTCGATGCGGCGATTACTTATCGGCTCAATCGCTGGCGTCTGCAGGTGAATGCCTACAACCTCTTCGACAAAAACTATGTGGAATCCGCCTCGCCCACCGGTGCCGCATCGGTACTTCTAGGCGAGCCGCTGACGGTTCGGGCCGTCATCGGCTACAGTTTTTAGGATTCAATTGAAACTGATGGACCGAGGTGAGAGATCGATACCGTTCGACAAAACGTCACCGATCAGCGCACTCAGCTCAATATAGAACATCGTGTGCAGCCAAGTTTCGAATTAATCAAGGCAATGAATAGAAAATTACAACCTGCACCGCAGCGCCGGATTCTTGTTCCGCAGATTATTTGCACAATTATGTATTTCTTCAGTCATTCGGTCTCGTCGAGTCGCCAGCGTTAACCGGCGCCGCAAATTCGATTGATCGACCGATCGACTGTCGCAGCAGCAGCCGGAACCGCAAATACTTGTTCACAGTGGCGCGAGCGCATAACTCGCTCCGGCGTTTGAGATCGACTGTCTCGATGACGTACTGGTTTCGAGAGAGTGCAGACTCGTCTACAAGGTACGAATGGCGCGCACAGATCATGATCTCGACGGTTCGAAACATGG
>VFQM010002459.1_pt1 | contig 13574 bp, 14 predicted proteins | sample 3512391 | NCBI WGS metagenome assembly VFQM01 (sample SAMN10412369, study PRJNA504923) | tailings metagenome | isolation source: Replicate 1 from Balatoc abandoned mine | place: Philippines
AAGCAGCCCGAGCGTGGCATCAGGGTTGCTGAGGTTCATCGCTAATCAGGAAGGAGTAATGCATGGATTTCGCTCTCACCCAGGAACAACGCATGGTCTACGAGTACGGCGACCGTGTGTCGCAGCGCTTCGACCACAAGTACTGGAAGGCCTACGCCGAGAAGAGCGAACCGCCGGCCGAGCTGTACCAGCAGATCACCGACGACGGCTTCCTCGGCATCATGGTGCCCGAGGCCTACGGCGGTGCCGGCCAGGGCATGACCGAGATGCTGCTGTTCATGGAGGGACTGGCGAACAACGGCATCCCGCTGCTGAACCTGGTGGTCGGCCCCACCATGACCATGGGCCTGCTGGCCAAGCACGCCAGCGAGACGATGAAGCGCCGCCTGCTGCCGGGCGGATGCTCGGGCGACATCAAGTTCTGCTTCGCCATCACCGAGCCCAACGCCGGCTCGAACTCGATGGAGATCACCACCACCGCGAAAACGGATGGCAAGGGCGGCTTCCGCCTGACCGGCCAGAAGGTCTTCATCACCGATGCCAACCGCGCCGACTACGCGATGGTCATCACACGCACCACACCGCGCTCGGACGTGAAGAAGAAGACCGACGGCTTCACGATCTTCATGGTCGACATGAAGAAAAAGGGCATCAGCATGACGCTGATCCCGGTCGCGTTCCCGGTACCCGAGACGCAGTGGCAGGTGTTCTTCGACGACGTGCCGCTGACGGAGGACGATGTGCTCGGTGAGGTGAACAAGGGCTTCGGCATCCTGTTCGACACGCTCAACCCGGAGCGCATCATCCTGTCGGGCATGTGCACCGGCATCGGCCGCTTCGCGCTGAAGAAGGCGGTGGCCTACGCCAACGAGCGCAAGCTGTTCAACAAGACGCCGATCGGCGCCTACCAGGGCGTGCAGCATCCGCTGGCGATCGCACGCAGCGAGATCGAGATGGCCTCGCTGATGGCACTGAAGGCGGCATGGGCCTTCGACCACGGGCAGCCGGCGGGCGAGTTCGCCAACATCGCCAAGTACGCCGGTGCCGAGGCCGGCATTCACGCCGTCGATGCCGCCATTCAGACGCACGGCGGCAACGGATTCACCAAGGAGTACGGGATATACGACCTGTATGGCCTGGTACGGCTGTTGCGCACCGCGCCGTTGAACCGCGAGATGGTGCTGAACTACATCGCCGAGCATGTGATGGGGCTGCCACGCTCGTACTGAGAACATCGAAGCACGGCCGCCATGGTGCCGGCGTGCAGACCCCGAGAAGACTCCACAGGAGATCACCATGTCACTCAGTCGCAGACAGTTCCTTCATGCCCTTCCGGTGGCGGGTTCGACGGCCTTGGCTTGGCGCGGCGCCTCGGCCCAGGACGCCTACCCGAGCAAGCCGCTGCGTTTCGTCATCCCCTTCGCTGCCGGTGGGCCGGCCGACATCGTCAGCCGCCTGGTCGGCACGCGCCTGCAGGAGCAACTCGGGCAACCGGTGGTGATGGACAACGTGCCGGGTGCGGGCAGCACGCTCGGCGTGGGCCGCTTGGCCAAGATGCCCGCCGACGGTTATGCCATCGGCTTCGCCCATACCGGTTCGCTGGCCATCGGGCCGCAGTTGTACAAGAACGTCGGCTACGACCCGCTGCGCGACCTGGCGCCGATCGCCCGGCTGTGCAACTACGTGAACCTGCTGGTCGTCAATGTCAACAGCCCCTATCGCACGCTGGCCGACCTGCTGGCTGCGGCGAAGGCGACACCCGGCGCGATGACCTACGGCTCGGCCGGGATCAGTTCGTCCAACCACCTCTCGGGTGAGCTGCTGGCCATGAAGGCCGGCGTGTCGATGACCCACGTCCCCTACCGTGGCAGCGCCCTGGCGATGAACGAACTGCTCGGCGGCGGGCTGCAGTTCATGTTCGACGCGCCCAACACCTCGACCCCGTTGCTGCAAGCGGGCAAGCTGCGGGCCCTGGGCACGACGGGCCGGGCACGACATCCCAAGTTCCCGGATCTGCCGACCATCGCCGAAACGGTCCCCGGCTACGAGTTCAGCGGCTGGATGGGCGTCGTGGCGCCTGCCGGCCTGCCCAGGGCGCTGCAGACGCGACTGACCGCAGAGGTCGAAAAGGCGCTGGCTGCACCCGGAACAGGCGACCGCCTGGCAGCCCTGGGCCTGGACGTCAGCTTCGGCCATCCCGACGAGATCACACGCATCGTCACGGCCGAACTGGCGCTGTGGGGGCCGCTGATCAAGTCGCTCGGTTTGCGGGTCGAGTGAGTCGTCCCTTGATGGCCCGCCGCCGAATTGCTTGAGCGCTGAACATCTTTCACCGGAGCAACCATGACCCACACGCTGAAACTCGCGCTCGCCGCGCTGCTGATCGCGCTGGGGCCGCCGGCGGCGACGGCGCAGTCCGCGAACGAGTACCCGAACAAGCCCATCCGCTTCATCGCGCCGATCCCGGCTGGCGGCAGCACCGACGTGCTGACACGCGACATCGCCCGCCGCCTGCAGGAGCGCTGGGGACAGCCGACCGTGGTCGAAAACAAGCCAGGCAGCACCGGCAGCATCGGCGCCGCGCTGGTGGCGCGGGCGCCGGCCGATGGCTACACGCTGCTGCTGGTGAACTCGGGGCATGTCATCAACGGGCATGTGTACGCCAAGCTGCCGTACGACCCGATCAAGGACTTCGTTCCCGTCGTGCACGCCGCCACGATCGCGATGGGCCTGTTCGTGCATCCCTCGGTGCCGGCCAAGAACCTCACGGAGTTCCTGGCGCTGGCGCGCGCCAAGCCGGGCACGCTGAGCTTCGCCACTTCGGGCAACGGCGGTGCCGGGCACCTTGGCGGCGAATCGATCAAGACCGCCACCGGCATTGACATGGTGCATGTGCCCTACCGCGGCAGCGCGCCGGCGCTTGCCGATGTCGTGGCCGGCCAGGTGCAGGTGTCGATCGCCGACGTGCCGCTGGCGCGCGCGCATGTGCGCGCGGGCTCCCTGCGGCCGATCGCGCTGGCCGCAGCGCAGCGCTCGGCGGCGCTGCCCGACATGCCGACCTTCGCCGAACTCGGTGTCCCGAACCTCGACTTCTCGGTCTGGGTCGGTTTTCTGGCGCCGGCCGGCACACCCAAAGCGATCATCGACAAGCTCAACCGCGAGATCGTCGCCATCGTGCGCGAACCGGCGATGACGGCCCGCCTGCTCGAAATCGGTTTCGAGGTGGTGGCCAGCACGCCGGAGGAATTCGGGCAAACGCTGAAGACCGACCAGGAACGCTACGGCGTGGTGGTGCGCAAGGCGGGCGTCAAGCTCGATTGATCGGCCCGGCGCCGGCCCCTCCAGAGCGCGCGGCATGTCCATCACCCTGGCGGTCGACTTCGGCAGCACCTGCACCAGGGTGGTCGCGATCGACAGCGAGGGCGAGACGCTAATGGGCATGGCGCCCTCGCCGCTCGCTGCCGGTCCTGCCGCGCTGGAAGCTGCCAGTGCACGAGGTGGTGCGCGGCGTGGCACCGTTCTACGGCGTGCGGATGCTGGCGCTGATGCTGATCTCGTACGTCCCCTCGATCTCCCTCGCATTGATCCGCTGACTGCCGAAGGCCACCCATGACGCCCTCCTCCAACGCCACCGCACCGAGCATCGCCGAAACGCTGGCCGCGTTCGTCGCCGACCTGACGCCGCAGCAGATTCCGGCGGCCGTGCTCGAACGGGCCCGCCACCTGATCCTGGACGCGGTCGGCATCGCGCACGCCTCGACCCACTACGACTTCGCGCACCGCTCGCTGTCGGCGATGACCGAACTCTCGGCCGGCGCTGGCAACACGCCGGTGATCGGCCTGGCGGCGCGGCTTTCGATGCGTGACGCGATGCTGATGAACGGCATCCTGATCCATGGCCTGGACTACGACGACACGCATGCGGCCGGCGTGATCCACGCCACCGCCAGCACCTTCCCCTGCGCGCTGGGCAGCGCCGCGCAGGCCGGGCTGGACGGCGAGGCCCTGCTCACCGCCTACGTCGCCGGCATGGAAGTGGGCACGCGCCTGGCATCGGTGGCCAAAGGCGGCTTCCACCAGGTGGGCTTCCACCCGACGGGGATGATCGGCACCTTCGCCTGCGCGCTGGTCGCCGGGCGCCTGTTCGGCCTGAACGCGCCGCAGCTGGGCATGGCGCAGGGCATCGCCCTGTCGATGGCCTCGGGCAGCATGGAGTTCCTGCAGGACGGCGCCTGGACCAAGCGCATGCACCCGGGCTGGGCTGCGGTCGCCGGCTTCACGGCGGCGACGCTGGCGCGCCACGGCTTCAAGGGCCCGCGCGCCACCTACGAAGGCCGCTTCGGCGTCTTCAACAGCTACCTCGGCCCGCTGGCCAAGGACAGCGACCTGGGCCTGGCCACGGCCGGCCTGGGCGAGGTCTGGGAACTGGACAAGGTCACCGTCAAGCCGCTGCCGGCCTGCCACTTCACGCATGCCTGCGCCGACGCGGCGGCGATCCTGCGCGATCGCCACAGCCTGCGCGTGGCCGACATCGCGTCGGTGCGCGCGCTGGTGCCGGCCGAAGTGGTGAAGACCGTGTGCGAGCCGGTGGCGACCAAGAAGCGCCCGCAGAACAGCTACGACGCGCAGTTCAGCATTCCCTACACCGTGGCCACCGCGCTGGCCAAGGGCCGCTTCGGCCTGGCCGAACTCGACGACGCCGCGCTGCGCGACGAACAGGTGCTGGCGCTGGCCGCCAAGGTCGAGTACGAGGTCGACCCCGATTCGCCCTTCCCCACCTACTACTCGGGCGAAGTGGTGGTGACGATGCACGACGGGCGCGAACTGCGGCAGCGCGAGCACATCAACCGCGGTGCTGCCGATCGGCCGATCAGCAACGCCGATGTCGAGCGCAAGTTCTTCGAGAACATGCAACTCGTCACCTCCGCCGCCCGCGCTGCGCAGGTGCGCGACCTGGTGCTGGCGATCGGCCGCGACAGCGCCGCGGTCGATGTCCAGCGAGGCCTGGCCGCACGCGGCTGAATCCCTTCGATCCAACGCCCCATGACCACCGACCCCGAACAAGAAACCCTGATCCTCGACGCCATCGACCGCTTCCTGAAGACCGAGGTGCGGCCGCACGTCAAGCGCCTGGAGCAGGCCGACGAGTACCCGGCCGAGATCGTCGAGCAGATGAAGGCGATGGGCCTGTTCGGCGCCATCATTCCTGCGGAGTACGGCGGCCTGGGCCTGTCCACGGCCACCTATGCCGCCATCGTGGCGCGCATGGCCGCGGTGTGGATGTCGATCTCGGGCATCATCAATTCGCACCTGATCATGGCCTCGGCCGTGATGCGCAGCGGCACCGACGCACAGAAGCGCGACCTGCTGCCGCGCTTCGCCAGCGGCGCGCTGCGCGGCGGCATCGGCCTGACCGAGGCCGACGCCGGCACCGACCTGCAGGCCATCCGCACGCGCGCCGTGCGCGACGGCGAGTACTACGTCATCAACGGCAGCAAGACCTGGATCACCAACAGCCTGCACGGCGGCTGCCTGGCGCTGCTGGTCAAGACCGACCCGCAGGCCGAGCCGCGGCACAAGGGCATGAGCCTGTTCCTGGCCAAAAAGGGGCCCCGGCTTCATCGTCACGCGCAAGCTGAAGAAGCTCGGCTACCGCGGCATCGACACCTGCGAGCTGCAGTTCGACAACTACCGCGTGCCGGTTGACCGGCTGATCGGCGGCGTCGAAGGGCGCGGCCTGCAGCAGGTGCTGTCGGGGCTGGAACTGGGCCGCATCAACGTGGCCGCGCGCGGCCTGGGCGTGGCCACGGCTTCGCTGCACGATGCCGTGGCCTATGCGCAGCAGCGCAAGACCTTCGGCAAGCCGATCTGCGAACACCAGGCCATCCAGCTCAAGCTCGGCGAGATGGGCACCAAGGTCGAGGCCGCGCGGCTGCTGATCGAGGCCGCGGCGCGTGCCTACGACCGCGGCGAGCGCTGCGACATGGAAGCCGGCATGGCCAAGTACTTCGCGACCGAGGCGGCGATGGACAACGCGCTGGAGTGCATGCGCATCCACGGCGCCTATGGCTATTCGCCCGAGTTCGACGTCGAGCGCTACTACCGCGACGCGCCGCTGCTGCTGATCGGCGAAGGCACCAACGAGATGCAGCGCATGATCATCGCGCGCCAGCTCATCCAGCGGCACCCGGCTTGATGCGCCGCAGAACCCGGCATGTCTGAATGGCGCGGGGTGCTGATGCCGGTGGCCGCGATGCTCGCGGCCCAGGCGCTGCTGTCGATGGCCACCGTCACGCTGCCGGTGCTGGCGCCGGCGGCCGCCGCCGAGATCGGCGCGCCCCTGGCGTGGATCGGGCTGTTCGTGGCCATCATCTACGCCAGCAGCATGGCCTGCGGCCTGGCCAGCGGCGCCCTGGTGCGGCGCTGGGGTGCGCTGCGCCTGGCCCAGCTGTGCCTGCTCAGCGCCGGCGCCGGGGTGGCCCTGCTCAGCACCGGGCAGGTGGCTGGCGTGGCCGCCGGCGCGGTGCTGATGGGCATGGGCTACGGGCCGCTGAATCCGGCCAGTTCGCATCTGCTCAACCGCGTCTCGCCGCCGCGCCACCTGTCGAAGATCTTCTCGCTCAAGCAGACCGGCGTGCCGCTCGGCGGTGTGCTGGCCGGCGCGCTGTTGCCGCCCCTGGTGCTGTGGGGCGGATGGCGCGTGGCCGCGCTGTGCGTCGCCGGGGCCTGTGTGCTGCTGGCCGCCGCACTGCAGCCGCTGCGTGCCGGCTTCGACGTTGATCGCACGCCGGGAACGCGGGTCGGCCTGGGCAGCCTGGCGGAGCCCGCCCGCGTGGCGCTGGCCGACCGCGCCGGCCGGCCGCTGGCGCTGAGCTCGTTCTTCTTCGCCGCGCTGCAGCTGTGCCTGGGCACCTACCTCGTCGCCTACCTCACGGCGCAGCAGGGCTACGACCTGGTGCAGGCCGGGCTGACCCTGGCCGTCACCCAGGGCGCAGGCATCGCCGGGCGCCTGCTGTCAGGTGCGCTGGCCGACCGCAGCGGCCGGCCGCGCGTGGTGATGGGCGCGATGGGCTGCACAATGGGCGCCTGCGCCATCGCCTCCGCCTTTGCCGGCCACTGGCCCACGCCGCTGCTGCTGTTGCTGTATGCCGTGTTCGGCGCCAGCGCCATCGGCTGGAACGGCGTGTACCTGGCCGAGGTGGCGCGGCGCGCGCCGGTCGGTGCCGTCAGCGCGGCCACCGCGGCGGCGCTGTTCGTCACCTTCGCCGGCGTGTTGGCCGGGCCGCCGGCGTTTTCGTTCATGCTGCAGTCGGGCCTGAGCTATGGCGCGGCCTTCGTGGCCGTGGCCGCGCCGGCCCTGTTGTGCGGCCTGGTCCTGCTGCGCTCGCCGCGGCCTGCCGCAGGATGACCCGGCCGGGTGCCGGGCCGCACCGCTTTTCTTTTCCCACCCATTCGATCGGAGACCGCACATGGCATCGATGATTTCCTACCCCCGCCCCGATGGGCAAACCGTCAACGCCTACCTGGCCGAACCCGAGGGCGGCAGCGGCCCGGGCGTGGTCGTGATCCAGGAATGGTGGGGCCTGAACGATCAGATCCGCGGTGTCGCCGACCGCCTGGCTGCGGCGGGGTATGTCGCGCTGGTGCCCGACCTGTACCGCGGCAAGTCGACGGTCGAGGCCGAAGAGGCCCACCACCTGATGAGCAGCCTGCAGTTCGGCGAAGCCGCCACCCAGGACGTGCGTGGCGCGGTGCAATTCCTGAAGACGCGCTGCCCGAAGGTGGGTGTCACGGGCTTCTGCATGGGCGGCGTGCTGACCCTGATGGCGCTGGCCAACGTGCCCGAGGTCGATGCCGGCGTCGCCTGGTACGGCTTCCCCTCGCCCGAGCACCTCGACGGTGGCAAGATCCGCGTGCCGCTGATGGGGCACTGGGCGACGCAGGACGCCGCGTTCGAGATCGCCACGGTCGACGTGCTGGAAGAGAAATTCCGCGCCGCGAAGCTGGACTACACCGGCCACCGCTATCTCGCCTACCACGCCTTTGCCAACGAGACGGCAGTAGGGCGCGGCCGCATCCCCATCACCCAGTATGACGCCGCCTGGGCGCAGATGGCCTGGGACCGCACGCTGCGCTTCTTCGGCCGCCACCTCGGCTGAACCTTCGGAATCTTCATGCCACCCGAACACTTGCTCAGCGGTGTCGTCGTCGTCGACTTCACCCAGTTTCTCGCCGGCCCCTCGGTCAGCCAGGCCATGGCCGAACTCGGCGCCGAGGTCATCAAGGTCGAATCGGCGCCCACGGGCGACCCGGGCCGCTACCTGCCGCTGCAGCGCGACGGGCGCAGCGGCTACTTCGTGCAGCAGAACACCGCCAAGGAAAGTCTGTGCGTGGACCTGCGCCACGCCGACGGCAAGGCGCTGGTGAACCGCCTGCTGCAGCGCGCCGACGTGATGGTCGAGAACTTCTCGCCCGGCGTGATCGAGAAACTCGGCTTCGGCTGGGACGCGGTGCACGCGCTGAACCCGCGCCTGGTGATGGCCTCGGTGTCGGCCTTGGGGCAGGACGGGCCGCTGGCCAAGATGCCGGGCTTCGACTTCACCGGCCAGGCCTACTCAGGCGTGGCCAGCATGGCCGGCGATGCCGACGGCGCGCCGGCGCTGATCGGCGTGGCGGTCGGCGACCTGGGCACGGGCATGAGCGCGCTGGCCGCCGTGTGTGCCGCGCTGTACCACCGCGAGCGCGGCGGCCAGGGCACGCGCGTGGAGGTGTCGCTGCTCGACTTCCTGTTCCGCAGCCACGAGGCCAACGTCGAGATGCACACGCTCAGCGGCGGCAGCATCAAGCCGCACCGCAGCGGCTCGCAGTCGACCGCCTACGCGCCGGTGGGCTACTACAAGGCACGCGACGGCTACGTGAATCTGGTGATCCCGGGCCCGATGTGGCCCAAGCTGTGCGAGGCCATGGGCCATCCGGCGCTCGCGACCGACCCACGCTTCCAGACCAACGAGGACCGGGTTGCCCATCTGGCCGAGTTGGTGGCCATCATCGAGACCTGGATGGCGGGTTTCGAGAGCGTCGATGCGGTGGTCGCGCACTGCGCGGGCTTTCGGCTGCCCGCCGCGCCGGTGCTGTCGGTCGAGCAGGCCGTCAAGCACCCGCAGCTGGCGGGGCGGGGCACGGTGCGCACCGTGGCCGACCCCATCCTGGGCGAGGTCACCATCGCCGGCCAGCCGATCCGCGCGCACGGCTTTGCCCACCACACCGGCAAGCCTGCGCCGCTGCTGGGCGAGCACGCCGCTGCGGTGCTGAAGCGCCACCTCGGGCTGGGTGACGCCGACGTGGCGCGGCTGACGCAGGCCGGCGTGCTGGCGTCGGCGCGGGTCTGAAGCGCCGCGGCGCGCGCAGACTCAGCGCGCCGGCGCCGTCTGCCGCGCGCTCGGCCGCTCCAACAGGCGTGCCGCCCAAGCGGCCACAGCCGACGGCGGCGTGATCTCCATCATCGCGAGAAACTGCAGGAACGGCGTGTAGCACAGGTCGGCCAGCGAGTAGGCATCGGCCACCAGGTACGAGCGCCCCGCGAGCTGGGTCTCCAGAATCGCCAGATGGTCCTCGATCTCGGCCTTGGCGTGCGCCATCGCGTCGTGGTTCCAGCGCGCCGGCGGCAGGAAGCGCTTCGGGAAGATGATGATCCCGCTCTGGCGCGCCATCTGCAGGTCGCACAGCTTCATGTGCATCGCCACCAGCGCGCGGCCCTGCACATCGGCCGGCACGAGTGCGGGCGCTGGGAAGCACGACTCGAGGTAGTCGAGGATGGCAGTCGACTCGCTGAGGACGAAGCCGTCATGCACCAGCGTCGGCACCCGCCCATACGGGTTCAGCGCACGGTAGGCCGGGCTGCGGTGCTCGCGCGCGGCCATGTCGACCAGCACCTTTTGGTGCGGAATGTCCTTCTCGATCAAGGCCATCGTGACGCGGCGCGCGTAGGTGGAATCGGGGTGGTGGTGGATCGTGATCATGGCAGTTTCTCCTCGTCTGTCACCAGGGATAGAACGGCGGCATGTCCTTGGCCGGTGACGACGTGAACTTCGGCTCGCGCCGCTCGCGGAACGCCGCCACGCCTTCCTGGCCGTCCTTCTGGCTGGTATAGAACACACCCAGCGATTCGAGCTTGTGCACGCGGTCGCGGTCGGCCGTGCCCAGCCCGGTGTAGACCAACTGGCGCGTCAGCGCCGCCGACACTGCCGAGCGAGCGCCCATGAAGCCGCGCGCCATGCGCTCGGCCTCGGCGCGCAGTTCGGCGGCAGGCACCACGGCGCGCAGCAGGCCGCCGCGCAACGCCTCCTGCGCGTCGAACACATCGGAGCGGTAGAACCACTCCAGCGCCTGCGACACGCCGACGATGCGCGGCAGCAGCCAGCTCGAGCAGGCCTCGGGCACGATGCCCACGCGCCCGAAGATGAAGCCGAAGCGCGCCTGGTCCGAGGCCAGCCGGATGTCCATCGACAGCAGCATCGTGGCACCGATGCCGACCGCCGGCCCGTTGACGGCCGCGATCACCGGCTTCCTGCAGCCCATGATGGCCAGCGCCACCCGCCCGCCGGAGTCGCGCACGCCGTCGGCAGCGGCCGGCTCCTCGTGGCAGATGTCCATGTCGGCCAGCGTCGGCGTCTTGTCGTGGGCAAAGCCGAAGGGGTTGGCGCCTTCCTTGCCCAGGTCCATGCCGGCGCAGAAACCCTTGCCCTCGCCGGTGACGATGACGACGCGCACTGCATCGTCGCTGCTGGCGCGGCCGAAGGCGTCGATCAGTTCGTCGGCCATCTGCAGCGTGAAGGCATTGAGCATCTGCGGGCGGTTCAGCGTCAGCCACAGGATGCCGTTGTCGTGGTCGAGTCGGATGGTGTCGTACTTCATGGTCGGTGCGGGCGTGGTCGGATGCAGGCGGTGCGTCGCCGCGGCATGCTAACAAACGCCTGCCCGGGACCGGCCGCGCCGTCGCGTCGCGCCTGGGCGCCTTGGCGGCACGCGCCGCGAGTTCGGCCCGCCCGGATCTTGCCGCTCGACGGTGAGCGGTAAGTCGCCGGCGCCCCGCAACTGGTGCGGCACCTTGCCGTCGGCCGTCACGGGCTTGAAGGATGCGCCGATCCCCTCGGCCGTCAGCGCGGGGCCGGGTTCGAACTGGGCGAACGCGAAGCCGACCTCGGTGTCACCGATCAGCTTGCCGCGATCGTCGCAGGTGATCTCGATCGTTGCGGCCCTTCGTTGCGGGGTGTCGTTGCGCCGCGGTGCCCCGGCGCGAGCTCCTTGCGCAAAGCTTCGGGTTGACAGTCCCCTTGGCATGTCACATCATTTGCCAAACGAACGTTTGTTTTTTGTCTGCGGCGACGCAATTCCATGTCGAGTCGGGCGCCAACGCCGGACCGGCCCTTTCGACAATCGAATCACCCCACCCATGTCGTCCCGCCCGCTGCGTTCTCCGCGCTCCGACAGCCGCCTGCAAGGCCTGCTGGACGTCGCCGCGAGCCTGTTCGCGCAGCGCGGCTATGCCGCGACCTCGATGCGCGACATCGCGCTGGGCGTGAAGATGCTGCCGGGCTCGGTCTACTACCACTTCGCGTCGAAGGAAGAGCTGCTGGTCGCCGTCTACGAAGCCGGTGTCGGCGAGCTGGAGGGCGCCGTGCACGCGGCCCTGAAGCCGGGCGCCGAACCCTGGCTGCGGCTCGAAGCCGCCTGCCTGGCGCACCTGCAGACCGTGCTCAAGAGCAGCGACTACGCGCAGGTGCTGATCCGCGTGCTGCCCGAGGACGTGCCGCCGGTGGCCGAACGCCTGCGCACGCTGCGCGCCGGTTACGAGCAGGTGTTCCGCGAGCTGGTGGCCGCCCTGCCCTTGCCCGCAGGCACCGACCGGCACGCGCTTCGATTGATGTTGCTCGGCGCGCTCAACTGGGCGCGCTTCTGGTTCGATCCGCAAGGCCGCGAGACCCCGCGCGGCCTGGCGCGCAAATTCGTGGGGCTCCTGAAGGAAGCACAACATGCAGCATGAACGCCCGCCCAAGGTCGTCGTCACCAAGATCGGCTTCGACGGTCATGACCGCGGCAGCCGCGTCATCGCCGCCTGCCTGCGCGATGCCGGCATGGAAGTGGTCTACACCCCGCCGTGGCAGGAGATCACCACCGTCGTCAAGCTGGCGATGGAAGAGGACGCCGACGTCATCGGCATCTCGTCACTGGCCACCGACCACCTGATCGTGCCCAGGCTGATGGACGCGCTGCGCGCCGCCGGGCTGGCCGACATCCAGGTCATCGTCGGGGGCATCGTGCCCGCCAAGGACGAGAAGCTGCTGCTGGCGGCCGGCGTGGCCCAGGTCTTCCACCCCGGCGCCGCGCTCGACGACATCGTCACTGCCGTGCGCGCGCTGGCCGCCGCACGCCATGCCCGCCAAGGAGCCTCCGCATGAACAAGCCCGTCCCGCAAATCGCTGCCGCCGACCTGTCGCAGGCCCAGCTCCGCTGGGAACAGGCCTTCGCCGCCGGTGCCGGGCAATCCGAGCCGCTGCGCAACCGGTCCGGCGTCGAGATCAAGCCTCTGTACACGCCGCACGACTGGTCGGGCACGGCCTATGCCGACAGCCTGGGTTTCCCTGGCGAGTACCCCTACACCCGCGGCATCTACCCCACGATGTACCGAGGGCGCAGCTGGTCGCAGCGCCAGCTCATCGGCCTGGGGGTGCCGGAGGACTACAACAGCCGGGTCAAGGAGATGCTGGCGCTGGGCGCCTCGGCACTGTCGCTGATCCCGTGCAACTCGGTCTTCCGCGGCTACGACGCCGACGAGGTGCCGGCCGAGCTGCTGGGCACCTGCGGCACGGTGATCAACCACGTCGGCGACATGGACCGCGCGCTCGACGGCGTGCCAATCGGCGACCTGTCCACGGCCATGAACGACCCCACGCCGTTCACGCTGCTGGCCTTCGAACTGGCGGTGGCCAAGCGGCGCGGCGTGCCCTGGACGCGCATCACCGGCACCTCGAACCAGAGCGACTGCATCTCGCACTTCGTCGCCAACCACATGTTCTTCCGCATCGCGCTGCAGGGTGCGCGGCGCATCGTGGTCGACCACATCGCCTTCGCCAACGAACAGGTGCCGGGCTGGAACCCGCTGTCCATCGTCGGCCAGCACATGCAGCAGGCGGGGGCCACGCCGGCAGAGGCGATGGCCTTCACGCTGTGCTCGGCCATCCAGTACGCCGAAGACTGCATCGCCGCGGGCATGGACCCCGACCGCTTCCTGCCGCGCTTCACCTTCTTCTTCGACATCTCGGTCAGCCTGTTCGAAGAGGTGGCCAAGTTCCGCGCCGGCCGCCGCGTCTGGGCCAAACTGTGCCGCGAACGCTTCGGCGCCAAGGACCCGCGCTCGTGGCGCTTCAAGTTCCACGGCCAGACCTCGGGCGTGGACCTGACGCGCCAGCAGCCGCTGAACAACATCGCCCGCGTCACCACTCAGTCCATGGCCGGCATCTTCGGCGGCCTTCAGTCGCTGCACACCGATGTCTACGACGAGGTCTTCTCCACCC
>VFQM010002463.1_pt1 | contig 13548 bp, 12 predicted proteins | sample 3512391 | NCBI WGS metagenome assembly VFQM01 (sample SAMN10412369, study PRJNA504923) | tailings metagenome | isolation source: Replicate 1 from Balatoc abandoned mine | place: Philippines
GACCGTCGGAGCGGGGGTCGTCACTAAAATCCTCGCCTAGACCTTATGGTGGTTGAGGCTAAAGATTAAAGGATTTTTTTAAATATCTTTGCCCTCAAATGGTTGAAAAATAAAAAGTCCTTGATTTTGATGCTGCAATTGTTTAGGAGTGTAGCTCAATTGGCAGAGCGTCGGTCTCCAAAACCGAAGGCTGTGGGTTCGATCCCCTCCACTCCTGCCAAATTAATGAACAAAACTTATGGGATTTAGTAAGAAAGAAAGCTTATGGCAAAAGCAAGTCCAATAAATTTTATCCGTCAGGTTCGTCAAGAGATTGGGAAGGTCACTTGGCCAACTCGCAAGGAAACAATGGTTACCGTTATGATGGTAATGATTCTCTCTGTGTTGGCGGCGCTATTTTTCTTGGCGGCAGATGGGTTCATTCACTTTATTGTACAGCTTATTCTGGGATAAGGATTAATAGTTACATGTCAGAGTCGCTTCGTTGGTACGTCGTTCATGTTTATTCGGGCTCAGAGAAAAAGGTTGCTGAGGCAATTCGCGAACAAGCCCAGAAAAAAGGCCTTGATGATCGCATTCCTCAAGTTTTGGTGCCTACTGAAGAAGTCATCGAAATTAAAAAAGGTGAAAAAATCAGCTCAGAACGACAATTTTTTCCAGGCTATGTTCTTGTGCAAATGATGCTTTCTGATGAAACATGGCACCTTATTAAAAATACTCCGAAAGTAACAAACTTTTTGGGTGGAAAAGGAAAGCCAACACCTATCAGCAAGTTCGAAGTCGAGCGCTTAATGAACCAAGTTGAAGAAAGAGTTGGTAAGCCTAAGCATAAGTTGAGTTTTGAAATTGGCGAACAAGTGCGTGTTTCTGAAGGCCCGTTCTCAACGTTTACAGGGCTTGTAGAAGAAATTGATGAAGAAAAAGAACGGTTGAAAGTTTCTGTGAGCATCTTTGGGCGTTCAACACCTGTTGATCTTGATTTTTCTCAGGTTGAAAAAGTTTAAAATAAAGAGTATGTAAGAAGTCCGTTCTCAATAGAGAGCAATTTTGCGGAAGGCAAGCCAAGGCCGTACCGCGCCCTTTAATGATAAATAGAGGATACTATGGCAAAAAAAATAGAAGGATATATTAAACTGCAGGTTCCTGCAGGAAAAGCAAACCCCTCTCCACCAATTGGTCCAGCTTTGGGGCAGCGAGGGTTAAACATCATGGAATTTTGTAAGGCATTTAATGCTAAGACTCAAGAACTTGAAGCTGGTATGCCGATCCCTGTAGTGATTACGGCTTACTCAGATCGTTCTTTTAGCTTTGTGACGAAAACACCTCCTGTAAGTTATTTCTTAAAGAAGGCAGCTGGCCTTCCTAAAGGGTCTCAGACGCCAGGAAAAGGAACGGTTGGTAAGGTAACAAAGAGTCAGATTAAAGAAATTGCTCAAAAGAAAATGGTTGATCTTAACGCAACAACCGTCGATGCAGCGATGCAAATGATTATTGGTTCTGCAAGATCAATGGGCCTGGAAGTGGTGGAGTAAGCGATGGCAAAAATTGGAAAAAGGCTTAAGAAAGCTTATGAGAATTTAGATGCAATGACGGCTTATTCTCTTGAGGAAGCTGTTAAAGTTATTAAAGCACGTGCAACTGCGAAATTTGATGAAACAATAGAAGTTGCATTGAATTTAAATATTGATACCCGGAAAGCAGATCAAAACTTGCGTGGGATGGTTCAGCTCCCAAATGGGACAGGTAAAACTTTGCGTGTGGCTGTTTTCGCAAAAGACGAAAAGGCGAAAGAGGCTTTAGCAGCTGGCGCAGACTTTGTTGGATCTGATGATCTTGCTGATAAAGTTCAAAAAGGTGAAATTAATTTCGACCGTTGCATTGCAACGCCTGATATGATGCTTGTTGTTGGAAAGCTTGGAAAGGTTTTAGGGCCTAAAGGGCTTATGCCTAACCCTAAGCTTGGAACGGTAACGCCTAACGTTGCTGAAGCTGTTAAAGCGGCAAAAGGGGGCCAAATTGAATATCGTGCTGAGAAAGCAGGAATTGTTCATGGAGGCGTTGGTAAAGCAAGCTTTACAGAAAAAGCTCTTGTTGAAAATATTAAAGTTTTTGTGGATGTTATTAATAAAGCGCGTCCAAGTGGAATCAAAGGAGCTTATTTGAAGAAGATTTCATTAAGTTCAACGATGGGACCATCTGTGCGTGTTGATCCCGCAAATTTTGCGAGTTAATCTTAGGGGAAGTTTTGCCTTCCATTAAGTAGAGAATGTTGCATGAGTAGGACTCATGTTACTTAGTAGAGAGAGCTTCTCTCTCTACGCTCTGTCCGAGACTGTAGGTAGACATTGGTTTTTAATGGTCTGCCGCCTACATAGACGGAAGAAAGCACAATCTAATTTAAGCGCGTGTTTCTCTTTCCGGGCAGAATTAAAAAAAGCATTACTCATGGGGAGTGATGCAAAGCTTGAAGGAGAAAACCGTGGAAAAAAGAGAAAAAGAACTCTTTATCGCTTCAATGCGATCCGCGCTTGATCAGGCTGGACTTGTTGTTGTTACACGGCAGGTAGGGTTGACTGTTGATGAGTCGCAAGGTCTGCGTCGTAAAATGTACGAAGCAGGCGCCCAATTCAAGGTGACAAAAAACACTTTGACGAAGTTGGCTGTGAAAGGAACAAGCTACGAGGTGTTGGGAGACCATTTAAAAGGGCCAACAGCTTTAGCTTATTCGTCCGATCCAATTGCCGCTGCACGTGTAGCTGTAAAGTTTGCCAATGATAACCAAAAGCTTGAAATTGTCTGTGGTGCGATGGGAGATAAATTCCTTAGTAAAGCAGATGTTACAGCTCTGGCGACATTGCCTTCTCTCGACGAATTGCGAGGCAAGATTATTGGGATACTACAAGCTCCTGCTGGGAAACTGGCTCGTGTTGTTCAAGCGCCTGCAGGTCAGCTTGCACGTGTCGTGTCGGCTTACAGCAAAAAAGGCTGATTATTATAAGTAGATTTATGAAGAGATAAAGGAGATATCAAATGGCTGAAAAATTAGCAAAAATAGTAGATGATTTATCAAGTTTAAGCGTTCTTGAAGCTGCAGAACTTGCAAAGCTTCTTGAAGAGAAGTGGGGTGTTTCTGCTGCTGCGCCTGTCGCAGTTGCTGCAGCTGCACCTGCTGCTGGTGCTGCTGCTGAAGAGCAAACAGAATTCACAGTAATGCTTGTTGATGGTGGTGCACAAAAAATTAACGTTATTAAAGAAGTGCGTACAATCACAGGCTTAGGACTTGTTGAAGCGAAAAATCTTGTTGAAGGTGCTCCAAAGCCTGTTAAAGAAGGCGTCAGCAAGGATGAAGCTCAAAAACTTAAGGATGTTCTTGAGAAGGCTGGCGCAAAGGTCGAACTCAAGTAGTTCTTTTTGTTGGATTAAAGACGCGATCGGAAAAACCTTTCTAAAAAAGGCGTGTTTTCCGATCGCGTATGTATTACTTGCATTATTAAAGTTTAACGTATATATATGAGCAAATTTAGTCTTTTTTGTATTTCTATAGCTTTTCAGCCTTTAAAGCTGAAGGCGTAGAATCTTTTGCATGGAAAAAGACTAAAATTGCACATTTATTAGCTGATTGAGGGGCATATGGCATTATCTATGGCTGGTCGCAAGCGTATACGCAAGAGTTTTGAGAAATTAAGCGGTGTGGCTCCCATGCCGAATTTGATTGAACTTCAAAAGAATTCGTATGAAGCATTTTTACAAAGAAATATTCCATTTGAGAAACGCCAAATGCTTGGATTACAAGCTGTTTTTCATTCAGTATTTCCCGTCAAAGACTTTGCAGATAAAGCTCAATTAGAATTTTATCATTATGATTTTGATGAGCCGAAATATGATGTTGAAGAATGTCGTCAAAGAGGGGCAACGTATGCGGCTCCTTTAAAAGTTATCTTCAGATTGGTTGTGTGGGATGTTGATGAAGATACAGGCGCTCGTTCTATTCGAGATATTAAAGAGCAAGAAGTCTACATGGGCGATATTCCTCTTATGACAGATAACGGCACCTTTATTATCAACGGTGTTGAGCGTGTTATCGTTTCTCAAATGCATCGTTCTCCTGGCGTATTTTTTGATCATGATCGTGGAAAAACGCATGCCTCCGGTAAATTGCTTTTCTCAGGTCGTGTGATCCCTTATCGTGGTTCATGGTTAGACTTTGAATTTGATGCTAAAGACCTTTTGTATGTTCGTATTGATCGCCGTAGAAAATTACATGCAACGACGCTTTTAATGGCACTTGATAACGAGGAAACTGCAAAAAAACGTCAAAAAGCTGAACAAGATGGTAAGACATTGGCCGCAGAAGAGGTTGCAGGGTTATCTCGTGAAGATATTTTAAAATTATTTTATGAGACAATTGCTTTTACGCATCATAGCAAAGGATGGAAAATACCTTTTGATCCTATGCGCTGGAAAAGTGGAAAACTTGCTCATGACCTTATTGATGCAAAAACAAATAAAGTTGTTTTAGAAGCTGGCGAGAAAATGACGCCACGGCTTGCTAAAAAATTTAAGGAAGATGGTCTGAGCGAAATTCTAGTTCCTTCAGATGATTTAATTGGTCGTTACGCCGCAGAAGACGTCATTAATGAAGAAACAGGCGAAATCTTTATTGAAGCTGGTGAAGAATTAACAGAACAACTCATCCAAAATCTTACTTCAAATGGATTTAAAGCTATTACAACGCTTGCGATTGACCATATCCATATAGGACCCTATTTAAGAAATACACTTGCTGCCGATCGTAATTATTCCAGAGAAGAAGCATTGCTTGATATTTATCGTGTGATGCGACCTGGTGAACCTCCAACATTGGAAAGTGCGGAAGCTTTATTCTCAGGACTATTTTTTGATTTTGAGCGATTTGACTTGTCCGCTGTTGGTCGTGTAAAAATGAATGCACGTTTAGGGTTAGAGACAGAAGACAGTATACGTACTCTTCGTAAAGAAGATATTATTGCCATTGTAAAGATTCTTCTTGAACTGAAAGACGGTCGTGGTGAAATTGATGACATAGATAACCTCGGAAACCGCCGTGTAAGGCCTGTAGGTGAGCTTCTTGAAAACCAATACCGCACAGGACTTTCAAGAATGGAAAGAGCTATTCGTGAACGAATGAGCTCAGTTGAAATCGATACTGTAATGCCTCATGATCTTATCAATGCAAAACCTGTATCAGGAGCAGTGAAAGAATTTTTCGCCTCTTCACAGCTTTCTCAATTTATGGATCAAGTTAATCCTCTTGCTGAAATTACGCATAAGCGTCGTCTTTCTGCTTTAGGACCAGGGGGACTTACCCGCGATCGTGCAGGTTTCGAGGTGCGAGACGTGCATCCGACGCACTATGGTCGTATCTGTCCTATTGAAACGCCTGAAGGTCCAAATATCGGGTTAATTAACTCGCTTGCAACTTTTGCACGCGTTAATAAATATGGTTTTATTGAAAGTCCTTATCGTCGCGTAGTCGATGGTACTGTTACCGATGAAATAGTTTATCTTTCTGCTGCAGAAGAAGGAAGGTATGCTATTGCACAAGCCAGTGCGGCGATGAACAAAGATGGAAAGCTTATGGAAGATTTCGTAAGTTGTCGCAAAGGTGGTGAATTTACAATTGCTCCTCCAAGCGATATCCAATTTATTGACGTTTCTCCAAAACAGCTAGTTTCAGTTGCCGCTTCCTTGATTCCCTTCCTTGAAAATGACGATGCGAACCGTGCTTTAATGGGTTCAAACATGCAGCGCCAGGCTGTTCCTTTAATGCGCGCAGAGACGCCACTTGTTGGAACTGGTATGGAAAAATCAGTGGCACGTGATTCTGGTGTAACGGTTGTTGCAAAACGCGATGGAATTGTTGATCAAGTTGATGCGACTCGAATTGTTGTTCGTGTAAAAGAAACAACAGCTTCAAATCCTTCTGTTGTAGATATCTATAATTTACAGAAATTTCAACGTTCTAACCAGAACACATGCATCAATCAACGGCCTTTGGTGCGCCCAGGTGAATTTGTAAAAGCTGGGGACATTATTGCGGATGGTCCTGCAACAGATGCTGGGGAGTTAGCATTAGGTCGAAATGTTCTTGTTGGATTTATGTCTTGGAACGGATCAAACTTTGAAGACTCAATCATCCTCTCTGAACGTTTAGTGCGCGAAGATGTTTTTACGTCAATTCATATTGAAGAGTTTGAAGTCCATGCGCGTGATACGAAATTAGGACAAGAAGAAATTACCCGCGATATCCCTAACGTTGGGGATGAGGCTTTACGTCATTTGGATGAGGCGGGGATTGTCTCTATCGGTGCTGAAGTTAAGCCTGGTGACATCCTTGTTGGTAAAGTAACGCCAAAAGGTGAGACACCAGTAACGCCTGAAGAAAAACTTTTGCGCGCTATCTTTGGTGAAAAAGCTTCTGATGTGCGAGATACTTCTTTAAGAGTACAGCCGGGGGTAAGTGGAACGGTGGTTGAAGTTCGCGTCTTTTCACGCCGAGGCGTTGAAAAAGATGAGCGTGCTCTCGCTATTGAACGCGCTGAAATTAATCGTTTAGCAGCAGATCGTGATACAGAAAAAGGAATTCTAGAGCGGGCTTTCTTTGCGCGTTTGAAGCAATTACTTTTAGATCAAAAAGCTGTAGGTGCCCCGAAAGGTGCAAAAACGAATGTCAAGATTGATGAAGGTTATCTGGAAGCTTTAACGACAGGTCAATGGCGTCAGCTTGTGGTTGATAATGATGTCATCATGACTGAAATTGAAGCTTTGCGGAAACAGCATGACGATGATGTTTCAGTCATTCAAAAGCGTTTTGAAGATAAAGTTGAGAAAGTGCGTCGTGGCGATGAGCTTCCGACAGGTGTTCTTAAAACAGTTAAAGTCTTTATTGCAACAAAACGTAAAATTCAAGCTGGTGATAAAATGGCGGGACGCCATGGAAACAAAGGTGTTGTTTCCGTTATCGTGCCTGAAGAAGATATGCCCCATCTTGAAGATGGAACACCCGTGGATATTATCTTAAATCCATTAGGTGTGCCTTCGCGAATGAATGTGGGACAGATTCTAGAAACGCACCTTGGATGGGCGGCGGCTGGTTTAGGAAAACAGATAAGTCAGATGCTTGGTGAAATTTATACCAATAATAAAAAGCCTGAAGACCTGAAAAAATGGATGGCAAGCATTTATCAAAAAGAAGCTGATATCAAAAAAATCGAAAATATGGATGAAGCAGAAGTAATAGAGACTGCAGCTTCCATGATTCGCGGCATTCCAATGGCAACACCTGTTTTTGATGGGGCTCATGAAGATGATATTATTCGTGAGCTGCAACGTGCCAATTTAAATACTTCTGGCCAAGTCACGTTAATTGATGGTCGAACAGGTCAACCTTTTGAGCGATCTGTCACAGTCGGCTATATTTACATGTTGAAATTAAGCCATATGGTTGACGACAAGATTCACGCGCGCTCTGTTGGACCTTACAGTTTGGTTACACAACAACCTCTGGGTGGTAAGGCACAGTTCGGTGGTCAGCGCTTTGGTGAAATGGAAGTTTGGGCTCTTGAAGCGTATGGGGCTGCTTATACATTACAAGAAATGCTCACCGTTAAGTCAGACGATGTTTCTGGTCGTACAAAGGTTTATGAAGCCATTGTTCGAGGTGAAGATGCCTTTGAATCCGGTATCCCAGAATCCTTTAACGTTTTGGTAAAAGAATTGCGCTCGTTGAGTTTGAACCTCGAGTTTGGTGAATAGGCGACAGATAGAAGATCCTTAGGAGTTTCTGAATGAGTAATTTAATGAATATGTTTGGCCAGGTCAAAAATGCTGCAAATTTTGACCATCTTAAGATCTCGATTGCAAGTCCTGAAAAGATTCGCTCTTGGTCTTATGGGGAAGTAAAAAAGCCAGAGACAATTAACTATCGTACATTTAAGCCTGAAAGGGATGGTCTTTTCTGTGCGCGAATATTTGGTCCTGTTAAGGATTATGAATGCTTGTGTGGTAAATACAAACGCATGAAATATCGCGGTATCATTTGTGAAAAGTGTGGTGTTGAAGTCACGCTTTCCAAGGTCCGTCGTGATCGTATGGGACATATTGAACTTGCAACACCAGTAGCTCATATTTGGTTCACAAAATCACTTCCAAGCCGTGTTGCCCAGTTGCTTGATCTTACGATGAAAGACCTTGAAAAAGTTCTTTATTTTGAAAGCTATATCGTTGTTGAAGCAGGCCTAACACCTTTAAAACAGCACCAACTCCTGACTGAAGAAGAGTATATTGATGCTCAAGATGAATATGGCGAAGATGCTTTTACTGCAGGTATTGGCGCTGAAGCCTTAAAAGCAATGCTGTCGCAAATCCACCTTGAAGAAGAACAAAAAAGCCTTCGTGAAGAGCTATATGAAACAACGTCAGAAATGCGTCGTAAAAAGCTCGTCAAGCGTTTGAAAATTGTTGAAGCTTTCTTAGCTTCTCAAACGCGTCCCGAGTGGATGGTGTTGGATGTTCTTCCAGTTATTCCACCTGAACTTCGTCCTCTCGTTCCTCTTGATGGAGGTCGCTTTGCAACATCAGATCTTAATGATTTGTATCGTCGTGTTATCAATAGAAATAATCGTTTGCGTCGCTTAATGGAGCTTCGTGCCCCAGACATCATTATCCGAAACGAAAAACGAATGTTGCAAGAATCAGTTGATGCGCTCTTTGATAACAGTCGTCGTGCACGTCCTATCGCCGGCGCCAATAAGCGTCCTCTAAAATCTCTTGCAGACATGCTTAAAGGAAAGCAAGGACGCTTCCGTCAGAACTTGCTTGGAAAGCGCGTCGATTACTCAGGCCGTTCAGTCATCGTGGTTGGACCTGAGCTTAAACTTCATCAATGTGGTCTTCCAAAGAGAATGGCATTAGAACTTTTCAAGCCTTTTGTTTATTCTCGACTTGAACGTTATGGTCTTGCAAGCACAATTAAAGCAGCGAAACGCATGGTTGAGCGCGAACGCCCAGAAGTTTGGGATATTCTTGAAGAAGTGATCCGTGAACATCCAGTTCTTTTGAACCGTGCTCCCACACTTCACCGCCTTGGTATTCAGGCATTCGAACCTACTTTGATTGAAGGTAAAGCTATTCAGCTGCATCCTCTCGTTTGTACAGCTTTTAACGCCGACTTTGATGGTGACCAAATGGCTGTTCACGTTCCTCTATCCATTGAAGCGCAGCTCGAATCTCGCGTGTTGATGATGTCCACTAACAATATTCTAAGTCCTGCAAGCGGACGCCCAATTATCGTTCCAACAAAAGATATTGTGTTAGGTCTTTACTACCTTACGATGATACGTGAGGGTGAAAAAGGCGAAGGCATGACGTTTGCCTCTATTGGTGAACTTGAACAAGCTTTGAATGCAGGTCTTATCTCTTTACATGCAAAGATTAAGGCACGTTATCATGGTGTTGATGCAGAAGGTAAAAAGACCTCTTCAATCGTTGAAACGACGCCTGGGCGCTTTATTTTATCAGATATTTATCCGCGTCATCCAAATTTAGGATTCGAAGTTATTAATTGCCTGCTAACCAGCAAAGACATTACCAAACTTATCGATGTCGTTTATCGTCACTGCGGTCAAAAAGAAACTGTTATTTTCACAGATCGTCTGATGGCGTTGGGCTTTAAATATGCAACTTATTCAGGTGTTTCATTTGGTAAAGATGACCTCTTAATCCCTGCAGAAAAAGAACAACTTGTTAATGAGACGCACGATATGGTTGCTAAGTATGAACAGCAATATCTTGATGGTCTTATTACACAAGGTGAAAAGTATAACAAAGTTGTTGACGCTTGGGCGCAATGTTCTGAAAAAGTAGCGCAAGCGATGATGAAAGGACTCTCAAACGTTGAAGCAGGCAAGCCTGTCAACTCGGTTTATATGATGGCTCACTCCGGAGCACGTGGTTCTGCTGCGCAGATGAAGCAGTTGGCAGGAATGCGTGGTCTGATGACCAAACCGTCAGGTGAGATTATTGAGACGCCAATTATTTCTAACTTCAAAGAAGGACTAACCGTTCTTGAGTACTTTAACTCGACACACGGTGCGCGTAAGGGACTTTCTGATACAGCGTTAAAGACAGCGAACTCAGGATACCTCACACGTCGTCTTGTAGACGTTGCACAAGATGGGGTTATTACAATTGAAGATTGTGGAACCGAGAATGGAATTTCCGTAAAAGCAGTTGTTGAGGGCAGCGAAGTCTTAACACCTCTTTCTGAGCGCGTTCTAGGGCGTACTATCCTTGAAGATCTAATTGATCCTACAACGGATGAAATTATTGCCCATAAAGGTGAGACTCTTGATGAAGTCCATATCGAACGCCTTGAGCAAACAAGTATTGATGAAATTCGTATTCGTTCTGCACTGACCTGTGAATCAGAAACGGGAATTTGTGGCAATTGTTATGGACGCGACCTCGCACGGGGAACGCGCGTAAATATGGGTGAAGCCGTTGGAGTAATTGCAGCTCAATCCATTGGAGAACCTGGAACACAGCTTACAATGCGGACTTTCCACATCGGTGGAACAGCGCAAGGTGCGGGTGAAAAGTCCAGTATTGAATCTTCAATCGATGCTACAGTTGAAATTGTCAACCGTAACGTTGTTATGAACAGTGAAGGTGTTCCAATTGTAATGAACCGTTACTGTGAAATCATCTTGAAAGACGCAAAGGAGCGTGAACGAGCTCGTTATAAACTGCCTTATGGTGCGCGTATTCTAGCTGATGAAGGCATAAAAGTGAAGAAAGGCCAGAAATTAGCAGAATGGGATCCATTCACATTACCGATTATCACTGAAACTGACGGTGTTGTTCATTACGTTGATCTTGTGGAAGGCGTTTCAATGCGCGAAGTCATGGATGAGACGACAGGTATTGCTAGCCGTGTAATCATTGATTGGCGTCAGCAACCGCGTGGGGCTAACTTGAAACCACGTATTGCGCTAAGAGATAAGAAGGGTGAAGCTTTAACATTACCAAGTGGTGTGGAAGCAAGGTATTTCCTACCTGTTGATGCCATTTTGAACGTCGATAACCATGCTGAAGTAAAAGCCGGTGATATTATCGCACGTATTCCAAGAGAAAGCTCAAAAACTCGTGATATTACGGGAGGTCTTCCTCGTGTGGCTGAGCTTTTTGAAGCACGTATGCCTAAAGATCACGCGATTATCAGCGAAATTGATGGTCGAGTTGAATTCGGCAAAGACTACAAGACCAAGCGTCGTATTCGCGTTGTCCCAACAGAGGGTAATGGAGAACCTTTAGAATACATGATTCCAAAAGGCCGTCACGTCACTGTTTTTGAAGGCGATTACGTTAAGCGTGGTGAGCTTCTTGTTGACGGAAATCCTGTGCCTCACGAAATCTTACGTATTCTTGGTGTAGAAGCGTTGGCAAGTTACTTGATTAATGAGATTCAAGAAGTATACCGCTTACAAGGTGTGAAAATTAACGATAAGCACATTGAAGTAATAGTCCGCCAAATGCTTCAGAAAATTGAAATTGAAGATCCAGGTGACTCCACTTATCTCACAGGTGAACATGTTGATCGTCGTGAATTTAATGATATCTGTGACAAGCTGCTTAAAGAAAATTTAAGACCTGCAGTTGGTCACCCGGTGTTGCAAGGTATTACCAAAGCTTCACTTCAAACAGAATCGTTTATTTCAGCAGCCTCTTTCCAAGAGACAACACGCGTTCTTACAGAAGCCGCTGTTGCTGGAAAGATCGACAATCTGATCGGCTTGAAAGAAAACGTGATCGTGGGACGTTTAATCCCTGCTGGAACGGGGAGTGTGATTAACAACCTAAAACGCGTGGCAACAAAGCTTGATCTTGAAAAAGTAGTCAAAGAAAAGCCTTTACATGAAACAGCTTTACCGCCAGCTTCTCCTGAAGTAGAAGAAGGTTCAGAGCAGACTCTTTAAGCTGCTATTCTTTATGTATTAAAAAAAGGGAGTTCTAATATGGACTCCCTTTTTTATAAAAGTTTCATCAAAAATTAATGCCATATTTATTTCCAAAAAAGAAATATTAACTATTTGGTGATATTCTAGAAAGGTAGGAAATTCTTTTCCGAAAGCTAGTAAAATGAAAATTTTTTATCAAGTTGTTGAGTGCGATAAAATTGACAAAACGCTTATGGAAGAATTTATACATTTAGAACAAAAATTTTTTGACCTCACACACGACGATATCGTTCACTCTATTTCTCAGAAAGATTTATTATATGCCTTTTATAAAAACGATGAACATAAACTGATTGGTACACTTGCTATCAAATGGATTATTTATCAAGAGTATGTAATTATTTACCTTGGTAATGTTGTCATTGAGCCAGAATATCAACGTCATAACTTCAGTAATACGGTTTTATTTAACAGTTATTTAAGAACGGTATGGAAATTCCCAGGCAAGAAAGTTTGCTTTGCATGCTTTATGGGGACACCAAAAGCTTATAATATATCTCAACGTTATCCCAACCATTTTCCCCAAAAAGGTGTGGAAAAAAACGCTTTTATAAAGAAAATAATGAAGATCATTTGTGAGACAATTGCGGGTGAAGGGAAATATGAAGAGCATGGCGACATTTTTCAACTTACAGCTTATAAAAAAAGAATTGTATTCTAGAAACGGCTATCGAAGGGGTGGCTTCCTATGATGGGTATTATGAGGAAGTTAATCCCGATTACAGAGATGGAAAACAATTATTAATGGTTTTTAAGGTCGATATTGACGCTTTTTTAAAAGCAGGAAAATATACGCTGAAATATTTTATGCATACTTATTCACGGAAAAAACTTAATGAGCTTAAGAGATAAATTTAGGAGAAACAAAATTACAAATTTAAGCTCGTATTGACCAATTAAGATATAAAGGCGAGAAGGAATAATCCGCCTATAAGTCCAATGTTTGTCGTTGTCCAGAAAATGGCTGTTTTTCTCTCAAAACCCTCTTTATTCCAGAAATCATGGTAAAGTATTGTTGCTAAAGCAGTAAAAGCAGCAAGAGCTAGACAGACAAGTGCTGTAGAGTAACCAAGAATTAGGGCGATACTGCCTCCAATTTTAAGGGATATAACAGCAATAAGTACTAACGATGGAAAGGGAATTTTTTTTGATGCGATGAGTCGGGTAGTACCTTTAAAATCAACAATACAACCGATTCCAGAATGTAGAAAAGGAAAAGTAAGAAGAAATTTTATAAAATACATACCCCAGCTAGGCTCAAACATCTTAAATCTCCTTTTTAAGAGTAAGTGTTAATAAATTACACTCTACAATGTCAAGGAAGTCGTGCTTAATAAGCAGCTTTTAACTTTATGTTGAATAGAATCTAATTTCCAATCGTTAATATTTTAGCTCATATCGTTATTTTCTAAAATAGTAACAAAAAATCTTTATTTTTGTACGTTTTTCTATTGAAAAAAGTAACATTGTATGATAGGGTATAAGAGTAAGC
>VFQM010002466.1_pt1 | contig 13541 bp, 18 predicted proteins | sample 3512391 | NCBI WGS metagenome assembly VFQM01 (sample SAMN10412369, study PRJNA504923) | tailings metagenome | isolation source: Replicate 1 from Balatoc abandoned mine | place: Philippines
GTCCCGGCTGTTGCCTGATCCGCCCACCACGACGCTGCGCGCGGTCAGTATCAGCGCGGGCGGCGAATATCGCACCGCGAACGACCGCAATGGCACGGGAGCCAGCGCATGGACCAGCGCGCCCGGCAACGTGGCAGGCGGGAAGTTCATTCAGGTGCGCCACACCAATGGCAGCGGCAGCGCGGTGGTGACATCGACCACGCTGACGGTCAGCAGTGTGGCCTTCACCTTCCAGAGCATCACGACATCAACCGCGCAATATCCGGAAGTTCAGTTTGACGGCAGCGACCGCTTTGACCAACCGGCGGGCGCGCTGGGCAGCGACAGCCGCTATGCGCTGTTCGGCTTCAAGGGGAGGTTTCCCGCCGCGTTGCCCGGCAGCACCATCACCCTGTTCGGAACCACGATAGGGGCGGGGGCGATTTCGGTGCAATTGCTGACCACCGGGCAGGTTCGCTGTAACGTCAGCAACGCCGCCGGGACCGTCATTTCGCAGCTGAACTCGACCGGCGCGCCCCTGTTCGATGGCGGGGTGCATGAAATCCTGATTGCCATCGACGTCGAACAGGCGGCGGCAGCGGATGGCCGCTTTGTCTTTGTCGATGGCGTCAACCGCACCAGCGGCACCGGGACATGGACAGGCGGTGCGGGGGTGCGCATCGGCTACAGCCGCACGACGGGGGGAGTGCAATACAGCTTTGGCGGCATTGCGGCGGGTACGCGTTGGACCGGAACGGCGCAATATTGCTATCTCGGCATCACCGACTTTGTGAACCTTGCCGACGCATCGGTTCGGGTGAAGTTTGACGCAGGGTTGATCGGCACCAACGGCCAGAATGTCACCGGCGTCCAGCCCGCCGTCTTCCTTGTCGGCAACGCAGCGCAATGGAACAATGGCGCGGGCAACAATTTTGGCAGCGGCGGAAAATATACCGCGATTGGCGGCGCTGCGGTGACCGACGTTGGCGGCGGGACGCCGTGGTCATGATCGGCTGCGTTTCTAACCCCGCCGCATTCCCTCGCCAGCTGGGCTGATCAGGAAACCATGTAGCTGGCTCAGCGCGTCGTCGAGCGCGGCGGCCGGATCGGGGCGGGCTGACTGCCACAGGGGACATGGGTGGCCGTTGGCGCGGATCAAGGTGGCTTGGCCGCGCCACTCGCCGGTCGCGGAGATCGGGCGCAGCCGGGTTTCGAGGGTATCGTGCGGGACGAGGTCGAGGATCGCGTCGGCGAGCGGGCGCGTCATGCCAGCAGCCGGGCGAGCTGGCCCGCCAGTGATTTCCCCATCATTACCCAGCCGAAGGCGGTCAGGCCGACGACGAGCAGCAGCTCGGCCGTGCTGACTGGCGCTTGGCTTTCGTCGTCGGGGTGCGGCCAGGGCTTCATTTTTGCAGCCTTGCATGGCGTGCGCCGCGCCGCAAGCGCGCGCTTTAGTTGCCGCTTAGCGGATCACTAATCGCGCATTTATGCGGGGTTTATGGGCGGGGGTTGCCGGGGACGGCGCGCATCGGTTAGGACGGGGCATCCCCACACCGCCAATTTTCTTCTCCGACCGGACCACGGTCCGGGGCGAATGGCGTTCGCCGCCTGCGCCACATGGCCGCCGAGTTTCAGGCCATGAGGAGCAAGGCGATGAGTTCGGTAAAGACGCGCGAAAAATTGGCGGCGAAGCAGGAGGAGCTGGGGAAGGTGTTCGCCGAGGCGAAGACCGATGACGGCCAGTATGATTTCAACAAGGTCACGTGCCTGGGCGCGGACGTGAAGGGCGCATCCGCTGTGGCCGACAGGGTCCAGCAGATGAACGCCGAATGCGACACGCTGGCCAAGGAGGCCGAAACGCTGGAGGCCGCCGAAAAGGCGGCCGTCGACCATGCTAACCGCGAGAAGGCGGTGCGCGGCTGGGGCCTGCCGGGTGGCGGCAATGGCGGCGGCAACAAGGGTGGCGGCGCTGCGGGTTTCAAGACGCTGGGCGAGCTGGTCGGCGGCGAGAAGGCCTATCTTGACTGGGTCAAGAGCGGCGCGGCGGGCGGCATCACGATGAATTTCGAGGATATGCTGCCTTCCGAGCTGATGGCGTCGGCGGCGATGTTCGACACGATTGGCAACAAGGCGCTGATGAGCACCACGGCGGGCTTTGCGCCCGAGAGCATCCGCCTGCCCGGATTTGTCGAGGCGGCGACGCGGCCCATCCAGCTGCTCGACATCATTCCGATGGCGCGCACGGGCAAGGATGCGGTCCCCTATATGGAGGAAACCACGCGCACGCATGCGGCGGCGGAGCGCGCCGAGGGAGCGGCGTATCCCGAAAGCACGTTCGTCTTCACCGAGAAGAGCTCGCCGGTGCGCAAGATCCCCGACAGCCTGCCCGTCACCGACGAGCAGCTGGAAGATGTCGAGCTGATGCAAAGCTACATCAACGGGCGGCTGGCGTTCGGGGTGCGGCAGCGGCTCGACGGCCAGTGCCTGGTCGGCGACGGCACCGCGCCCAATTTGCGCGGGCTGAAGAGCACGGTTGGCATCCAGACGCAGGCGCGCGCAGCCGATCCGGTGCCCGATGCCTTCTTCAAGGCGATGACCAAAATCCGCCTGACCGGTCGGGCCATCCCGACGCACCATGTGATGCACCCGACCGACTGGCAGAATATCCGCCTGCTGCGCACGGTTGACGGCGTCTATATCTGGGGAAGCCCCAGCGAGGCAGGGCCGGAGCGGCTGTGGGGCCTGCCGGTGGTGCAGTGCGACGCCGACGCGGCGGGCATTGGCTATGTCGGGTCGTTCCAGCCCGCCTGGGTGTCGCTGTTCGAGCGGCGCGGCGTGGACGTTCAGGTCGGCTTCGTCGGCACGCAGTTCACCGAGGGCAAGCGCACGGTGCGCGCCGACATGCGCGCGGCGCTGGTGTTCTTCCGCCCTGCTGCCTTCTGCAGCGTGACCGGCCTGTAATCGGCAGGGGAGAGCCGAGCCCGTCCCGGCGCAAGTGCACCCGCGCCGGGGCGGGTTTTCGACAAAGGAGGGCTGAATGCCAACTGTGACTGGATATCCGATGCCCGTCGGCTGCTGCCTGATCAATGGCGGGCCGGTCGGCGAGCACCAGGTGCGCGGCAAGATCAAGCCGGGCGACACATTGCTGTCGGTCGAGGACATTACGCCGGGGACACCGCCGACGCGGGTCGACCGCACCGGCGAATTTTCGATCCACCCGACCAAGGGCGGCACGATCGTCAACACCACCACCAACACCACCGGGCGCTATCTGCACGTCCTGTGGCACAGCGCGGAGTAAAGAGCATGGGATTGATTGCGAAAGAGCGGCTCTATCTGACGGCCGATAGCGAGCGCCTGGTGCGCGAGGGCGACCCCGAAGGCGCGACGCTCTATTGCGCGCCGGGCGACGGTATCCCCGACAGCGCGGTCGAGAAATTCGGCGCGGATATCTTCGAGCCGCTTCCCGGCGAGACCGCTGGCTACGCCGAGGAAGCTGCCGCTCAGGCCGCCGCTGCTGAAGCCGAAGCCAAGGCTGCCGTCCTTCGACAGGCTCAGGATCAGTCGGAACAGGCCAAGGCCGACCAGGAGGCAGCTGACAAGGCCGCCGCTGCCGAGGCCGAAGCCAGGGCCGCCGCCGAGGCGAAGGCCAAGGCCGATGCTGAAGAGAAGGCGAAAGCTGCCGCCGCCGACAAAGAAAAAGGCCCCGCTGCGAACAAGGGCGCGAGCAAGTGACGCGCGGCGAATATCGCGTCGGCATCGCCTTCAATCCCTCGGCCGATGACATGGTCGGCAAGGTGAAGCGCGGCGCGGCCGATCTGATCGACCTGATCGAGACGATCGAGGTGCGCCCCGGCGCGCCGGAGATTGGCCGATTGAAGTCGCTTGCCCAGACGGCAATCGAAGAGGCGGCCATGTGGGCGGTGAAAGCCGCCACCAAGCCCGACGCCGAGGGCTGATCCATGGCGTTGATCGACCGGGTCAAGGAGCGCACGGGCAGCGATTTGTCCGATGTCGAGCTGAATGCGATGATCGCTGCGATCACCGCCGAGCTTGACGCGCGCCTTGGCCCGGTCGGTCCCGTCACGATCGAGCTGGGCGATCCGGCGCTGCCGCACGATCGGCTGGCGCGCACGCTGCGCATCGTGCCGCCGATCGGCGGCGGCGCGGTGACCATCAGCGAGATCGAGCCGGGCAACAGCGGCGATGCCTCGGCCGAGCTGGTGCTGGCGGCGGGCGACTATCGCGTGCTGCATGGCGGGCGCACGCTGCAGCGGCTGAACAGCGGGCCTAACCCGCGCGACCATTGGGCTCCGCTGGTCAAGATCACTTACACGCCGCAGGGCGTGAGCCAGGCGGCGCGCGACGAGGCGGTGATCAAGCTGATCGCGCTCGACCTGTCCTATCGCGGCGGGCTGAAATCGGAGCGCGCGGGCGATTATTCGTTCACGCTGTCGGGCGATATTGCCGCTGATCGCGAGGCGGTGTTCAAGGCGCTGCTGCCAGCGGCGGGCATGGTGCTGGCGTGACCCTTCGACAAGCTCAGGGCGGACGGCCATGATTGCGGGGCGCTTCACGATGCGCGCCGATGTCGAGCGCAACGGCGCTGCCGGGCAGGACGCGTGGAACCAGCCGGTCGCGGCGGCCTTTGCGCCGCTGGCGACGGTCAAATGTTTCATTTGGTCGGGCAGCGCGCGCGAGGTGGTCGACGGCGACAAGAGCGCCAATGTCGAGGCGGTGCGCGGCCTATTCCCGCTCGGCACCGATTTGCGCGCCGACGACGAGCTGGCGCGGGTGACCGACAAGCGCGGCCAGGTGCTGATCGCCGGGCGGCTGAAGGTCGACGGGCCGGTGCAGCACAAGCACAACCATCTGGAGGCCGCGCTGGTGCGGGTGGGCTGATGGCGAAGGCGACGCTCGACTGGAATGGCCCGGCGGTGACCGCGAAGCTGAAGGCGGCGCAGATCGCGGGGGTGAACGCGACGATGGGGCGCTGCGTGGTGCATGCCAAGCGCAACCACCCCTGGCGCAACCGCACTGCGCAGCTGGAGGGGTCGATCCAGCTGGTCGACAATGCGCGCGCCGAGGGCAATGGCGTGCGCGGTGTGTGGGGTGTTACCGACCAGGCGCAGGCGCTGATGCTCGAGCTGGGCGGCATCATCACGCCGGTGAAGGCCAAGGCGCTGAAAATCCCCATGCCCGACGGCAGTTTCCGCTTCGTCAAATGGGTCCGTATTCCGGCCTATCCCTATCTGCGGCCCGCTGCCGATGCCATCTATCCGCAGCTCGCAGAAAATATCCGGATCGCTTACGAGCGCGGCGTCGCGGCCCCGGCGGGGGGAGGCGGCAATGGGTGATTTGACCGCCGCGCTGGTGACCGTGCTGGAGGGTGATGCCGCGACCGTGTTGCTGGCGGGCGCGCATATCTATGGCGGCGCGTTGCCGCAGGGCGTGATGGCGGGCGGCCCGCGCGCGGCGCTGGTGGTCGAGGGGTCGGGCGGCACGTCGCTGACCGGGGCGAGCGACGCGCCGGTCGATACGCAGCGCGTTGACCTGACCGCCTATGGCGCGACGCCAGCGGGGGCCGAGGCGCTGCTGCGCACCGCGTCGGCGGCGCTGCGGCGGGTGAAGCGGCGCGTCGAGAGCGGCGTGATGATCCACTGGGTCAACAGCGCGGGCGGCTTTGCCGCGCGGCGCGACCGCGACGGGCAATGGCCGTTCGCGTTCCAGAGTTTCCAGATTTTGCACAGCTTGGAGGAGTAAGAGCATGACCGTTCCGGTTGAAATCATCGCGGGTCCGCTGACCCTGTTTCTGGCCCCCGTCGGCACGGCGTTTCCGCTGGTCACCGCTGCGCCCGCAGCGCCGTGGGTGAAGATCGGCGGGTCGGGCGACAAGAGCTATGGCGACGACGGGGTGACGGTGACGCACACGCAAAAGCTGGAAACCGCGCGTCCCGCCGGATCGACCCGACCGGTCAAGGCGTTCCGCACCGAAGAGGATTTGATGCTGAACCTGACGCTGTGGGACGCCACGCTGGAACAGGTGACGCTGGCGCTGGCCGGGCTGGCCCCGGTGACCGTTGCAGCGGGCGCGGGCACGCCGGGGACCAAGCAGATCGGGCTGGCGCGCGGCAAGACGGTGACCGCCTATGCGTTGCTGGCGCGCGGCCCCAGCCCCTATGGCGAGGCCTTTGCCCAGCAGTTTCAGGTGCCGGTGTGCGTCCAGTCGGGCAGCCCGAAAACCGTGTGGGTGAAGGGCAAGCCAGCGGGCGTCGAGCTGGAGTTCATGGCGCTCGATCATGCGGGTGCTGCCAGCGACAGCCTGGGCTTTGGCAGCATCGTCAGCCAGCACGCCGCGCCGCTGCCGTGACCCGCGCCGCCGCTTTGCGGAGCGAGCATGGCGCGGTTAGCGCTCAGCTCAAAAGTGCAAAGCGCAAGGCGCGCGACGCGCGGGCGCAGGTGCACAGCGCCCGCGCCGCGCTGGCCGAGATCGAAGCCGATATGGCGGTGCTGGGGATCGCACCACCGCGCCCCTGAAACCGCCGCGACATTCATTCCCAGGCGAAGGAGAATTCCATGGCCGACACTGTGCTGCTTGACCTGAAGACCGTCGTCGAGCGCCCGCTGATCCGCATCGACGATGTGTTGCACGAGCTGGTCGCGCCCGGCGAATTGAGCCTGGCGCAATCGCAGCGGCTGGGCTGGCTGGGCCGCCGTTTCGACAAGCTGGCCAAGCAGGACGAGGAGCCGGGCGAAAAGCAGCTGGGCGACCTGTCGCGGCTGCTGGCCGCCATGGCCGATATTGTGATGGTGCATGTGCCCGCCGAGGCGCGCGCCAAGCTGACCGAGGCCGACATCCAGTCGGTGATCGAGGTTTTTACAACGCTCTCGCTGGCGCGCAAAGCCCGGCTGGCGGGAGGAATGGCGGCGGGCCTGATGGAAGCGGCGGCGGCGATGACCGGGGAAGCGACGGAAACAGCAGCGACTGGGGCGAGAGCATCGCCCGGCTCCAGCGCTTCTATGGCGGCGACCCCGCCCGCTGGCTGACCGAGGTGCCGGTCGCGCTGATCCACGCCCTTGCGGCGATGCTGCCCCGACTGGAGGCCGAGGAGGCGCTGGCGGCATTGCGGCTGGGCGGGGCGGCGCAGCGCATGGTGCCCGACGGTGATGGCGCGCGCGAGCTGGCGCGCGAGCTGGAGCGCGCCGCGCAGCGCGAAGGTCGCACCCGTCGGCGCGCGGCGAAAGCGACCCCCGAGCAGCTGGCGGCGATGGGCATCGCCACCGTGACGTCGGAGGGCTGATATGGCCGAAAATCTGGGTGATGCCGTCCTGACGCTGCGCACCGATGATCGCGAGCTGGAAAAGGGACTGGCTCGCGGCGAGGCGCGCGCCGAGCGCACGGCGGCGCGGTTCGACCAGATCGGCGCGCGGATGCAGGGGCTGGGCAAGAATTTGTCGGTGGCGATGACGCTGCCGCTGGGGGCATTCGCGGTGCAGTCCGGGCAGGCCGCGAGCGATGCCGAGGAGCTGCAATCGGCGTTCAACACCACGTTCGGCGCGATGTCGGGCGACATGAACGAATGGGCGCGGGTGACGGGCGACGCCATGGGGCGCTCAACGCAGGAGTTGCAGCGCGCGGCCAATATGTTCGGCATTTTCTTCAACCAGGCCGCGCCGACAAAACAGGCCGCGGCCGAGCTGTCGAAGGAGTTTTCGGCGCTCGCGCAGGATTTGGCGAGTTTCTATAATGTCGATGCGGGCGAGGCGCTGGCCAAGCTGCGGTCGGGCCTGTCGGGCGAGAGCGAGCCGCTGCGCGATTTCGGCGTGTTCCTGACCGAGGCGGCGGTGAAGGCCAAGGGGCTGGAGATGGGCCTTGCCACGCTGGGCGAGGAGATGACCGAGCAAGAGAAGATCATGGCGCGCGCGGCGCTGATCATGGAGCAGACGAAAAATGCCCAGGGCGATGTCGCGCGCACGTCGGGATCGACCGCCAACCAGGTGCGCGCGGCGAAGGCGGCGTGGGAAGAGTTGCAGGTCACGATCGGCACCAAACTGTTGCCGGTCATCACGCCGCTGATCACGCGGCTGGCCGAGCTGCTGAACGGCTTTGCGGGGCTATCGCCGACGACGCAGACGGCCATCGTCGCGGCGCTGGGGCTGGGGGTGGCGCTGGGGCCGTTGCTGGCGGTAGTCGGCACGCTGGCGCGCGGCGTCGGCCTGCTGATCCCGCTGCTGGCGGGGGCGGGCCCGATGCTGGCGACCATCGGCGGTGCGCTGGCGGGGCTGGTGCCGATCATCGGCAGCCTGGGCGGCGCGCTGCTGGCGCTGGCGATTAACCCGGTGTTCCTGACGATCGCGGCGCTGGTCGGCGGGGTTTATCTGGCCTGGAAGCATTGGGACGACATCAAGGCCATTATCGGCGGGGTGGGCAGCGCGCTTTCGGAGTGGTGGACGGACACGGTGCAGCCGGTGCTGGGCTGGGTCGGCAAGGCGGTGGCGGACGCCTATGCCATTTTCGAGGCGGTGTTCGGGCGGCAGCTGCGCGCAGTGGTGGCGGGGGTTGCGGCGCTGCTGCGCGGCGATTTCAAGGGCGCGTGGGAAGCGGCCAAGACGTTCGTCGCCGCGCCAGTCGATGGCATGCGTGCGCTGTTGCAGCGCTTCGTGCCCGACGCGATCGGCTGGTTTCGCGACCTTTACACGGGTGTGAAGACTTGGCTGGAAGACCGGCTGGGGGCGATTTTCGAGGCGGTCAAAAACAAGATTGCGAGCGTCGGCGACAAGTTCCGCTGGCTGTGGGATGTGGTTGTCGGCAACAGCTATGTGCCCGATCTGGTCGACGGGATCGAGGCCGAGTTCGCTCGGCTGGGCAATGTCATGGTGCGCCCCGCGCAGGCGGCAGCGGCGGCGACGGCGGCGGCCTTCGCAGGCATTCAGGCCCCGGTCGGCGGCTTTGCCGGGGTGGGCGCGGCAGCGGCGGGGGCGGCAGGCGATGCGGCGGGCGGCGAGGCCGAGTGGCGCGCCAATTTTCAGAGCTGGGTCGGGCAGGGCATCCGCGCCGCGCTCGACGGCGACCTGGGCGATTTTTTTGCGAGCTGGCTGGAGCGCGCCGCCGACCGGGGACTGAGCGCAGCCATCGATCAGGTGGCGCAGTTGCTGACCGGGTTGTTGAGTGACAGCGGGCTGGGCGGGATATTGAGCGAGGTGTTTTCCTCGATCTTCGCGGGCGGCTTCCATACCGGCGGGCTGATCCCCGCCGGGCAGTTCGGGATTGTCGGTGAGCGCGGGCCGGAGCCGGTGATTTCGACGCCGCGCGGGGCGCTGGTGCGGCCGAACCGTTCGCTGTCGTCGTCGGAGTTCCGCCCCGCCGGGCCGAGCATCAACATGCCGATCAGCATCAACGCGCCGGGGGCGGACGCGGCGGCGCTGGAGCGGGTGCGCGCCGAGCTGGCGGCGCTGCAGCGCGACCTGCCCACCACCATTGTGGGCACGATGCAGGATGCCACCGACCGGCGCATTTATTCGGGCGGAGGGCGGCGATGACTTTGGTGCCGATAGCCTTTCCGGTGCTGCCTGCCGGAATTGCGCGGGTGTCGCTGGAGGTCGAGCGCGTCGATTTCGCCGCGCCCGAGGCGCGCGGGCGCGGCGGCGGGGTGCAGGCGGGCTGGCCGCTGTGGCTGGCGAGCTATGAGCTGGACCGCGTCGATCCCGACAGCGCCGACCTGTGGCGGGCGTTTGTGGCGCGGCTGCGCGGGCGGCAGCGGCTGTTCACTGCGCCCGATCCGGCGCGACCGTTTCCGCGCAGCTATCCGGGTGGATTTGCCGGGGTCGAGCGCGGCACCGGCGGCCCGTTCCCCGGATGGGCGAACGCCTGGTCGCAGACCTTCGATGCGGATGGCAATGCGCTGCTGGCGATGACTGGCCTGCCCGCCTTAATCGCGCTTTCACGGGGCGATTATGTGGGTCTAAAATGGGACGCGGCGGGCGCGCCGGTCGCAAGCTATCACCGGCGCGCGATGGTGCGCGTGGTTGCCCCCGCCACCGCCAACGCGGCGGGATCGGTGACGGTGATGGTCGAGCCGCCGATCGACACGCGGGTGGTGCCGGTGGGCGCGGTGGCGCACCTCGACAATCCCTTGTGCCTGATGCGGCAAATCCCCGAGCGCAGCAATGTGGGGTCGGTGGGCAGCGGATCGGCGCTGTCGCCGTCGACGCTGGTCGCGGCGCAGGAGCTGTGGCCGTGAAGATTATTTCCCCTGACGCGCTGGCCGCGCTGGAGGATGGCAGCGCCATCGTGTCGGGCGCGGTTGAGATTTTGGCCGACCCGCCGGTGCGCGCGTGGGGCGGCTGGGGGCCGATATCGCTGGGTGGCAATGTCTTTGACCCGGTCGGCGATAGGGGCCTCGTCCAGGTGGCGGGAGGCGCGCTGGGCTCGGCGGCGCAGGGCACGGTCATCACCTTGTCGGGGGTCGAGGAAGAGGCCTTGGCGTTGCTCGCGGCCGAGGATGTCCAGCAAGCACCGATGGTGGTTTGGCGGCTGATTTTCGCGGGCGATGGCATCACGCTGCTCGACGCGCAGGTGTGGGAGCGCGGGCGCGTTGACGAGCTGATCGTCGAGGAAGAGATTGGCGGGACAGCGAGCATCACGCTGAAGATGGAGACGCCTGCGCGCGGGCTGGGGCGGCGCGGGGCGCGGCTACGCAGCGACGCCGACCAGCGGCTGGTCTCGCCCACCGACGGTTTCTACAAGAATGTCGCCTTTGCCGCGCAGAAGATGCTCTATTGGGGCGGGCGCAAGCCGACCACAGCGGGCAGCGTCGTCGCCCCGGCAGGGCCGGGCATCCGTTTCTTCGAGAATGGCCGCGATGTCCGCGAGCAGTGAGCGCACCCGCGATATCGAGGGGTTGATCGCGCTGATCGAGGCGCGGTCGGCCAAGCCGTTCGACTGGCGCGGGCGGCGTGATTGTGTGGCGTTCGCGGCCATGGCGGTAGCGGCCCAAAGTGGCATCGATGTGCTGGGCGATCTGCGCTGGCGGTCGCGCCGCGAGGCGCGCGCGCTGCTGGAGGCCGAGGGCGGGTTGCTGGCGGCGGTCGACCGGCGGCTGGACCGCGTGCCGGTGGCGCTGGCGCGGCGGGGCGACATTGGCGCGGTCGCGGCGGGGCCGCGCGATGTGTCGTCGATCCGGCTGATGGTGATCGAAGGGGCGATGCTGGTCGCGCCGGGCAAGAGCGGGCTGGAACGCCAGCCGCGCGCCAATCTGCTGTGGGCGTGGGATGCCATGTCGGGGTTTTCCCATGGGTAGGGTGGTCCGCGCTGTTGTCGGGGCTGCCGCTATTGTCGGCGGTGTAATTCTATCGGGTGTGCCCGGATTTCAGGCGATCGGCGCTGCAATTTTTTCTGCCGGGCTTTCCCTTGTTGCAGGCGCGATCCTGCAGCCGAGCCTGAGCCGCAAGCGCCAGGCGTCGGCGAGCGAGGTGCAGCTGGGCGAGGTGCCGCGCGAGGCCATTGTCGGGCGCGCGGTGACGGCGGGCAGCCTGGTCGATGCGTTCAACTATGGCGGCAAATATGGCACCGACTGGGAGGTGCTGGTGCTGGCGCTGGCCGACCATCGCTGCGACGCGCTAGAGGGCTTTTTCGTCAACGACGTCTATGTCGCGTTCGCCGCCGACGGGAATGTCGCGGGCTATAACAGCCAGCTGCAGGTGTATTGGCGCAGCGGCACCGAGTTTCAGTCGGTGCCGAGCATCCTGACCAGCAACGGTCCCGGCTGGACGGCGAACGACAATGGCGCAGGCGTCGCCTATGTCGTCGTAGCCTATAAGGCCGATGCGGCCGATGCGAAAAACCCGGTGTGGCCGGGCGGGCGTCCGCGCTTTCGCTGGGTGGTGCGCGGCCTGCGCGCCTATGACGCGCGGCTCGACAGCAGTGTGGGAGGTGCAGGGGCGCAGCGCTGGAATGACCCAGCGACGCGCGTTTGGTCCGACAATCCGATCGTGCAGCGCTACAGCTGGGTGCGCGGCATTTATGCCTGCGACCGGGTGAGCGATCCGGCGCAGCTGCTGATCGGGCGCGGGTTGAGCGAGGCCGAAGCGCCGCCAGCCAATGTGTTCGCCCGCGCGAACCTGTGCGACGAGCTGGTCGGCGGCGAGAAGCGCTATCGCAGCGGCGGGATCATCAGCGCGGGCGAGAGCTTTCTCGAGGTCGAGGAGGATTTCGCGGCGGCGTGCGCGGGGATCATCACCCAGCCGCAGGGCAGCGTCGAGATCGACCCCGGCGAGGCGCGAGCGGTGGTCGCGACCTTCACCGACGATGATCTGCTGGTCGGCAGCAAGGTCCGCTGGAACAAGCGCATGTTGTCGGCGGCGAGCGATGAATGGGTGAACACCGTGGTCGCGCGCTATGTCGAGCCGAGCCTTGGCTGGGCCGACCATGCCGCGCCAGTGCGGCGCGAGGGGGCCGATATCATCGCCGACGGCGCGCCGCGCGAGCAGGCGGTGTCGCTGGGCTTTGTCAGCCATGGCGCGCAGGCGGGACGGATAGCCGAGATCATCCGGCGGCTGGGGCGGCTGTGGGGCCGGGCCGAGGTGACGCTGGGTCCGCGCTGGAGCTTCATCGCCGAGGGCGACTGGGTGGCGTGGCAGTCGGCGCGGCATTTTGACGGGGCGACGCTTACATTCCGCGTCGACGCCTGGCGCAGCGATCGCGCGTGGCACCATGGGCTGACGCTGCGGCAGATATCGGCCTCCGCCTATTCCGACACCGCGCCGCTCGATGACGGGTCAATCGCTGTGCCCTCGCCGGTGCCGCCCGCGATCGGCGCGCCGAGCGGTGCGGCATGGGCGCTGGCGGCGGGATATCAGGCGGCGGGCGATTTGCGCACGCCGGTGTTGGTGGTGACCGGGCTCAGCGATGACCCTGCAGCGCGCTTTATCCGGGTCGAGTATGTCGCGGGCACCGCGCCGATCACCGGCGCAACGGTGTGGAGCGATGCGGGGGTGACCGGCCCCGACGTGCAACGCCGCGAGATACCGGTGGCGGCAGGCGGCACCTATCGCGTGGGCATTTCCTATGTCGTCGACGGGGTTTCCGGCGACCGGCTGGTGCTGGGGCCAGTGGTCGCTGGCGCAGTGACCTATGCCGACGGGACGCCGGTGGCCGACCTGCAGCCTGCCGAAGGCGGGGCGACGTCGGGGGCCGATTGGGGCACGAACCTGACCAGCCGCCCGGTGGAGCTTACCGACGGGCGGGTACCAGCGGCGCTGCATCCGAGTGGGGCATTGCAATCGGGGCTGTGGGCGGGGGCGCAGGCGATCGCGGCGCTGGACGTGCTGCAGGCGGGCCTGCTGGGCAAGAGCCTGTCGCTCGATGCCGATTTTTCGCGCGATGCCATACCGTCGAGCTATGCGGTCTATAACAATTCGGGTGGCGGCGCGGTAACCATGGCCTCGGTAGCCGACGGGTCCGCGCCCAACGGGTCGGCACGTGTCCTGCAAGTCAACTATGACGGCGTAGGGCCAACCTCGCCCGGTTATGGCGGGATCGTTCAGTATATCCTGCCGACGAC
>VFQM010002469.1_pt1 | contig 13529 bp, 11 predicted proteins | sample 3512391 | NCBI WGS metagenome assembly VFQM01 (sample SAMN10412369, study PRJNA504923) | tailings metagenome | isolation source: Replicate 1 from Balatoc abandoned mine | place: Philippines
CCTGGTAGTAGGCCTCGATGCTCTTCGGCAGGTCGAGGTGGGCGACGAAGCGCACATCGGGCTTGTCGATGCCCATGCCGAACGCGATCGTGGCGCAGATGACGATGCCGTCCTCGCGCAGGAAGCGGCGCTGGTTCTCGGCTCGGCTCGCGGCATCCATGCCGGCGTGGTAGGGCAGGGCGGAGAAACCCTGTTCGTTCAGCCAGTCGGCGGTTTCCTCGACCTTCTTGCGGGAGAGGCAGTAGACGATGCCGGCCTCGCCCTTGCGCTCGGCAAGGAAGGCGAGCAGCTGGCGGCGCGGGGTGTCCTTTTCGACCACGGTGTAGCGGATGTTCGGACGGTCGAAGCTGGAGATGAAGATGCGTGCGTCGCCGAGGCCAAGCCGCTGCACGATCTCGTTGCGCGTGGCCTCGTCGGCGGTGGCGGTCAGCGCGATGCGCGGGATGTCCGGGTAGCGCTCGTGGAAGGCCGAGAGTTGCAGGTATTCTGGGCGGAAGTCGTGGCCCCACTGCGAGACGCAGTGCGCCTCGTCGATGGCGAAGAGCGCGATGCGGCCCTGCGCATGCAGGCGCTCGATCAGCCCGGCGCTGCGCTCGCCGGCGAGCCGTTCCGGCGCGATGTAGAGGAGGTCGAGGTCGCCGGAAAAGAGCTTCCTTTCGATCTCCTGCACCTCGGGCCAGTCCAGCGTCGAATTGAGGAAGGCGGCGCGCACGCCGGCCTGCAGCAGCGCGTCGACCTGGTCCTGCATCAGCGCGATCAGCGGCGAGACGACGATGCCGACGCCGGGGCGCAGCAGGGCCGGGATCTGGTAGCAGAGCGACTTGCCGCCGCCGGTCGGCATCAGCACCAGCGCGTCGCCGCCGCCGGCGACGTGCTCGATGATCTCCTGCTGGCTACCCCGGAAGGCGGGGTAGCCGAAGGTGGTGCGCAGGATTTCCAGCGTGTCGGGCATGCGTTCAGTCACTCGCGGCCTTCTTCTCCGGAATCAGCCACGATGCGGCGACGGAAGCGACGAGGATCAGGGCGACGACGCCGAGCGAGAGGAAGACCGGGATCTTGAACCACTCGACGATCAGCATCTTCGTGCCGATGAAGATGAGCACCAGCGCGAGGCCGTACTTCAGCAGGTGGAAGCGGCTGGCCAGGTCGGCGAGCAGGAAGTAGAGCGCCCTGAGACCGAGGATCGCGAAGATGTTTGAGGTCATCACGATGAACGGGTCGGTAGTGATCGCGAAGATCGCCGGGATGGAGTCGACCGCGAAGATCACGTCGGTAATGCCGATCAGCACAACGACGACGAACAGCGGCGTGAACCAGCGCACGCCATCCTTCATCAGCCACAGCTTCTCGCCAACGAATTCACGGGTGATCGCGAGGTGGCCGCGCATCCACTTCAGGATCGGGTTCTTCTCGAGATCCGGCTCGTGCTCGGCCGCCCAGATCATCTTGATGCCGGTGATCAGCAGGAAGGCACCGAAGACGTAGAGGATCCAGTGAAACTGGGCGATCAGCCAGGCACCGATCAGGATCATGATCGCGCGCAGCACGACGGCGCCGATGACGCCGATGATCAGCGCCCGTTTCTGCAGTTCTGCCGGCACCGCGAAGGCGGTGAACAGCATCAGGAAGACGAAGATGTTGTCGACCGACAGCGACTTCTCGATCAGGTAGCCGGTGAGGAACTCGGTCGCCTTCAGGTTGGCGAGTTCGCGGCCGGCACTGGCGTCGAGCCAGAACCACAGGCCGGCATTGAAAACCAGTGCCAGCGCCACCCAGAGCAGCGACCAGCCGAGGGCCTCCTTGACGCCGACTGCATGCGAGCCCTTCTTGTCCAGTGCGACCAGATCGATGGTGATGGCGACGACGACGAAGAGTGCGAAGCCGGCCCACATCCAGCCGTTGGCAATACCTTCCATGGCAGTCTCCTTACCAGCTGTTGTTGTGGCGAGGATCGACGCGGCGGAATTCACCGTCGATGACGCGCCCCGGGGTTTCCGCGCGACGGGGGGCGCGGGCGGTCGCCGCTGCCGGACGCATGGCGGGCGTCATCGCGCGCCGCAGGAGGTGGTGTCCAAGGCGCATCAGGCCACGCAGCAGGGCAAGACGGATCAGGTTCGAAAGACTGGGGATGTTCATTGTGTCGGCTCCATGTCGTTGAGGGTTGCTGTCGAAGCCCCTTGCCGACACCGGCACGTCAACGAAAAAGACCTTTGCCGGGCGGCAAAGGTCTCGCTTGCAGAGGCGGCGCAGCGTTGAGAGTGTCTGTGCCGCTTGCCCGACAGGCCGGAGGATTTCCATGAAAACCTCGTATTGACGACCGGTCGATCCAGCTACTCCCCTTTGGGGTAAGGCGAATTCTGCCCAAGCCGGCGGCTCAGGTCAAGCTCAGGCCAGGGGCTCGCGCTGCAGACGCTCGCCGTCCCAGACGAGGCATTCACCTGCGCCATCATGCCAGTCGGCGAGAACCCAGCGTTCAACGTGGATGCCGTCGACGATGTGGTCGTGTGTTGCCGGCCGGTGCGTGTGGCCGTGGATGAAGGTGGCGTAGCCGTGCGCGCGCAGGAAATCCTCGGTCTCGCCGGCGTTGACGTCCATCAGGTAGTCGGTGCGGCCGGCCTTTTCCACCTTGCCCGCTTCGCTCCGTTCGCGCAGCGCGCGGGCGATGGCGTGTCGCTCGGCGAGCGGTTTCTGCAGGAAGGCGGCCTGCCATTCGGGGCTGCGCGACTGGGTGCGGAAAGCCTGGTATTCGGCATCGTCGGTGCACAGTGCATCGCCGTGCGCGAGCACGAACTGCCATTCGGGCGTCGACAGCACGTAGGGGTCAGGCAGCAGGCGGGCACCGGTGGCAGCGGCGAAGCCGTCGCCGAGCAGGAAGTCGCGATTGCCGCGCATCACGGCCAACGGGATGCCGCTGTCGGTGAAATCGCGCAGCGCAGCGATCACTTCGGCGTGGTTCGGGTTGTCGAGGTCGTCGTCGCCGACCCAGTATTCGAACAGGTCGCCGAGGATGTAGAGCGCCTCGGCGGCGCGGGCGCGGCCGCCGAGGAATTTCAGGAAGAGGGCGTTGAGTTCCGGGGTCTGCTTTGACAGGTGCAGGTCGGAAACGAAAAGGATCAAGCGCGCTCCTTCGGGCACGCGGGGATCAAATCGCCTCGGCCTTCTCGATGATCACGTCGTCGACCGGGACGTCCTGGTGGAAGCCCTTGTTGCCGGTGCGCACGCCCTTGATCTGGTCGATCACGTCGAGGCCTTCGGTGACTTCGCCGAAGACGCAGTAGCCCCAGCCCTGGCCGGACGGTGCCTTGAAATCGAGGAAGTCGTTGTCGACGACGTTGATGAAGAACTGGGCCGTCGCCGAATGCGGATCGCCGGTGCGCGCCATGGCGATCGTGCCGCGCTTGTTCTTGAGGCCGTTGGCCGCCTCGTTGTCGATCGGCGCGCGGCATTCCTTCTGTTTCATGCCCGGCTCGAAGCCGCCGCCCTGGATCATGAAGCCCTTGATCACGCGGTGGAAGATGGTGTTGTCGTAGTGGCCGTCCTTGACGTAGGCGAGGAAGTTCTCGACCGTCTTCGGGGCCTTTTCGGCGTCGAGCTTGATCGTGATGGCGCCGAAGTTGGTGGTGAGCTTGACCTGGGACATGGGGTGTTTTCCTTACTTTTCGGAGATGACTTTGACGGACTGGATGACGACCGGTTCGGTCGGAACGTTCTGGTGGTAGCCCTTGTTGCCGGTCTTCACCTGGGCGATCTTGTCGACGATGTCCATGCCTTCGGTGACCTTGCCGAAGACGGCATAGCCCCAGTTGTCGCGCGACGGGTAGTCAAGCGGTGTGTTGTCGGCATGGTTGATGAAGAACTGGGCGGTGGCCGAATGCGGGTCCTGCGTGCGCGCCATGGCGATGGTGCCGCGCGCGTTCTTGAGGCCGTTCTTCGCTTCGTTCTGGATCGGGGCCCTGGTCGGCTTCTGCGTCATGTCGGCCGTGAAACCGCCGCCCTGGATCATGAAGCCGTAGATGACACGATGGAAGACGGTGCCGTTGTAGAAGCCGTCGTTGGCGTAGGCGAGGAAGTTCTTCACCGTCTCCGGTGCCTTCGCTTCGTCGAGCTCGATGACCATGCGGCCGAGGTTCGTCTGCATCTCGACCTTGGGGCCCGCCCAGGCGGCGACGGAAAGGACCAGGCTGGCGGCCAGGAGGGACATCTTCTTCAGCATCATGCGGCTCCTTCGTAAATGATCTTCCAGCTACCGTCCTCGCGGATCCAGTACTGGCGCTTCTTCATCTGGTTCGACAGGTTGTTGCTGCGATAGTCCTGCTCGAAGGTGACGACGACCAGTTCCTCCTTGCCCGGGTTGCGGAACATCGAGAGATTCCCGGTCTTCACCTTGATCCATTCCTTGCCGGCATTGACCTGGCGCTTCTGCTGCGCGAATTCTTCGAGGCCCTGCTTGCCGGACTGGAACTTTTTCGAGTAATGGCGCAGGAAGCGGTCAGTGTCGCGGCTCTCCCAGTCGGTTCGCCACTCGTCGATCGTCTTGTTGAGCGCGGTGCGCTCCTTCTGCCAGTCGTCGAGCGACAGCCATTCGATCTCGTTGCTGATGATCACCGGCGTCAGGCCGGGCTGCAGGTTCTTGGCCAGCGCATCGAGGTCGGTGTTGGCAAGCACGACGCAGCCGTCGGAGGCCTTCGGCGGGCGCGAGAAGGTGTCGGAGGGCGTTCCGTGCAGCCAGATGCCATGACCGTTGCGCCCCTGCCGCTTGTCCCATTCGTTCGGGTAGTTGATCGGGAAGGCGCCGCTGCCGTAGAAATCAGTCAGCTTCTGTCGCGGCAGGCTGGTGGTGACGTGATAGACGCCGACAGGAGTCTTCTTGTCGCCCTCGCGCACCTTCTCGGCACCGAGTTTGCCGTGGCTGATGTAGTAGTCGGCGACGAAGCGCGGCCGGCCGTTCTCGTTCTCGTACAGGTACAGGCGGGCCTTCTGCGTATCGACGACCACCGCATGTTTCTGGTCCGGCCGCATCTGCAGCAGGTAGCGCGGCACCGTATTGGCGGCAGGCTTCTGGCGGTAGGCCTTGAGGCGGGCTACCGCTTCCTCGCGCAGGTCGGCAAGGCGGTCTGCCGGTGCGTTGGCCGCATTGCCAAGCGTCGAGATCGGCCGGGTACGGGCGAGCAGCAGGTCGCCCTTGATCAGGTGGGCGAGCCGGAAATTCGGGTATTGATGCAGCAGCGATTCGGTAAGGTTGAGCGCCTTGTCGAGGCGGTTCTTCTCGATTTCGGCGTAGACGCGCGCAAGCTGGGCTTCCGGTCCGGAGTCCGAGTAGGTGGGGGGCGTCGCCCCGGACCTGCCGGGAACGGGAAGGGCGGGTCCGACAGCAACGATGGTCAGCAGCAGACCACCGAAGAGGATCCGTCGCATCAGCCGACGCGCTCCTGCTGGATCAGCCACTTGCCACCGACCCGGATCAGGACGAGGGTCTTGCCGGCCGACGAATTGAGCGTTGCCGACTTGTAGTTCTGGCGGAACTTGACGGTTGCCTTGTCGCCGTTGATTGAAACCTTGATGTCGTCAACGCTGACCTGGATCTTGCCCGGCTTCTCGATGCGCTGCTGGCGCTCGGCTTCCCATGCCTTGCGCGGCATGCCGTTCGGCGTCTGGAAATCGGCCGCGTAATACGCGAGGTACGCCTTCACGTCCTTCTTCGACCATGCCGCTGCCCAGCCCTGTACGGCGCTCACGGCATCGGCTTCGCTGGCGGTACCGTCCGCGGCCGGCTTGCTCGGGGTGGCCGGCTTGTCGGCAGCCTTGGGCCCTTCGACCGGCTTGCCCGTAGCAACTGCCGCAGGAGTTACGGGAACGACGGTGGCTGCAGGCTTGGCAGGCTCGACTGCGGGTTTGGCCGGTTCGGCCACCACCGGCTTGGCTGGTTCGGCAGGCTTTGCCACAGTTGCAGGCTTGGCCGGCTCGGCGGGTTTCGCGGCAGCGACGGTGGTCGGCTTGCTGCCCGGGCGATTGTTGGTGCTGACCAGATCCCGGATCAGCGACAGCTTGCCCTGTGCCGCCGAATTCGACGAATCGAGCTGAAGCGCCTTGTCGTAGGCCTGGCTGGCGAGCTTTGCATAAACGTCGCCGAGGTTCTCGTAGGCGATGGCATAGGCCGGATGGGTCCTTATTGCCATTTCGAGCGCGGTGCGTGCCTTGTCGTACTGCTTCTGCTGCGCGTAGAGCACGGCCAGGTTGTTGTAGGGCTCGGGAAGCTCGGGGTAGTCCTCGGTCAGCTTGGTGAATACCGCGATGGCGTCGACCGGGCGGTTCATCTCGGTGAGGATCAGCCCTTTCATGAAGCGGCCCTGCGCGTCGCGCGGCTTGCTGGCGATGTAGGCGTCGGTCTTTTCGAGAGCCTGCGGATATTGCCCGGACTTCATCAGCTTCTGGATGTCGGCGAGGTTGTCGGCACGCGCAATCGGGGCGGCAAGCCCCAGTGCGAGGGCAACGAGAATGGCCGTCAGGCGGGGAGTCCGGGTTCGTGTCGGGAGGCTGGTGAGCATCGTTGTGGTATACTTCGCCGAGTTGGGTTGTGCGATCAGGCTTTAACCGGCGAATTCTAGCAAGAAGCGCCGTGAAACCCAACCGCCAGAGCCGTCTTTCTTGACCTGTCTTTCTGGAATTTCCTTGGCCACCGGCGCCCGTCGCGGAGCGCCCGAGCACATCCGCCAGATGCTGAAAATCTACAATACCTTGACCCGGGACAAGCAGGACTTCGTTCCCATCGAGCCCGGCCGCGTGCGCATGTATGTCTGCGGCATGACCGTCTACGACTACTGCCATCTAGGCCATGCGCGCGTTCTGGTCGTCTTCGACATGGTGCAGCGCTGGCTCAAGGCCAGCGGTTACGACGTCACCTACGTCCGCAACATCACCGACATCGACGACAAGATCATCAGGCGCGCCGTCGAGAACGGCGAAACCATCGGCCAGCTGACCGAGCGTTTCATTGCCTTCATGAATGAGGATGCTGCCGCGCTCGGCGTGCAGAAGCCCGACCATGAGCCGAAAGCCACCGAATTCGTACCGCAGATGCTGGACATGATCGGTCAGCTCGAACGGAACGGACTGGCCTACAAGGCGGCCGACGGCGACGTGAACTACTCGGTGCGCAAGTTCGAAGGCTACGGCAGGCTCTCCGGCAAGTCGCTCGACGACCTGCGTGCCGGCGAGCGCGTCGAGGTCGATTCGGCCAAGCAAGACCCGCTCGATTTCGTGCTCTGGAAGCACGCCAAGGAAGGCGAGCCGTTCTGGACCTCGCCGTGGGGCAACGGCCGCCCGGGCTGGCATATCGAGTGCTCGGCGATGAGCTCGCAGCTGCTCGGCAAGCATTTCGACATCCACGGCGGCGGCCAGGACCTGCAGTTTCCGCACCACGAGAACGAGATCGCGCAGTCCGAGGGCGCGCACCGCTGCACCTTCGTGAACTACTGGATGCACAACGGCTTCGTCCGCGTCGACGACGAGAAGATGTCGAAGTCGCTCGGCAACTTCTTCACCATCCGCGAGGTGCTGAAGAAGTATGACGCCGAGGTGGTGCGCTTCTTCATCCTGCGCGCGCACTACCGCAGCCCGCTGAACTACTCCGATACCCATCTCGACGACGCGCGGCATGCGCTGACCCGGCTGTACACCGCGCTGAAGGGTGAGGCAACGGCAGCCGCCGTCGACTGGAACGAGGCGCACGCGCAGCGTTTCCGTGCTGCGCTCGACGACGACTTCAACACGCCGGAAGCGATCGCCGTGCTTTTCGACCTGGCGAGCGAAGTAAACCGTACGCAATCGGCTGCGCTGCTCGCGCAGCTGAAGGCACTCGGTGGCGTCCTCGGCCTGCTCGGCCGCGACCCGCAGGCGTTCCTGCAGGCGGCGCCAGCCGCCGAGGGCGATCTTTCGCCGGCACGTATCGAGGAATTGATTGCCGAGCGTGCGGCGGCGAAGAAAGCAAAGGATTTCGCCAGTGCCGACCGCATCCGCAAGGAGCTTGTCGAAGCCGGCATCGTTCTCGAGGATTCGGCTCAAGGCACCACCTGGCGGCGCGCCTGAGTAACCGCGACAGCGGTAGCGAAGAAGTACTCTTGGGGTGCGCCCGAGCAAGCGCGACAGCGCATGCGAAGAAGTGTTCCTGGGGCGCGCCTGAACGAGGGGCGCCAGTTCTTCGTGAAGAAGTACTTCCGGTTACGTCCGATCAGTCGGGAAGGTCGCCGACGCGAGGCATGATCCGGATCACGCGGTTCTTGCCCTGACGCTTGGCCTCATAGGTGCCGCTGTCGGCGCGGGCAACGAAATCGCGCGGACTTTCTCCGGGAATGAACAGGGTCACGCCGATGCTTGCCGTGCAGCGAACGCTGCTGTCGGCGGCCGGACTGATCTCGCTGTCGGCAAACATCGAGCGCACTCTTTCCGCTGCTGCCATCGCTGCTTCCATGTCGGTGTCGGGCAGCAGCACGACAAATTCCTCTCCGCCATAACGGAACGCCTGGTCGGTCCGGCGCAGGCAGGCAGTGATGCACTCCGCTAGGCGGATCAGTACCTGATCGCCCTCAACGTGGCCCCAGGTATCGTTGAACTGCTTGAAGTTGTCGACATCCATCACCATCAGCGCCAGCGGATGCCGGTAGCGCTCGCTGCGCTCCATTTCCTCGCGCAGTCGCTGGGCAAAGTGACGGGCGTTGAAAAGGCCGGTCATGCCGTCGGTAATGGAGAGCACGCGATAGCGCTCTTCGCTGTCGCGCAGGCGCTCCTCGGCGAGTTTCTGCTCGGTGATGTCCTGCAGGGTTTCGATGGCGCCGACGACCTTCCCCTCGTTGTCGCGCAAGGGTGCCGCGGTGAAGTAGAGCCAGCGTCCGCCATTGCCGAAGGCCGGGAAAAAGTCCTGAGCCTCGTAGCCGCCTTCCACGATCCGCGAGCGGTGCAGTTGCTTGGTGGCGTAGTAGGCCGTCAGTTCCCGGTCGGCAAGTTCATCGACGACCAGGTCGGCGAGGCAGGGGCGCTCTGCCGGATAGAAAGCCCGCCATTGTTCGCAGGTGCCGATGACATTTTCGGCTGAAACACCGGTCAGCGACGCGCAGGCCCGGTTCCAGTGCGTAACCCGATGTTGCCGGTCGATGACGAAGGCAGCGACGGCAGAGCCGTCAATGATCTGGCCGAGTTGTCGTTCGCTGTCGCGCAGGCGGGCTTCGACAGCCTTGCGTTCGCTGATGTCGATCAGTGTTTCGATGGCGCCGATCGTCCGGCCCTGGTCGTCGTGCAGCGGTGCTGCCGCAAAGTGCAGCCAGCGTGGGCGGTTGGGCAGATACGGGAAGTAGCCTTCGGCCTCGACGACGCCTTCGATGGTAGGCGATTTGCGGACATGGTCTCCGTAGTAGCGGGCGAGTTCCTGCTCGCTGGCGCCATCGAGTACAAGGTCGGCAAGGACCGGGCGTTGCTCTCGATAGACTTCGCTCGCGATATCGCGGGTGCCGATTGCACTCTCGGCCGAGCGTCCGAGCAGAATCTCTGCCGCCCGGTTCCAGTGGGTAACCTGATGCTCGCTGTCGATCACGAAGGTGGCGACCGAACTGCACTGGACGATCTGACGGAGAAGGGTCTCCTTTTCGCCCAGGGTCTCCTCGATGCGCTTCTGGCGGGTCATGGCTTGCAACGCCTGCTCCGGCAAGGATCGGTCGCGTTGCTTGCTCACCCGGGCGCGGATCGCTTCGATCACCTGCTGCAGCCTGGCATGCCAGTTGCCGGAATCGTCGCGGACGATGAAGTTCTCGGCACCATCCTTGAGCAGACGGACAGCAGTTTCTATCGAGGTGCAGGCGCTGAGGATCAGCGTCGGCAAGCGCGCCTTTTCGGCCGCCGTCAGCCTGGAGAAAGCGTCGTTCAGCCGATCGCTGTCGTCGGCACAGATGAGGAGGAATTCGAGCTGATCGATGTCCTGTCGCAGCTTGGCCAGTGCCTGGTCGACGTCGCGATGGATATGGATGCTGCCGCCATCAGCCAGGGCGCCGGCAGTCTTGGCCAGAATTTCCCCGGCAGGGGTGTCGAGCTCGATGATCAGTATGGACATGGCGTTATGACTCTTTTTTATTGACGCCGACAGCCGGATATTGCCTCAAGGCATGAGGTTCGACAATGTGTGACAAAAAAAATCCCGCAGCAGCGGGATTTTCGAGGTGAGGGATGGGGCTCAGCGCAGCACACGTCCGCCGCTGCCGATCACCGTCAGGTCGACGTACTTCGAACCGCTCCGCTCGTTCGGCGTGAAATTGACACGATAGCCGCCGAAATCGGTGTTGGACATGCTTTCCAGCGTCTGCGTCAGTTTTTCGCGCGTCAGATCCTTGCCCACCTTGCGGATCGCATCGACCATGACCTTGGCCGTCACATAGGCTTCGATACCGTAATACGAGTAGTCGGTCTTCTTGACCGACTGAAGCAGGCGCTGGTACTCGCGAACGATCGGCGTCGTGTCGTTGAACGGATAGGGCATGACCTGCGAGATGCCGATGCCGCGGGCGTCGTTGCCCAGATCCTTGACCAGCTGTTCGGCACCGACCGGCGACAGCGTCATGAACTGCGGATTCTGGCCGGCCTTGCGCATGGCCTTGACGAAGGCGGCGGTCGGCTTGAACAGCGTGACCATCACCACCGCCTGTGGCGTCACCTTGGAAATGGCCTTGACTGCGGCGTCTACATCCAGCGAGTTGCGCTCGACGGTGCCGACTGCCGAAGGCTCGATGTTGTGCTTCTTCAGGGCCAGCTTGACCCCTTCGAGACCGGACAAGCCAAAACCGTCGTTCTGGTAGAAGACTGCGATGTTCTTCAGACCCAGCGAGACCAGCTGGTTGACGATGGCGTCGGTTTCATCCGCATAGCTGGCGCGGATGTTGAACATGTAGCGGTTGTTCGGGTTGTCCTTGGGCGACTGGCGGATCGTGCCGGCACCCGAGATCGTGCCGACCAGCGGTACCTTGGCCGGGCCGAAGACATCGTTCATCGCTTGCGTCGTCGGGCTCGATCCGTAGTACTGTAACAGCGCGAAGACCTTGTGTTCGTCGATCAGCTTCTTCGTGTTGGCGACGGTGCGGTCGGTTTCGTAGCCGTCGTCGAGTGCGACCAGTTCCAGCTTGCGGCCGTTGACGCCGCCGGCCTTGTTCAGCTGGTCGAAGTAGATCGTGATGGCTTCCTTCATCTCCAGTCCGTAAGCCCCGTTCGGGCCGCTGAACGGGGAGGACATGCCGATCGTCACCGTTGTGTCGGTCACGCCGACCTCGGCCGCCACGGCTGTCGTGCCCAGCAGGCCCATCAGCGCAATCAGCGCTGCCTTTCGCATCACACCCATTTCTGCGTCTCCTCTCCCAGCATTATTGGTCTTTCGCGGGTACAGCTTTCCGAGGGTAAAGAATGTGCCCGGAAGCTGACACGGGTCTTACAAATGTCGGCGGGGGCAGTACCTGCCGGCCCCGCCGACAGGTCAGCCTGCGCTGAAGAAGTCGCGGACGCGATCCATCCAGGACTTCGCACGCGGATTGTGCTTGCCGCCGTCCCGGTTGCTCAGTTCCTCCAGTTCGCGCAGCAGCTCGCGTTGCCGCTCGGTGAGGTTCACCGGTGTTTCGACTGCAACATGGCAGAGCAGGTCGCCGTGGTGGCTGCTGCGTACGCCCTTGATGCCCTTGCCGCGCAGGCGGAACACCTTGCCGCTCTGGGTTTCCGGCGGAATCTTGATCTTCGCGACGCCGTCGAGGGTGGTGATCTCGATCTCGCCGCCGAGGGCTGCCGTGGTGAAGCTGATCGGCATCTCGCAGTGCAGGTCGTTGTGCTCGCGCTGGAAGACCGGGTGTGCCTTGAGGTGGATCTGCACGTAGAGGTCACCCGGCGGGCCGCCGTTCACGCCATGCTCGCCCTCGCCCGAAAGGCGGATGCGATCACCCTCGTCGACGCCGGCCGGAATCTTCACTGCCAGCGTCTTGTGCTGTTTGACGCGCCCGGCGCCATGGCACTCGTTGCATGGCTCGGGGATGATGCGGCCGGTACCGTGGCATTTCGGACAGGTCTGCTGGATCGAGAAGAAGCCTTGCTGCAGGCGGACCTGGCCGGAGCCGGAGCAGGTCGGGCAGGTCTTCGGCTGCGTGCCGGGCTTGGCGCCGGAACCGTCGCAGCGTTCGCAGACCTCCATGGTCGGGATGCGGATCTTCGTCTCGGTGCCGAAAGCGGCCTGTTCCAGCGTGATTTCCAGGTTGTAGCGCAGGTCGGCGCCGCGGTAGATATTGGCGCGCCCACCGCCGCCGCCTCCGCGACCGCCAAAGATTTCGTCGAAGATGCCGCCGAAGGCATCGGCGAAGCCACCCATGCCGGCGCCACCGAAGCCGCCGCCCATGCCCGCCTGCGGGTCGACGCCGGCGTGGCCGTACTGGTCGTAGGCAGCCCGCTTCTGTGGGTCGGAGAGGATCTCGTAGGCTTCCTTCGCCTCCTTGAACTGCTCCTCGGCCTTCGGGTTGTCCGGATTCCGGTCCGGATGGAACTTCATGGCCAGCTTGCGGTAGGCCTTCTTGATTTCGTCGTCGGCGGCGTCGCGGTTGACGCCGAGGACTTCGTAAAAATCGCGTTTGGACATCGGATGTTCCCTTGGCAAGAGGCCGAGACGGGCGCTGCGGGAGCAGCACGCCGGCTCGGCCGGTTAATCGGGCGTACTGGTCAGGGCCGGATCAACCTTTCTTGTCCTTCACTTCCGTGAACTCGGCGTCCACCACGTCGCCGTCATCCTTCTTGCCGGCGCCCGCCTGGGCGCCTGCTGCACCGGTATCGGCACCGCCCGCCTGCGCCTGCTGCTGGGCATACATCTTCTCGCCCAGCTTCTGTGCCGCCTGCGACAGCGCCTCGCTCTTCGCCTTGATGGCCTCGATGTCGTTGCCGCGGATGGCGTCCTCGGCTTCCTTGACGGCTTCCTCGATCTTGGCCTTTTCCTCGTCCGAGAGCTCCTTGCCGTATTCGGTCAGCGACTTCTTCACCATGTGGATCATGCCGTCGGCGCCGTTGCGGGCATCGGCGAGCTCATGCGCCTTCTTGTCCTCTTCGGCGTGCAGTTCGGCATCCTTCACCATGCGCTGGATTTCCTCCTCGGAGAGACCCGAGTTGGCCTTGATGGTGATCTTGTTTTCCTTGCCGGTGGCCTTGTCCTTGGCCGTCACGTGCATGATGCCGTTGGCGTCGATGTCGAAGATGACCTCGATCTGCGGCATGCCGCGCGGGGCCGGCGGGATGCCCTCGAGGTTGAAGTTGCCCAGGCTCTTGTTGCCGGCCGACATCTCGCGTTCGCCCTGCAGCACATGGATGGTCACGGCCGACTGGTTGTCGTCGGCGGTCGAGAAGACCTGCGAGGCCTTGGTCGGGATGGTCGTGTTCTTCTGGATCAGCTTGGTCATGACGCCGCCCAGGGTCTCGATGCCCAGCGACAGCGGGGTGACGTCGAGCAGCAGCACGTCCTTCACCTCGCCCTGCAG
>VFQM010002471.1_pt1 | contig 13518 bp, 13 predicted proteins | sample 3512391 | NCBI WGS metagenome assembly VFQM01 (sample SAMN10412369, study PRJNA504923) | tailings metagenome | isolation source: Replicate 1 from Balatoc abandoned mine | place: Philippines
GTGCCGCTGACGCCGGGCTACCACGGCGACAACCAGGACCCGGCCTTCCTCAAGGGACAGGCCGACGCCATCGGCTATCCGGTGCTGATCAAGGCCAGCGCCGGCGGTGGCGGCAAGGGCATGCGCCTGGTCGAGAAGTCGGAGGATTTCGAGGCCTCGCTCGCCTCGTGCCAGCGCGAGGCCAAGTCCTCGTTCGGCGACGACCGCGTGCTGGTCGAGCGCTACGTCACCCGGCCGCGCCACATCGAGATCCAGGTCTTCGCCGACACGCAGGGCAACGGCGTCTATCTCTTCGAGCGTGACTGCTCGGTGCAGCGCCGCCACCAGAAGGTGCTGGAAGAAGCCCCGGCCCCCGGCATGAGCGAGGCGCGCCGCCGCGAAATGGGCGAGGCGGCGGTCGCCGCAGCCAAGGCCGTCGGCTACGTCGGCGCCGGCACGGTGGAGTTCATCGCCGAGCAGGATGGCCGCTTCTACTTCATGGAGATGAACACCCGCCTGCAGGTCGAGCATCCGGTGACCGAAATGATCACCGGCCAGGATCTGGTCGAGTGGCAGCTGCGTGTCGCCGCCGGTGAACCGCTGCCGCTGCGGCAGGACCAGCTGCAGATCCGCGGCCACGCGCTGGAAGCGCGCATCTACGCCGAGGATGCGAACAAGGGCTTCCTGCCCTCCACCGGCAAGCTGGTGCACCTGTCGCCGCCGGCCGAGAGCCTGAACGTGCGCGTCGACACCGGCGTCGAGGAAGGCGACGAGATCACGCCGCATTACGACCCGATGATCGCCAAGCTGATCGTCTGGGACGAGAACCGTGACGGCGCGCTGGCGCGCATGCGCCGGGCGCTGGCTGATTACCGCGTGGTCGGCGTCACCACCAACATCGACTTCCTGTCGCGCCTCGTCGCCTGCCCGGCCTTCGCCGGTGCCGACCTCGACACCGGGCTGATCGAGCGCAGCCGCGGCTTCCTGTTCCCGGAAGCGGCGGCGACGCCGAAGGAGGTGCTGCAGGTCGCCGCGGTCGGCGAGTTGCTCTACGAACAGCATGCTGCGCGCGAACAGGCCAAGGCCAGCGGCGACCCGTGGTCGCCGTGGCATGCCCGCGACGGCTGGCGGCTGAACCTGCAGGCGAAGCGCACGATCGGTTTCCGCGACGGCGAGGCGCTGGCCGAGGTGCAGGTCGCCTACGCTGCCGACCACTGGAAACTGAGCGTGCTGGGCGAGACCGTGCTGGCGCGCGGCAGGAAGCTCGACGGTGATCGCTTCGCGGTGGAGCTCGACGACCGCCGGCTGATCGCCAGCGTCATCGCCGCCGGCGGCAAGCGTCATGTCTTCCTTAACGGCCAGACCTGGATCGTCGAGCGTGACGACCCGCTGCATCTGGTCGAGGCCGGCGGCGCACAGGGTGGCGGGCTGACCGCACCGATGCCGGGCAAGGTCGTCGCACTGCTGGCGCAGCCGGGCGCGAAGGTGGAGAAGGGCGCGCCGCTCTTGATCCTCGAAGCGATGAAGATGGAGCACACCATCACCGCGCCGAAGAACGGCACGGTCAAGGCCTTCTGCTACGCGGCCGGCGATCAGGTGGCCGACGGGGCCAGCCTTGTGGAGTTCGAAGAAGGGGACTAAGCGGTGGCGCTGCTTGCCGAGGAAATTGTTGAAGAGTGGTTGAACCGCCAAGGATATTTCACGATTCGTGGAATCAAAATGGGCGTTCAGGAAATTGACCTGCTTGCCGTCAAATGGCTCGATGGAATGGCTGAGTGCCGTCACATCGAAGTTCAAGCGTCCATGCGCCCTGTCAGTTACATTTCGCAAGTTCCGAAGGCGCAGCAAAGAAATGGCCGGGCTGCTGATAGCGCGAAGCGTTCCGAAGAAGAACTGGTCCTTGGTGTCGAGGAATGGGTGCAGAAGAAATTCCGGCGTCCAGACAAAAAAGCACTCATGGCAAAGTTGTGGGATGGGAATTGGTCGTCCGAGCTTGTCGTCAATGTTGTGAAGGCTGAGAGGGAATTGGAACTTATCGCGGAGCATGGCGTTAAGCTTCATCGCCTCGGCGACATAGTCTCGTCTCTTGCAACAAGTGATGGTTTTGTTATTCGTAGTGCCAGCGGAGCAGATTTCGTGGATCTCATTCATATGGGGTTACATACGAAGAGCAGCTTCTGACGCTATGAGCTTATGGTGTGGGGACTGTGCAACTGTGGTGTGACGGATTACCTAGAGTCCCGCATGTTGAAGGAGTGTCTGAATGTTTAAGACCGAAATCGTGGAAGTTGGCGATTCTTTAGGGTTCGCTCTTCCAGTGGAGTTGTTGGAAGCGTGGAACGTCGGAGTCGGCGACACGATTTACGCGGTAGAGGCTGAGAACGGTATCAGGCTGTTGCCCCAACTGTCTGAGAACGTAGACGTTGACCAGTCTTGCAATGGATTGCTCATTGTAGGAAAGGCTTCAAAATGAGCCTGCCGAGAAGCGTCAAGATCGTCGAAGTCGGCCCGCGCGATGGCCTGCAGAACGAGAAGCAGCTGGTACCGGCTGCGGTCAAGGTCGAGTTGATCGAGCGGCTGGCCGAGGCCGGCCTGCAGGCGGTCGAAGCCACCTCCTTCGTCTCGCCGAAATGGGTGCCGCAGATGGGCGACAACACCGAGGTGTTCAGGGCGGTGAAGAAGAAGGAAGGCGTCGCCTACCCGGTGCTGGCGCCGAACCTGAAGGGCTTCGATGCGGCGGTCGAGGCTGGTGCGACCGAGGTCGCCGTCTTCGGTGCGGCCTCGGAAGCCTTCTCGCAGAAGAACATCAACTGCTCGGTCGCCGAGAGCATCAAGCGCTTCGAGCCGGTGATCTGTTCGGCACTGGCACTGGACATGAAGGTACGCGGCTATGTTTCCTGCGTCGTCGGCTGCCCGTACGAGGGCGCCGTGGCGCCCGAGAAGGCGGCCGAGGTGGCGCAGCGGCTGTTCGAGATGGGCTGCTACGAGGTCTCGCTCGGCGACACCATCGGCGTCGGCAACCCGGTGTCGGTACAGCGCATGATCGAGGCCTGTGCCCGCCATGTGCCGATGAACAAGCTGGCCGGCCACTACCACGACACCTACGGCATGGCGATCGCCAACATCTACGCCTCGATGGAGCTGGGCATGCGCGTCTTCGACAGCTCGGTCGCCGGCCTCGGCGGCTGCCCGTATGCCGCCGGCGCGTCGGGGAACGTTGCTACCGAAGATGTTGTCTTTCTCCTGAACGGACTCAACATCGACACGGGCATCGACATGGACAAACTTCTGGACGCCGGCCAGTTCATCCTGCAGCACCTCGGCCGCGAGCCTGCCTCGAAGGCGGCGCGCGCCCTGCTCGCGAAGCGTGCTGCCGCCTGCGCATGAGCATCGCCTCGCCGTGCATCAACGTCTGCCGCATGGACGCGGCGACGGCGCTGTGCACCGGCTGCTACCGCACGCTCGACGAGATCGCGCAGTGGGGCAAGGCCGGTGACGACGTGAAGCTGGCGATCCTCGCCGCGGTGGACAAGCGCCGCGCCGAGTGCGACCCGGGCGCTACGGCGCTGCGTGGCAACGGCGATCGCTGAAAACGTCATGACCGAAGAAGACCCCTACCTCTGCGTCGGCGTCTGCATGGCCGACCCCGACTCCGGCTACTGCCTCGGCTGCGGCCGGCCGCCGCTGCCGTCGCCGCCCGGCGCGGTCGTCGCCGAGGCGGCGCCGACACAGCACCTCGAAAATCTCTCCGGCTCCCGCGATCCGGATTCGCCCGAACCCCCGACAGACTCGCCATCCCCTTCGCCGAAATGAACGAAATCCGTGCCACGCCCCCGAAACTGCCGGACAGCGTGCTCGTTCTCGAGCGCGGCTGGCTTTCCTCGAACAATGTCGTCTTCTTCGAAGGCGAGACCGCCGCACTGGTCGACAGCGGCTACGTCAGCCATGCCGCACAGACTGTCGCGTTGCTCGAGCGTGCGTTCGACGGCCGCCGGCTGACACGCCTGATCAACACCCACTCGCACTCCGACCACATCGGCGGCAACGCCGCCGTGCAGGCCGCTTTCCACTGCCACATCACGGTGCCGCAGGGGATCGCCGCGACCATTGCCGACTGGGACGAGGCCGCGCTGCTGCTGTCGCCGCTCGGGCAGCGCGCCGCGCGCTTCACGCATGACGCCACCTACGCCGCCGGCGACGAGTTCTGCCTCGGCGAACTCAACTGGCGCGCACTGGCGGTCCCCGGCCACGACATGGATGCGCTCGCCCTCTACAACCCCGAGCAGCGTCTGCTGATCTCGGGCGATGCGCTGTGGCAGGACGGTTTCGGCGTCATCTTCTCCGAGCTGCTCGGCAATCCCGACGGGCTGCGGGCAACGCGCGAAACCCTGGAAATGCTGGCCCGTCTCCCCGTCGACGCCGTGATTCCCGGGCACGGTGCACCCTTTGCCGACGTGAGCGAAGCCCTCGAGCGCGCCTTCCGCCGACTCGCCGCCTTCGAACAGAACATCGAACGCCTGGCGCGCCATGCGCTCAAGGTCATGCTCGCCTTCTTCATGCTGGAGAAGCGGCAGTTGCCCCGCGACACGCTGCCCGAGTTCCTCGCCGGCCTGTCCTTCGTGCAGGACGTGAATGCCCGCTACCTTGGCTACGACGCCGATGAACTTGCCGACTGGCTGGTCGCCGACCTCACCCGCGCCGGCGCACTGCGCGAAGCCGACGGCCAATTGCTCGCCGCCTGAGAATTCGCCATGACGCATGCGGCGCAGCTGCGGGCACTGCAGGCCGACATCACGACACTCGCCGTCGACGCCGTGGTCAATGCCGCCAACGCTTCCTTGCTCGGCGGCGGTGGCGTGGACGGGGCGATCCATCGCGCGGCCGGCCCCGAGCTGCTGGCTGAATGCCGGCGCCTCGGCGGCTGTGCGACCGGCGATGCCAGGCTGACCCGGGCCTATCGCCTGCCCGCCCGCTACGTCATCCATACCGTCGGCCCGGTCTGGCGCGGCGGCTCGGCAGGCGAGGCCGAACTGCTCGCCTCCTGCTATCGCCGCTCGCTGCAGCTGGCCGCCGAGCACGAACTCGCGAGCCTGGCCTTTCCCGCCATTAGTACCGGCATCTACGGCTATCCGCTGGCCGCTGCTGCCGAGGTTGCCGTTGCCACGGTACGCGAGCTTGTGCCAGAGTACCCGGCGATACGCGAGGTCATCTTCTGCTGCTTCTCCGCTGCCGACCTCGCGGTTTACGAAGCCGTCATCGCCCGCTCCTGAGGCGCCGCGGCGTTACCGGGCTGCAACGATGAAACGACTTATTGCCGGCGCTCTCCTTCTTGTCCTGTCACCGCTTGCGGCGGCGCAATGGGACATGCTCGGCCGCAACGAGGATCTGCGCCTCTACATCGACCGCACGCCGGTCCAGCGCCAGGGCGACATCGCCACCGTCTGGCAGATGCTCGACTACACCAGCGCCCAGTGGATCGGTGCCAGCGTCGTCATGTCGGTGCGCCATCTGGTGGAATACGACTGCAAGGCGAAGCGGGCGCGTACGATCGGCCTCGTTGCCCACAGCGAGGAATTTGCCCGCGGCCGGCAGGTGCTGGCGGAAGAGAAGCGGGACGCCGAGTGGGTCGACATCAGTGCCGGCAGCACCGGCGAAAATCTCTGGAAGATCGCCTGCCGCGTCGAGTGATGCGGCAATCCAGGACTCAGCCCGCGGGCGTCTCGCCGCCGCCTTCTCCGGAAGCCTGGTCGCCGCCCTCGGCAGGCGGCTTCGGGCCTTCGGCAACCACCGTCGCCCGTGCCTTCGCCGGCCGCTTGCGCTTGCGCTCGACGCCGCCGAATTCCTGGCGGGCCGCTGCCATCTCGTGCAGCTGTTCGGCGACGTGGAAATTGACCGAGCCTTCCGGCACGTTCCCCTGTGCATCCGGCAGCCCGGCCGGCAGGCCGGTGAGCAGAGAGATCGCCTGGTCCACGTCGGTCACCGCGTAGACGGCGAACTGGCCGGCGGCGACCGCTTCGACCACATCGTGCCGCAGCATCAGGTGCTGCACGTTGGCTGCCGGGATGATCACGCCCTGGCGGCCGGTCAGGCCGCGTGCCTTGCAGATGTCGAAGAAGCCCTCGATCTTCTCGTTCACGGCGCCGATCGGCTGCACGTTGCCAAGCTGGTTGACCGAGCCGGTGACCGCCAGCGATTGCGACAGCGGCAGCAGTGCGATCGCCGAGAGGAGTGCGCACAGCTCGGCGAGCGAGGCGCTGTCCCCCTCGATCTCGCCGTAGGACTGTTCGAAGACCAGGGTCGCGCCGAGCGAGAGCGGAATCGCGCGGCCGAAGCGGGCGGACAGGAAGGCCGACAGGATCAGCACCCCCTTGGAGTGCAGCGGGCCGCCGAGTTCCACCTCGCGTTCGATGTCGATCACCTCGCCCTCACCCATGCGCACGCCGGCGGTGATGCGCACCGGCTGGGCGAAGCTGAACTCGCCGAGCGAGGCCGCGGCGATGCCGTTGATCTGGCCGGTCTCGACGCCGTCGGTGGCGATCATCATGACGTCGCGCAGGATGGCGCTGTGCTGCTGCTCGCGAATGCGGTCGGCACGGCGGATGGCCGCGGTCAGCGCCTGTTCGACATGCTGGCGTTCGATCCTGCCGGCCCCGCTCTTCGTCGCCCAGTGATCCGCCTCGCGCAGCAGGTCGGCGAGCACCCGCGTCTGGGTCGACAGGCGGGCCGCATCGTCGGCCAGCCGTGCCGCCTGTTCGATGACGCGGGCCATCGCTTCGCGCGACAGCGGCAGCAGCTTTTCCTTGCGCGCCAGCGTCGCCAGCAGGCGGGCGTAGAGCTGCGTGTTCTCGGCGCTGCGCTCGACATCGCTTTCGAAGTCCGCCGCCACCTTGAACAGCTGCGTGAAATCCGGATCGAGCTCGGCCAGCAGGTAATAGGTCAGGCGTTCGCCGATCAGCACTACCTTGAGGTCCAGCGCCATCGGCTCCGGTTCGAGCTGCACGGTGCTGGCCAGGCCGTAGATTTCGCCGAGCGATTCGATGCGCACCTGACCGCTGCCGATGGCGCGCTTGAGCCCCTCCCAGGCATAGGGCTGGACCAGCAGCTTTGCGGCATCGAGGATCAGGGTGCCGCCGTTGGCGCGATGCAGTGCCCCGGAACGGATCAGCGTGAAGTTGGAGACGAGCACGCCCATGTGCGCGAGATGCTCGACGCGCCCGATCAGGTTCTGGAAGGTCGGATGATCCTCGCAGACCACCGGCCGGCCATGGGTCGCCGAATTGTCGACGAAGAGGTTGACCAGATAGCGCTGCACCGAGATCGAGCCGCAGAAGAGCAGGGTCTCCATCTCGTCCTCGCTCTTCCTCGTCTCGCGCAGCGATTCGCCGGTACTGACCACGTCTTCCAGGCAGGCATCGAGGAAGGCGGTCACGTCCGGCAGGTCGTGCCACTCGGCCTTGATTTCGTCGATCAGGTGGCCGACGGCCAGCTCCAGTGCGTCGCGGCTGATCTCCTTGATGCGTGCCGCCTGCTCGCGCCGCCACAGCGGAAATTCACGCACCAGCGGTGTCAGCCTGCTGTCGAAGGCTTCCATCTCGCGCTCCAGTTCGGCACGCTTCGCCGCCGGCAGCTTCTCGAACTCCTCCTCGCTCAGCGTCTTGTCCTTGTCGCGTTCCTTCAGCGGCGCGAAACCCATCCCTTCGTCGGATTGCACCAGCGCGATGCCGTGGGTCTTGGCTTCATCGCCCAGCGCAAGCAGGGCGCTTTCCTCGCGCTTCTTGTATTCGCGCTCGAGGGCGTCGATCTTGCTGCGGTAGTCGTTGCTCTCGAAGGCGGCCGAGATCGCCGTCGCCAGCTCGGCGACGAAGCCCTGCATTGCCGTCTTCAGTGCCTGGCCGCGGCCGGCGGGCAGGCGCAGCAGGGTCGGCCGTGTCGCCTGGGCGAAGTTGTTCACGTAGCACCAGTCCGACGGCGGGCCGTCGTCCTGCCGTTCCGCGGCGATCAGCTCGCGCACCAGCGCATGCCGGCCGCTGCCGGTGTCGCCGAGGACGAACAGGTTGTAGCCGGGGCGCTGGATGTCGAGACCGAAGCGCAGCGCTTCGACGGCGCGCGCGTGGGCGAAGCCGGCGCTGGTCTCGGCGAGTTCCTCGCTGCCGGCGAAGGGCAGGTGGTCCGGGTTGCAGGGGGTGTACAGCTGGCTCGGGGAGAGCAGCTCGGCGCCGCTCGGTTCGACGGTTTTCGGCATGGCAGCAGGGTCGTTTCTCGTCAGGATGGAACTATCCTAACGCCAAACCCGGCTGCCGGTATCGGTGAAGACTCAGCGAGGATGTGGCGATGACTCGGCGACGACTCGGTGACGACTATTTCCCGCCGCGCTTTTTTGCGTTCCTGCTGTAGTTCTTGAACACCCAGCGGGCATCGATGCCGGCGCGCTCCAGCGTGCAGATCGAGGGATCGTCGTCATGGCCGCTGAAATACTCGTCTTCCTGTGCGGCCATCACCATCCGGATCGCTTCCTCGTCCTCGACGGTGTAGATCTCGGTGATCTGCGTCGTCACCTCGTCGAGATGTTCCTCGTAGCTCATTGTCTGCGGTGGTTTCGCCGGTTTTGCCGAATTTGCCTTGGTCATCGCTTTCCTCCCGTTCATTCCCCGTTGCGCCAGTCGCGCAGGGTTTCCCGTTGTGCCGCTTCCGGTCGTGGCGGCAGCGGTGGCGGGGCCACCCGGTGCCGATCACCGCCCTGCTTGCGGTCGCGCAGCAGCGGCAGCGCGCCGCTGAGAACGACGACGATGCAGATGATGAGGACGAGCCAGCCGTCGTTCACAGCCGGCTCCAGCCGGATGGCGACATGGCGGGTTGGGCAGGGATGGTCGGCGGCATGGCGGATCTTCCGGGACGGGGTGCCAATTGTAACGCTGGTAACGCTGTCAGCGCCGTGCCGCAGGCACTGCCGGTGCCTGCCGTATAATCGGCGGTGCAGTCTGCGTACTGCATTCGAAACGGGCGGTGCCTGCGTGCATCGCATTTAAGCTGCCGCGTCCCCGCGCGGTGGCGGCTGACAACGATCGGGAGACACCCCATGCAAAACCCGCTGCGCCGTCTGGCGCTCAAGGGCGCGTTCGCCTGCGCGCTCGCTGTTTCCGCTTCCTCCTTCAACCCCGCCCTCGCCCAGGAGCAGGTGCTGCGCGTCTCCGCAATTCCGGACGAGGCGCCGACCGAACTGCAGCGCAAGTTCGCACCGCTCGGCCGCTACCTCGAAAAGGAAACGGGCATGAAGGTCAGCTTCGTCCCTGTCTCCGACTACGCTGCGGTGGTCGAGTCGCTGGCAACGAAGAAGCTCGACCTTGCCTGGCTTGGCGGTTTCACCTTCGTGCAGGCGAAGATCAGGACCAACGGTACGGCAATCCCGATCGTCCAGCGCGAGGAGGACGCAAAGTTCACGTCGAAGTTCGTCACCGCCGACCCGGCGATCAAGTCCTTCGCCGACCTCAAGGGCAAGACCTTCGCCTTCGGCTCGCCGTCCTCGACCTCCGGCCACCTGATGCCGCGCTTCTTCCTGCAGAAGGACGGCATCGATGCCGGCAAGGATTTCAGGAACGTCGCCTTCTCGGGTGCCCATGATGCAACGGTGGCCTTCGTCGCCGCCGGCAAGGCCGATGCCGGGGTGCTCAACGCTTCCGTGTGGGACAAGCTGGTCGAGACGAAGAAGGTCGATACCGACAAGGTGCGTGTCTTCGCCACGACGCCGCCGTACTTCGACTACAACTGGACGGTACGTGGTGACCTTGATCCGGCTGTCGTGAAGAAGCTCACCGACGCCTTCCTCAAGCTCGATCCGAAAAACCCGGAGCACGCCGAGATCATGGCGCTGCAGCGTGCCGCGAAGTTCATTCCGACGAAGAAGGAGAACTACGACGGCATCGAACAGGCGGCGAAGGCGGCCGGCCTGTTGAAGTAAGGTCAATGACCGACGAGGCACGGAGCGCCGGGGAATCTTTCCCGGCAGTTCTCCGTGCCTCACGGTTCATCTGGTAACGGTCCATGTCCTTCCGTCTCGAACAGGTTTCGCTGACCCACGCCAACGGCTTTACCGCCCTGGCCGATGTCTCGCTCGCCGCGGGTGCGGGCGAGCGCATCGCCGTCATCGGGCCGTCCGGTGCCGGCAAGACGACACTGCTGCGCCTGCTTGGCGCGGCGCTGCAGCCGAGCGCCGGTCGTGTCGAACTGCTTGGTGCCGATCCATGGGCGCTTTCGGCGCGTGCGTTGCGTACGCTGCGCACACGTGTCGGTGTCGTGCATCAGGCGCCGCCGCTGCCACCACGCCAGCGCGTCGTCACCGCCGTCCTGGCCGGCCGCCTGGGCCAGTGGCCGCTGTGGAAGAGTCTGGCGTCGCTCGTCTACCCGCTCGATGTCGCCGGCGCGCGCGCAGTGCTCGCGCGGCTCGATCTCGGCGAGCGCCTGTTCGACCGCTGCGACCGCATCTCCGGCGGTCAGTTGCAGCGCGTCGGGCTGGCGCGCGTGCTTTACCAGCAGCCCGACCTGATTCTCGCCGACGAACCGGTCTCGGCACTCGACCCGGCGCTGGCGCGGCAGACGGTGCGCGCACTGACGGCCGATGCCGCTGCACGCGGCGCGACGCTGGTCGCCAGCCTGCACGCGGTCGATCTGGCACTGGCCGAGTTTCCGCGCATCGTCGGCGTCAGGGATGGCCGCATCGCTTTCGACCTGCCAGCGGCCGAGGTCGGTGAAGGATTGCTGCATGCGCTGTATGCCAGTGAGGGCGAGACGCTGCCGATGCTCGCCGACGAACCGCGCTTCGTTGCGCAGCCGGTCGATGTCGACCCGGCGCGGCGCAGCGCCTGCTGCTGATGCCTGCTGCCGCTCCGCTGCGCGATCCGGCCGCACGCGGCCGCGCCACGGCGCTGGTGCTCGGCCTCGTCGTGCTCTGGCCGCTGCTGGTGATCGCCGAGTTCCGGCCCGCCGCTCTTCTCGATGCGCAGAACCTGCACACCGTCGGCGGCTTCCTCGCCGCCTTCCTGCCGCCCGAAACCGGCCAGGAATTCCTTGCCTATCTCTTGCGGGCGACGCTGGAGACGCTGGCCATCGCCACCGCCGGCATCGCGCTCGCCTTTGTGCTGGCCGTACCGCTGGCGCTGCTGACGACGCGTGCGCTGGCGGTTGCCGAGATCGGCCCCGGCCCGGGACATCGGCGTTCGCGCATCGTCTTCCATATGCTGCGGATGCTGCTCACCATCCTGCGCGGGATCCCGGAGCTGGTCTGGGCGCTGGTTTTCGTTCGTGTCTTCGGCCTCGGCCCGGCGGCCGGCGTGCTGGCGCTGGCGCTGACCTATGGCGGCATGCTTGCCAAGGTCTATGCCGAAATCCTCGACTCCGGTGACAGCCGGCCGGCACAGGCGATCCTGTCCGCCGGCGGCGGGCGCCTGCAGGCGCTGCTGTACGGACTGCTGCCCGGTGCTGCGCAGGAGCTGACTTCCTATACCGTCTATCGCTGGGAATGCGCAGTACGTGCCTCGGTGGTGATGGGCTTCGTCGGCGCCGGCGGCCTCGGCCAGCTGATGGATCAGGCGATGAAGATGCTCAACGGCGGCGAGGCGGCGACGATCCTGCTCACCTTCCTCGCGCTGGTGCTTGTCGCCGACCGTCTCTCCGGCGTGCTACGCCGCCGGCTCGGCGAGGCCGGCACGCACGCTTCGGTAGCCGGCGTCGGCGCTGCCGGCGGGGCCTTCGTCGTCGCCGGTGCAGCTGCGGTCGCAGCCAGCTTCGCCTTTCTCGAAATCGGCTTCGGCGCGCTGCTGACACGGGAATCGGCTGCGCTTGTCGGCGACTTCATCGCTTCCTTCTTCCCGCCGGACCTGTCGCCGGCCTGGCTGGCGAAGGTGGGCTACGGTGCCGTCGAGACGCTGGCCATTTCCGCCGTCGGCACGCTGCTGGCCGTGGTCGGCGGCTTCGCCTTGGCGCTGCCGGCTTCCGGCCGCTACGGCGCAGCGGCAGAACAAACGATGCGCTTCGTGCTGAACGCACTGCGTTCGGTCCCGGAACTGGTGTGGGCGACGATCACCGCACTCTCGGTCGGCCTCGGCCCCTTCGCCGGCGTGCTGGCGCTGGCGCTGCACACCGCCGGCGTCCTTGGCCGCCTCTTCGCCGAAGCGCTGCAGAACGCGCCGCGGCAGCCGCGCGACGCGCTCGTCGAGGCAGGAGCGCGGCCCGTCGCTGCCTTCCTCTACGGCACGCTGCCGGAGGTGCTGCCGCAACTTGCCGCGTACACGCTGTACCGCTGGGAAATGAATATCCGCATGGCCGCCATCCTCGGCTTTGTTGGCGCCGGCGGCCTCGGCCAGCTGCTCTATTTCGAACTGTCGCTGTTCCACTACGCACAGGCCAGCACCGTCATTGGCGCGATGCTGCTGCTCTCGATCGCCGTCGACGCGGCGAGCGCCGCGCTGCGCGGGCGGATGCGCTGAGCAGGGTTGCTGTCGTTGACAGCCCGTCGGGCCGCTCAGGATAATCCGGCCATCTGCGGGAGAGAGGGTCCTGGCCGCCAGGGCTCCGCCGAAGGCGCAAACTCCCATAATCGCTCAGGCATGCCGAACCGCAGACCATGATTCGCCGGCTGGAGAGAAGTCCCGGGCATATGTGCCCGACGACTCACCGAAGGGGCAGGCCCGTCCGGGCCGAAACTCTCAGGTAAAAGGACAGAGGGAGAGGCGTCGCAGAAGCCCGTGCACCGGGTTTCTGTCCTTTGACGGAGCCCCTCCATGTTCGACAGTCTCGCCCACGTTTTTCGTGCCTTCGCCGTTCCCTCCTTCGACCTGATGCTGTTCGTCTATCTGGTCGCCATCACCACCGAAGCCATGTCCGGCGCACTCGCTGCCGGGCGTCGCAACATGGATATCTTCGGCGTCGCCGTCATCGCCTTCGTCACCGCGCTCGGCGGCGGCACCATCCGCGATGTCGTGCTCGGCAACTATCCGATCGGCTGGACGCAGCATCCCGAATACGTGGTTCTGGTCATCCTCGCCGGCCTGGCGACGACCGTGCTTGCCCGCTTCATGCACCACATGAAGCGCATCTTCCTGATGCTCGACGCGATGGGCCTGGTCGCCTTTTCGCTGATCGGCAGCGACGTCGCCCTGCAGCTCGGCTACCCCGTCGTCGTCGTGATCATGGCCGGCATGCTGACCGGCATCTGCGGCGGCATCCTGCGCGACGTGCTGTGCAATCAGGTGCCGGTGGTCTTCTGCCGGGAACTCTATGCGAGCGTCTCGCTCTTCGTTTGCGCGCTCTTCCTCGGGCTGCGCTCGCTCGGCATCGACGCCGACGCAAACACCGTCGTCTGCTTCGTCGTCGGCTTTGCCTTCCGCATGCTGGCGCTGCGCCGGGGATGGCAGCTGCCGACCTTCTCCTACCAGCAGCGTTGGGATTAGGCGGTGGTCCGCTCCAGCTGGCGTGATAGGCACGCCAGCCGTACATCGACGGTCAGCGACAGGGCCTGCAGCGCCGCGGCGCGGGCGCGACCTTCGC
>VFQM010002474.1_pt1 | contig 13507 bp, 7 predicted proteins | sample 3512391 | NCBI WGS metagenome assembly VFQM01 (sample SAMN10412369, study PRJNA504923) | tailings metagenome | isolation source: Replicate 1 from Balatoc abandoned mine | place: Philippines
CAATAATATACATATTACCTTGATTATCTGCTGCTACATCATGAACAAATAAATTACCACTATATCCAGTTCTCTTCAAATTAGATAAATCAACATAAGATACAACTTCTCCTGTTCTCAATGAAATAGAAACAAATGCTGCTAATGTGCCACCAATACTGGAACCATATGGAGCATCTGTATTTGTAACATAAAGTAATCCTCTAGAATAATCAGCTTGCATACCTATTACAGAAACAAGTCGATTATCAGAGCAAAAAGCAGATACTTCACCAGTAGCTTCATTTACTTGATAAATCTTTCCTTGTGTAACAGAGGAAACCAAAAATCCAGTACTCGGTGTCCATTCTAATCCATATGGATATAAATTTAATGAATTTATAATAATATCAGTTTCAATTTTAGGTAGATTGACTAACTTAATTTCAAAACTTACTCTTGATCTACCAGCGAAGAAATCATCTAAATGAGCAGTGAGAACATAGTTATCAACTCCACGATTTGCAAGAGTTGAACCATCTTCAATAGATTCATCAACTGAAATTACAGTTGCTGTATCGAAATTATCAACGGATACAACTTGTGAAACAAAACTACCAGCTGAAACAATTAAACTTCCACTTGCTAAGAAATTTAATCCATCTAAACCCTTTAAACTACCTTTTACCAAAACTTCAGTAATTTGCGAGGGATTTTGAATTGGAATTTTGAAAAGTCTTCCCATACCATTTTTACCAACAATGATATTATTATTAAAAAAATCAATGCCTGTTACACCATAATAAGCATCACTTTCAATATCAAACCATCTACTATCACTTGCAAATAAGCGAGCATTATTATTAATATCAATTTGAATAACTACCCCTTGTAGCGAATCAGTAATATAAACACTACCGATTGTATCAAAACAAACATCAGTTGGATAGAAATTTCCAGTATAGCCTGGTCTAACTATGTTCGAAAAATCAATAATAGTAATAATTGCACCTGTTTGTAAATTAGCTTTGATCAAAGTGGCAACTTTAGAATAAACTGGACTGTAAGTAACACCATCTGGATTGAGTGCTATACTCACATTTGTATTTACAATATATAATAAATTATGTAAATCATCAGTTTGAATTCCAGTAACAGATTGCATAGAGGGATGAGAAACAAAAGGAGTCAAGCTTCCAGAATCACTCACTTTATAAACAAGACCTTGTGTCAAGGATCCAACTAAAAAACCAATTTTACTTGAATATGCTAATCCATAAGGATATAAATTGGCAGAATTCATAACAACTTTGGGCGGATTAAAGTCTTTGGTGAGGACATGACAGCAAAACAGCAAGAGCGACACCAATATTACAAGAGCAACTAAATTGCTTCTGTGCATGTTTTTTTGTTGAATTTTTTTTTAATTTCTCTAAATTAACTGCATTACATAAAAATTTATTGTTCTTAATTAAATGTTTAATTACATGCAATTTCAAGTGAACTATGCAAAAAAAATGGAAGTAGAATCATTGGAAGACATTGCAATTGACGTTGAAGAACCTACAGTACTTTCAACTGCTCTTGATGGAGTAAAAAAATATGAAACTAGATTTGATAAACCATGGTACAAAGATGCAGATTTTTATAAAATGTCAATAATGCTATTGATGATTGTTGTCTATTTCTTTGCTGAATTAATAGTAGGTATTGCAACAAATTCTTTGACACTTATAGCTGATTCTTTTCATATGCTATCTGATGGAATAGGAATTGTAATTGGAATTATTGGATTGTTAGTTGCAAAGAAGAAGGGTGATAAGAAGAATACCTATGGTTATATCAGAGCTGAACCTGTTGGAGGATTGATCAATAGTGTATTTTTATTAAGCGTTGTTTTATTTATCTTTTTAGATGCCATCCAACGCTTTATTGAACCTACAGTAATCACAAATCCTTTATTAGTATTAATAGTTGGTATTGGTGGTTTGATTGTGAATATAATTGGTTTGATAATGTTTTGTGGACATGCTCATCATGGACATGATCATGGCCATGATCATAGTCATACCCACAAGCATGCTCATCAAGAAGAACATCATCACCATAGTAAAGACAACAATCACTCTAAATCTGAAAAGAGCAAAAGCCACAAGCATGCAGAAAAAGGTCACAAACATAATGAAAAACACCACCATAATCACCATGATGGAGAAGAGCATCATCATGAAGAAGGACATCATCATGAAGACGAGCATCATCATGAAGGTGAACATCATGTTGATGCAAAGTCAAAAAAGTCAAACAATAGTAAACGAAATGAAAATTTGTTTGGAGTATTTCTTCATGTATTTGGTGATTTTTTGGTTTGTTTCAATTTTTTAAAATTTGTTTGTCAGAATTTAATATTTGAATTAAAAGGGTTCTATTGGAGTTATAATCACCACAGCAATAATTATGATATGTAGAGCTTATATACCAGTTCTTGATCCATATACTGTATATGTTGATCCTTTAGTATCGCTATTTATTGCACTCATTATTTGCTGTTCAACTATACCTCTATTTATTAGATGTTCAAGATTGTTACTTCAATCTGTTCCAACTCATATTAATATTGATGAAATTATAAAAGAGTTAAAGAAATTAGATAATGTTAAGAATTTACATGAGTTTCATGTATGGTCTCTTTTATCTTCACAGAAAGTGATTGGAACTGTTCATCTTATCACAACTGCTGATACACTTCCTTCTCAACAAGAAGTGTTAGATAAAGCCAAGACAATATTTCATCAATATGGAATACACAGTTTTTCAATTCAACTCGAAGTAGATATTGAAGAGTGTAGAAAAATATGTTCTGAAGGATGCATTGAAGAGCAATGTTGTTCTCCTTTTGATAATCAATAACAATGTACAGTCAATTATCTTTTCAATAAATTTATCAAACGGACATTAGCTTCATTAGAACTAAATATTTTTAAAATTTAATAGCATTTGTTAGGAAATACTAAACTATGTTTTGATACAATAGAGAAGAAAGGAGGAATAATACAATTTATTGTGACACTGTATATTGTTTTGGTTTGTACCATTGTAATGCAAGAGAAAATAATACAACGGGAATACTAGATGCAATTTCAGATAAACCTGCCAAGGCTGGTGGAATAGTCACTCCAAACAATGGATACAAGATACCTCCTGCCAAGGGAATCGAAATAATATTGTACCCAATAGCCCAAATAAAATTCCAAATAATTAAACGATAAACTACTTTGGAAATATCTAATGCTATTAGTACATCTCTCAAATCATTTTTCATGAGAATAACATCTGCAGTTTCCAAAGTTAAATCACTTCCTGCTCCAACAGCAAATCCAATATTGGATTTAGCAATTGAGGCAGCATCATTAATACCATCACCAATCATAGCGACTTGCTTCTTTTCTTTTTGTTGCATCGATATAATTGCTTCTAATTTGTCTTGGGGCAACATTTCACTAGAAAAATTAGAAATATTCAATTCTTTTGCGATAGTTTCAACCACATGAGATGCATCTCCACTCAAAATCCAAACTTGTTTCTTCTGTTTTTGTAATTCTTTAACCACAGCAGCTGATTCTGGTCTCAATAAATCAGACAAGGCAAAACAATTCAGCAAAATTGAATCTAAAGCAAAGAAAATGAGAGTATCTCCCTTGTCCTGATAAGTTTCAATCCATTTCGTAACTGATTCTTGATTCTCAAAATGTACTTGATTTTCTTCCAAAAATTTCTTATTTCCACCAATTAGTTTTCTGTTTTGGAATGTTGCAACAATTCCCTTGCCAACTATAGCTTCTATTGTATCTGGAGTCAATACTGAAGAAGAGTAATCCTGTTTCTCCAAACAATTGGATACATAACTACTGATTGCCTTGGCAATCAAATGTTCACTATTCTTTTCTGTTGCCAATACCATGCTCAATGCATCAGCTTCCGAAATGATAGAGGAACAATCTAAATAACTTTCAACTTGTAGACTTCCCACTGTCAAACTACCAGTCTTATCAAACACAATAGTATTCATTTTATGAGCAGATTCTAATAATGGACCACTTTTAAATAAAATACCATATTTAGTGGCTACTTTAATACCCATCATTAATGCAGTAGGTGCAGCCAATGAAAAAGCACATGGACATGATACAACCAACACAGTGATGGCAACTTTGAGAGCAAAAGTAATAACATTCCCTTCTATTGAAATCAAGCCAAAGTAGCCCAAAATACACCACAGAGCAAACACAGCAATACTGAGTATTACAATAATGACTACAAAATAGGCAGCAATGGTATCAGCAATACGTTGGATAGGAGCCTTGGTAGATTGAGCCTCATGAATTAATTTATCAATATTGGCTAACATGTTTTCCTTGGCAACTTTGGTAACTGTGATATAAATGGTTCCATTTTGATTGATTGTAGAACCAAAAACTTTATCTCCCACTTGTTTTTCAACAGGAATGGATTCTCCAGTAATCATGGATTCATCTACGGAAGATACTCCCTTGATCACTTGTCCATCAGTTGGAATTTTACTTCCTGGTAATACTTTGCAAATATCATGTCTGTGAAGCATTTCCAAAGTATATTCAGTTTCTTCTTCATTTTCTTTTTCAAAATTTTCTACTACCAAAGCAGAAGAGGCTTGTAATTTCAAAATTTGTTGTAAAATATTGGAAGTTTGTCCCTTGACAACAATTTCCAAATATCTTCCAATGGTAATAAATGTCAATAACATGGCACTGGTTTCAAAAAAGGCTTCCGATGTTTCTTCCACTATAAATATAGCTACCAACACTGAAATTACGGAATAAATATAGGCTACACTAGTACTCAATATAACTAAACAGTCCATATTGAGAGTTCTTCCATACACAATTGATTTGAAAGAGGATAGATAAAACGGCCAAGCAACATAAAACTGAATCGGTGTACAGAGGACAAAATTAATTATATCTCGAATCATCAATTTGGGCAATACTTCATACACAATCCAAGTATTTAAATAGGGGATATAGGGTCCAGCAAAGGTGACAAACATTATTGGAATTGTTAATGCGAAGGCAATGATTAAACGGTTGCGCATCTGTATTGATTCCTTTTTTGCATATTGCAATTTGTTTAATCCTAACGCTTCATTATCGCTTGTGAGTTGAAATTGGGTATCCTTGGCTTGTTCATTCAACAGTTTCAATATGGTTCTTACACCAGTCACTTCTGGATTGTACAAGACATTCACATAGCAGTCTCTCATTTTACTTAGTTTAACCACTCCATCCCATTTAACATATTCTAATTGTTCCATAAATCTAGTTGAAATGATTCTATCTGCCTTGTAGAAAACCTTTAAAGGTTCTTCTTTTACTTTTGTATTTTGACTCAAATCTTTTGTTTCTAACAATACTGTTGGATAACCAAGTTTACTGATTTCACTCATCACAAAAGAGGGTTCTATTTGGAGACAATCATACCAAATTTGAACAGTATTTGTGATATCAATTACTTTGGCATCATTCATTCCTCTAAAGGACTTGAGTTTGTTCTCAACCATCACAGCGCAGTCAGAACAGTGAAGACCTTGGATACTAAGTTGAGCAAAATAATTCTTGTGTTTTGCATTTTGTAAAGACAGGCTATCTACTGGAATGAGTAGTTGTTCTTCACGGATTTTGTCTTCACTGCAACACGACTTGGTGCACTTGGATTGCTTCACTTGATGAGAGTGTTTTTCGTCTATACAACACGAGTCACTACAAGATGAGATGGGTTTCTTGTCTGTACAGCAGGATTTGGTACAAGAAGTGGCGAGTTTCTTTTTTTCTGTAGTGGAACAACATGACTGGGAACAAGTGGGTGGTGAGGAAACCGAGCTTGATTTTTCTTGATTGCAGCAGGATTTGATACATGATTTAATAGAACCTTCTTTGAGGGAAGAATCTTGTAATTGGTCCTTACCTTCTTCACGGCATTGACTGTATCCATGATTGTGTTCGTGTTCATGATTATGTTCATGATCATGGCAGTGACTATCACTATTTTCATGTCTATGGCTGTGATTATGTTTCGATTTTGTACAATTCTTCTTCTTAACTAAAAATCTCATAGTATCTTCATTTGCTAATTCATTTTCAGTAAATGGCAAGTCCTTTTCTCTATCTAAAGAATAGTTTTCAGCGAATAGCATAGTATTTGCACCTTTTTTTTCAAAAATTATTTAATTTAGTGTAAATTAAGCTTATTAACCAAATTGCCGTTTAATTAATGAATTTCAACAACTGAAAATGGTGCCACTTATAGGTAAAAAATAATACTTTGTTACTCAGACAATGGTTCAAATATACGTGAATACACTAAAAGTTTTCTATTCGGTCCAACATTAATTGCTTTTTCAGATTTTCTGTTTCCAATCTTTCATGCAGTTTTCTATTCAGTCTTGCAACCCTCTTTGTTGCTTCTCTTTCTGCTTTAATTTTTCTAATTCTTCGTTTAATAGGTCTCCTAACAATAGCACTCAAAATTCCAAGAAAAGATATAACCATTTCTGCAAGTAGTTCCATAAAATGTAATACATGATATACTCCAATTATTGCCAATAAAACATTCAATAAAGCAGCTTTGGACTGTATCAATTGTTCACTCTGTCTCACCAAAATAATTGAATTTAAATTAATGTTGATTATAAACTTTGTACTTTCTGTTTGATCATTCAAATACTCCATAAAAGTAGTTGTAGGAAATATAGGTTCATCTTCACATGAAATGGTAGAAAATGCCTTGGTTTTAAAAGCATTCAAAATAGAATCAATATATTGATACTTGTACACAACAGGTGTCCAAATCCAAGTTCTTTCAAATACTGATGGCATATAATTTTCCTCACTAATACGATTGAGAATAACTTCTCTATATTGATATTCTCCAATTTCAAACAAGCTATTTGGACCAATTGAACTCACAGCTTGTTGATAAAAAGTGTATCGAAGAGCTTGAATATGTAAATTAGGTTTAAATAGCAGCATAAATTTGGTCTCAGAATTGGATAGAACAGCATTATTTGGTATATTAACTTCATATACACAGGTTCTTTCTAAAATAGGATGAATATAAACTGTTCGATTAGTAATTACAATATTGGATTCATTGCATGGCAAAAGGGAATTAGTATCTTTTATCCAACATCCTTGAAATTGAAAACCAACTACATCTTCATCCCAAGAACAAGAAATACCTGAATGACCAATCAATTCTGTTCGAATAGTAAATGCAGATTTGATCAAAGCATGAAAAGCTTTGATTTCTAATACATCAGAATCTTCAGAATCTCTCAAAATAAGACGCTCTGAATGATATCGGTTTATATCTTTGTTGGTGTTCTTACTTGGTAATTCTGGAGTATAGGATAAGATAAAAGAAATTGAAACAATAAGTGCTGAAATGGAGAAGAGTAAAAAGATAGAATTAAAGTATCCTGTTAAAATTCCATGAAAATCTACCTTCTTTCTTGTAACTTCAGTTTTTTCTTCCTCTTCTATTAGTTCTTGCAATATTTTAGCTTCCAATGATTGTTTGGAATCAGATAATATTGATGGTGCTGGTGTTTCAAAAAATATTTCATCTCCAAATGAAACTTGATTCAATTCTTTGGAATCTGGTTGTTCAATTTGAGAACTACTTTCATTATAGGAATTATTTGTTGTAATTCCAAATATTTGGCGTTTTAACTCAGTTTTGATAGTAGAAAGAGAATAATTTCTCTGATGTTGCTCTTCACTTTGACATTTGTCATGGTATTCTTCTTTTTTATGGTTTTTATGATCACTATGAAGATTTGGAATTTTTATATACTTCATACAATTCACAATAGTAATTAACAAATTTCTTGTTGGATAATGACAATAAAATAAAGATGCAATTGCCACAAATATCCATACTACAGCAGTCCAAATAAGTGCAATAATCATGGGAATACTATAGATATAAAATAAATTCACAATAAGAATTTCTTCAAAAGTTTCCCTAAAATCTTCAGATTCAAATTTTGGTAATTGACCCATTGCGATACTATTTGTTACATCATTTTTGGTTCCTTCAAAAATTAAATTCAACTCTTTGTCTCTTATTGGTACAGAACTTCCTACAGGACAGTATGTAGCATTAACTTCTTTGCAAGGAAGACAAACATTAGTTGCTCCTGTTTCTGATTGATATGTACCTACATCACAAAATTTACAAGGAAAAAAATTATTACTTGTATCTTTAAATCTTCCAGGTTCACAATTTTTCCAAGTACCAGTCATGTAATCATATTCACTACCGGGTACTGGAGCTGGAATAGGAAAAATTTCCAAGGAAGGATTAGAAGGGTTGAATTGTGTAACAGCAACCACTACATTATTATTCGCCGCAGCATCTACAAAGAATACTTCACCGTTTCCTTGTTGAATTCGATTGGGAAATACCAATCCAATTTGGAAAGGATTAACAGGAACCAATGAAGTGCTTGGTGCTCTTTGAGACCCTTGAAGAAAGCTCTCTAAGGACATGATAAAAACATTTTTATCACTTAATATGAAAATGCTATTGTTTTTTGTAAATCCAATGGATTTACCCCAGTTGTTTACATTAATTGGAGTAAACTGTCTTGAACTGGTGGCAAAACTATTAAGTTCAGCCAAAAAAACAGTATTCCAATAGGGTACACTAATGAGAATAAATCTTTCATCGGGAGAGATGGATAAAAGAATTTTCTTGTCAGGAATACGTTCACATGAATAATGATTCATAACACTCCCATTGAAACCTCTTGTAACAATCTCATTATACAATAAATAAAATTTGTCATACAGTTTGGAGTATTCATAAATAAGTATATGTGGAGAGCAATTGCCACTTATTGGATTAAATTGAATACCACTAACTACTAAATAATTTTCTGATAAATAAATTCCTTCAGTAAAAAAATTGTTGGGAAGGGGAAGTGATGAATCTTTATCACCTTGGTCACTGTTCCAAAAACTTCTTGTACGATTTATATAAGGTGTATAAATTTTAATTTCTTTGTTGCTGACAATAGAGGCTAAACAATGGCTATTGATATCAAAAACAATTCCAAACAATGGACTTGAAAATTCTTCAATGTATTCTCTGAATTGAGAAATTCTATCTGCTGTGTATTCTATCACAGCAATAGAAGAGTAACTATATTTTCCTAAGTATTTTTGATCGTATGCGTTGGAGATTCCAACTGCTGCGTACTGGCCATTTAGTGCATATTTTTTTCCAAATAAACTGTGCACATGAATGGTCTCATTGCTAGTAAGAGTTGGAGATTGAACAGAGAAACACAAAGGGCGTTGATCCACATACAAATTGTATGTTGTATTGCTTAATGTCATATCACCTTCTAAGAAGAATAGAGTCGATTGATGCATCCTTCCAAAATTCGTCAACACAAATCCTGATGACTTATCTGCTACAATCATATTTCTATTTTGTATAGCTGAAGAATCAAACAAAAACTCACATTCTTCAGGAGTATAGATTGTACTATTAGTAGAGATGATAGAGTATTGAATCAGGAATAGCCCAATAAGAATCAAGTAACATAGTTTTGAAAGTTTGTGTTGCTTCATGCAAACTGAATTTAATTTATTGTTACGTGGAAATTTGTTCATTTAATTGGGCAAATTAGCCAATGAAATTAAATTAAATAACTTTAATTTAGTGTTCATCAACAAAAAAAATGCTGGTGGCAGAAAGTGGTGATGATGCAACAATAGTATACTGGAAAATTGGTATGCTCATAGTTTTACTCTCTTTAAGTATTATTCTTTCATTGTTGCCTTTTTGTATGGCTAAATGCAGCAGATTGTCTTGTTTGTTACAAACTGTAATGTTGTTTTGCAACAATATTGCTGCTGGAGCCATTGTTGGAAGTGGTTTTTTACATATGTTACCTGATGCAGAAAAGGCATTTTCTACTTATTTCGATAGTATGACTAATCAAACTGAACATTCTATTAGTAGTAGCAAATATGTTACAATCAATACATTTAATGTTGCTGATTATCCTTGGTCTGCATTAATATGTTGTATGAGCACTTTTTTTTTATTAATGTTAGATGGATTATCATCCCATGGTGGTTCAGAGCACGATGAACATAAGCATGATACAACTATTCCAGTGAAATCATTAATAACAAATAAAGAGGCCGAATATGAAGATGTTATTGAATCTGAAAGTGATATCATGCCTATAAGTCCAAGTGATGAAAGTAAATTATTTACAAATGAAAAATTCAGTGAAAAGATTATACGAGAAACAAATCACTTTGAAAAACTGCGTAAAAACAAGTGGTTATTCTTGATGAAATCAGTAATAACAATTATAGCAATATCAATTCATTCAGTATTTGAAGCATTTGCTATTGGATTAGAAAAAGATTTTAGTGATTTAATTCAACTATTTATTCCCGTTGTACTTCATAAAGGATTTGAAGCATTGACATGTGGAGTGATTATACAACGATATACTTTTTCAGGTAAAGATAAAACTTATGAATCAATTAAACAGCAAAAATATATTACCATTTTATTTTATATATTTATAATAATGCAAGTGCTGATTTATAGTTGCTCAACACCATTAGGTATTATTATTGGTACAATTTTAAATACTATCAATTTAAGTAATAGTTATTATTTAATGTTGGGTATATTACTTTCACTAGCAAGTGGTAGCTTTTTATTTATAGCTTTTTTTGAGATTATACCAATGGCATTACATGAAAGTAAGCATGTATGTGAAAGATTTGTAAAACTTATATTTATTAGTTTAGGATTTGCTCTTATGGCTGTATTAGCCATTTTTACTTGATTTTTTGTAATAAAATAAATAAACAGTATTGTTTATGTTTTATTATAATGACTACAGTGTTGCAGATACAAAAAGAGAAAAATTGTCTTATTACAAATTGTATAATATCTCAATCATCCTTCCTCAAATTTGAGGGAATTGGCTACATGAAATATGCAGAAACTAACATCAAAATACAAGAGAAGTTCAAAATTAGTGCTGAAGAAATTGGTAGATTTTTAGATTGTTGTGGTATTGGCTTCACAATACTCTGTTTAGGAGTAACTTCGAAACTTGGTTTGGGAGTAACTTTAGTACTAATGATTGGTTTGAAAGAGGAGACTGGCTGAACATGTGGTATTGATGATTGTCCAATATTTCCAATATCAGTAATAATTTTGAACTGTTTAGAAGTTTGTCCATTTTCATTCACAATTCTTACTTCCATATTGTATGTTCCAACTCTTTCAATATTGCATGCAACAGGATTCAAAAGTATCATTGAGGAGGTTTTGGGGTCTAATCTTGAAAAATGTTGATTTTCTATTAATTCCATTCCATCTTTGAACCATTGTATAGAGAAACCTGCAGCAGAACCAGTAGCTATAACATTTAATTTCAATAATGTATACATATCTTCTGTTTTAACAGAAATAGTATCTGGCAAATCTATAATTCTTGGAGTAAAATGAGTGTAGACATTGACATGAGTTGTCTGAACCTCATCAGCATCACCAGCAGAAAAACCAGCCAAATATACTGTACCTTCTGTTACCGTTGGTGCAACCCATTTGGGATAAAAACCAACGCGATTCCTATCTGGTTGCATCAAAGAATTCCACAACTCTCTTCCAATGTCTTCTGCATCATATGCTCTCAAAATACCACCCTTCACAATTCCACCAGCTCTATCAGAGTGACTTGCCCAAACAATACCAGTACCAGCTTTACCTCCATTGCTACTTACAGTAACGAAACCACCAAATCTTGATGTAATAATCATATTATCTCTAAATACTTGTGGCACAAAATTCGCATTAACCTCATTTGTTACTGTCAATTGAAATTGTTTGAATGAGTCATATTCTGCCCATGCATAGACAAAGTATCCAAGGTTATCATGTTTCCAAACAACTGGAGTAGCATACATTCTTCCCATTACACAATTTTCAAATGCCTGTACAACTTGATCATTATTGGCATTAAACTTTCCCATATCGTTCTTATTGATAATATACAAATGGGGTTCTTTTCCTCCTGCGACCAATAGATTTGTATTGGGTATGTGAGTGGCGCAACCGGGTCCAAAATCAATTGCTGATACACCACTTGGTTTTGGTTCTAATACGGGCATATGAGGGGCAAACCAATCTACCACGTGTAATGAACCATCATTTTCAAATTTCAGTTTGAGCAAGGAAGTAGCATAATTATTTTGTGAAGGGTCATAGGGCCCATTGGCAGATTTAACAATAATTGAATCATTAAAAACAACAAATCCTTGACCACTTTGCCAAATTCCACATGCTTCATTACATGGTTTGAATACGAATTTCTTTTCAAATGTATTTCTATCATAAACAAAGACATAGCCTCTATAACTGGGTGTATCACATGTAGATCCAAATCCTATAAATAAAAGATTATCTTTGACAACTAAACCTGGACGCTGTAATTGTCTATGAGTATTAAATCCAGGTTCTGTATCAATTCTTACAGGTCCTAATTTAATTGCACCAGTGGAGATGTCTAATGCATAGGCGTTGTACATGTAATAGTAACCATTGGGAGCAGAACCATCTATTACTTTACTAAAGGCAACTAAATACATTGTATTAAGTTGTTTATCTACGTAGGGGGTTGATAAGATGCCAATACCATGTTGAATATCTGTATAAGCACCATAATGAGTGATACAATAAGTACCTAGTTGACCATCAGAAATAGGAACTGTAGCACCAAAATTGACTTGCCACAAAGGATCATTCAAGTTGGGGTCATGAGCATCAAATGCATAGACATTATTCATATTGGTGGCAATAAGGATAATATTTCTTGTGACACCTAATTTGGGTATAAATACATTGGAAACGTAGAGTGTCTGCGCATAAGCTTCTCCAATGGTGTTGCGCTGGAATATTTTACCAAATGTTTGTGGAGAAATATTATTACTATTCAATACATATTCTCTTGTATTAGTTTGTGATCTATCATTATCAAGACTTATTTGAACCCAATCCACTGCTGAGTGAGTTTCAAAAAGTAGAGAGGAGACAATTAGTAGACTTACTAAAAGTAATATAAAACTAGTGTTTTGCATGCAAAATTTTTATTCAAAAACTCATTTTGTCTTGAGCAAAAAATTGTTTTTGTGCTCATGCAAAACTGATTGATCATCAGGTATAAAAGTAAAATAAGTGGCAGAGGTACCTATTTTCAAAGGAATCAGTCTTGTGTGATGATCTCACTATTTTGATTAGCAGTTTTTGTGAAAACTATTATTTCACATTAAAAAAATGACGACATTAGATCAACCAGACATAATATTTTTTAGAATAATTGAATCAATTCATCCTATTGGTCAAACTTTAATATTTACAGGAATGAATGTTCTCACTACAATTATTG
>VFQM010002475.1_pt1 | contig 13504 bp, 9 predicted proteins | sample 3512391 | NCBI WGS metagenome assembly VFQM01 (sample SAMN10412369, study PRJNA504923) | tailings metagenome | isolation source: Replicate 1 from Balatoc abandoned mine | place: Philippines
ATGACCGGACGGGTCCTATTATCTTCGGTTTTATTTCGGTTTGCAAGCCTGAATCGTTCCCGATTAGAAGGCGAGGCCTTCGCGGAGCTCCGATGCCAGCCAGACCGCCCGTCAGCAGGATCATCGTCGCGACCCTCTTCGCGATCAGCGGCGTGAACCAGCTCGTGCAGGTGCCGGGCGAGTTCCTTGGCGACGGCGCGTTGCCGACGCTCGGGGCGCTCCACATCGCCGCCGGGGTCCCGGGACTCGCGACGGCCTGGGGCTGCTGGTTCGCGACGCGATGGGCGTGGGTCGCGGCGCTCTGCTGGGGAGCGGCGACCGCGACGTTGATCCTTTCGCTCGAGCACCTCCTGCGCCTGCCCGCCAACGAGTCGCAAGGTTTCCTGCCTGCAGCACTGATCGTTGCGGCACTCGCGCTGCTCGCCGCGTGGTATCTGCGCCGCGTGGGAACGCGCAGCGGCGATGGACGGATTGCTATCGTATAGAGGTTCCGCCGTCGCTCACCCACGCCTGTGCCAATGAAACAGAAGCCCGAGAATCCCGCGTTGGCCGCGAAGCTGACGCCGCTGCAGTACGAGGTCACGCAGTGCAGCGCCACCGAGCCGCCGTTCCGCAACGAGTTCTGGGACCATCACGAGCCCGGCATCTATGTAGATGTCGTCTCCGGTGAGCCGCTGTTCGCCTCCGTGGACAAGTTCGATTCCGGCACGGGCTGGCCGTCGTTCACGAAGCCCTTGGTGGACGGGCAGGTGACGGAGGTCGAGGACCGTTCGTACGGAATGCGGCGCATCGAAGTGCGCTCCGCCGAGGGGGATTCGCATCTGGGACACCTGTTTCCCGACGGTCCGGGACCGACGGGAATGCGCTACTGCATCAACTCCGCCGCGTTGCGCTTCGTCCCGGCGGCGCGACTGACGGCAGAGGGATATGCGCAGTTTGCGGCGCTGTTCCCGACAATTACACAGGAGTCCGCGTGAGCACCGAGGTCGCGACGCTGGCCGGTGGCTGTTTTTGGTGCCTGGAGGCGGTGTATCTCGAGTTGCGCGGCGTGGAGCGCGTGAAGAGCGGCTATGCCGGCGGGCACGTTCCGAACCCCACGTACGAGCAGGTCTGCGGCAAGCAGACGGGCCACGCCGAGGTCGTGCAGGTGACCTTTGACCCGGCCGTCATCAGCTACGGCGAGCTGCTGGACGTGTTCTTCACGATCCACGATCCGACGACGCTCAACCGTCAGGGCAACGACGTGGGGCCGCAGTATCGCTCGGCGATCTTCACGCACTCCGAGGAGCAGGCGCGCATCGCGCGCGAGAAGCTTGCGGCGGCGCAGGCGCACTGGGACGATCCGATCGTGACGGAGCTGCAGCCGCTGGAGACGTTCTGGCCGGCAGAGGCCTATCACGACAACTATCTCGCGCGGAATCCGCAGAACCCGTACTGCGCCGTGGTCGTGGCGCCGAAGGTGTCCAAGGCGCGCAAGGTCTTCTTCGACAAACTGAAGAAGTAGCGGCACGACACCACGGAGACACGGAGGCTGTGCATTTGCCTCCGTGTCTTCGTGCCTTCGTGGTGAGTGCCGACAGGGTACATTGCAGGCAATGACCTCACGTCCACTGACGCTCATCGCGCTGCTCGCCCTCTCGGCGACGGCCCTCACGGCGCAGTCGGCGCCCGATGAATTCCTCGCGGCGCTGCGGGCGCACTGCGGCAAGGCCTACGAAGGCCGCATCATCGATCCGCAGCCGGCTGACACCGCATTCGCGCGGCAGCGCCTCGTGATGCACGTTCGCGGCTGCGGCGACACGCTGCGCGTGCCCTTCCACGTGGGTGACGACCGCTCGCGCACCTGGGTGTTCACGCGTACGGCGACGGGGCTGCGGCTCAAGCACGACCATCGCCACGAGGACGGCAGCGAGGACCGCGTGACGCAGTATGGCGGCGACGCGCGGGCGGGCGGGACGGCGCAGCGGATGGAGTTCCCCGCCGACAGCTTCACGGCGACGCTCCTGCCGGCTGCGCGCACGAACGTGTGGACGGTCGAAGTGACGCCGACGCAGTTCGTGTACCAGCTGCGCCGCGAGGGCAGCGACCGCCGCTTCCGCGTGGAGTTCGACCTCACGCGTCCCGTCGCGGCGCCGCCGGCGCCCTGGGGCGCGACGCCGGAATAGGGCACTTTTCCGAGCGAACGGCGTAAATTGCTGGGTATGCGTACTCCTTCGATGCACGCGATGCTGCGCGTCCTGCTGCTCGTGGCCTGCGTGGCGGCGCCAGGCGTGATGCGCGCACAATCCATCGCCGTGCGCGGCATCGTCACCGACTCGGTGGGCAATCCGCTGCGTGGCGTCGAAGTGCTGGCCCTGCAGCAGGAGCGCTCCGCGCGCACGGACGCCAACGGTCGCTTCGTCATCCGCGGCGTGCCCTGGGGCCAAGTGGTCCTGATGGCGCGCTCGGTGGGCTGGAAGGCGCAGGAGCAGGTCGTGCGCATCAACGAGGACGGCAGCTCCCGCGAGGTGCGCTTCGCGCTGTCGCGCGCGGTGCAGTTGATCGACACGCTGCGCATCGTCTCGCAGGACGGTTGCGCGCCGTTCCGCTTCGAGGGCTTCGAGTGCCGCCGTCGTGCGGGCATCGGCCAGTTCCGCGGACCGGACGAGCTCGAGGCGCTCCGCCCCGATTACTGGGCCGATATGTTCGAGGGAATGACCGGCCTGCGGCGCGAGCCGTTCCAGGATATGCAGCGCGGTCGCCTCGACTGGACCGTGGTGTCGACGGCCGGTTGGCGCTGCCTGATGGAAGGCTTCAACGGGCGCCTGCGCACGGCCCGCGAGGAGATCATCTTCCCGAACCAGATCTACGCGATCGAGTACTTCGACGTGTACGAGCGCGTGCCGGAGCACTACAAGCGGCTCGCCTGGCCCACCGGGCAGGACAAGCCCTGCGGCCTCGTGATGTACTGGACGAAGACCTGGGTGGAAGAGAACGGCGGGATGCCCGCGCGGCGGCCGTAGCATCGGCGGCGGAGGCACTCCGAGCGTCGTCGTGAGTCGCGCTCGATGCCTCCGCGCTAGATTCCTCGCGTGACGCTCGCTCTCGCGCTGCTGTTCATCTGCTCCGGCGCTGCCGGGCTCATCTACGAGTCGCTGTGGAGCCGCTACCTCGGGCTCCTCGTGGGGCACGGCGCCTACGCCCAGGTGCTCGTCCTCGCCGTGTTCCTCGGCGGGATGTCGCTCGGCGCCGCCCTCGTCGCGCGCCGCACGGACCGCATCGCGAACCCGCTGCGCGCCTACGCCATCGTCGAAGCCGTCGTGGGCCTCCTCGCGCTGGGCTTCCACGACGTCTTCGTGGCGACCAGCGGCGTCGCGTACGACACGCTGTTCCCCGCACTCGGCAACGCCGCGCTGGTCACGATCGCCAAGTGGACGATCGCCGCCCTGCTGATCCTGCCGCAATCCGTTCTGCTCGGCGCGACCTTCCCGCTGATGAGCGCCGCCGTGCTGCGCCGCAGCGGCAGCGAGCGCGCCGGGCGCGTGCTCGGGCTCCTCTACTTCGCCAACTCGCTCGGCGCCGCCATCGGTGTGCTCGTCGGCGGATTCTGGTTGCTGGGCATCGCCGGATTGCCAGGGACGCTGGTCGCAGCGGCGACGCTCAACTTCGGCGTGGCGCTCGTGAGCTATTGGCTCGCCGGACGGAAGACTGAAGACGGATGGGAACCAGAGGGCGACACGGGCGCTGAGCCGCGCACTCCTTCCGTCTTCAGTCTTCCGTCCCAAGCCCCACTGCAGTTCCTGCTCTGGCTCAGCCTCCTCACCGCCTGCGCCTCCTTCATCTACGAGATCAGCTGGATCCGGATGCTCTCGCTGGTACTCGGCAGCGCCACGCACAGCTTCGAGCTGATGCTCTCGGCGTTCATCCTCGGGCTGGCGATCGGCGCATTCGTGATCCGCCGCCGTGCCGACGAGCCGGGCGATGCGCTCCGGCTCCTCGGGCTCGTGCAGGTGGCGATGGGTACCGCGGCCATCCTCACGCTGGGCTGGTACCTCAGCGCCTTCGAGTGGATGGCGACGCTGATGCAGACGGTACAGCGCAATGAGTCTGGCTATGCCGCTTTCCACGTCGGGCGCTATGCCCTGGCGATGGCGATTATGCTGCCGGCCACCATCTGCGCCGGGATGACGCTACCGTTGATCACGCGCACGCTGATCGTCGGAGGGCACGGAGAGAGCGCGGTGGGGCGCGTGTACGCGTGGAACACCGTCGGCTCGATCATCGGTGCGGCGGCGGCCGGGCTCTGGCTGCTTCCCACGCTCGGCGTGCGCGGCAGCTTGATCCTCGGCGGTGCGCTGGACCTCGCGCTCGGCGCGTGGCTGCTCTGGCAGTCCGCCCCGCTGCGCGTCGGGGGCGTTCGCACCGCGCGACTCGCGACTGCCGCCGGCGCGGCCGTGGTGCTGGTGTCGATGCTCAGCCCGGGCTTCGATCCGTCGGTGCTCTCGAGCGGCGTGTTCCGCTACGGCAACGTCCCGGCTCCCGGCTCGCGCGACATCATCTTCTACGCCGACGGCCGCACGGCGAGCGTGAGCGTCCAGATGGGCGGCGACAGTGGCTTCACGCTGGCCACCAACGGCAAGCCCGATGCCTCGCTGCAGCGCGTCTGGTTCGACGAGCCGCGCGCCGATTCGCTCAAGCCCGCCCTCGCCAGCGACAATGCCACGCAGGCGCTGCTCGCGCTGATCACGCTGGCACACGCGCCGCAGGCGCGCGAGGCGGCGGTGATCGGGCACGGCGCGGGGATGACCACGCACTTCCTGCTCGGTTCGCCCGAGATGGAACGCGTCACGACGATCGAGATCGAGCCGATGATGGTCGAGGCGGCGGAGCGGTTTATGCCGGCCAACGCGCGCGCCTATGAGGACCCGCGTGCCGTGTCGGTGATCAATGACGCCCGCGCGTACTTCGCGACCGCGAATCGCCAGTTCGACGTGATCGTCTCCGAACCCTCGAACCCTTGGGTGAGCGGGGTCTCCGCGCTGTTCACCGAGGAGTTCTACGCACGCGCGGCCAAACAGCTGGCACCGGGAGGCGTGTTCGGGCAGTGGCTGCATCTGTATGAGATCGAGGACGCGCTGGTCCTCGGCATCCTCAAGGCGCTGTCCACGCAGTTCCGCTCGTACGAGCTGTATCTCACCAACGACGTCGACGTGCTCGTCGTCGCCTCCAATGCGGATTCGTTGCCGTCGCCGGATTGGTCCGTGCTGCGCGGCGAGGACATCGCGCTGGACCTGGCGCGGTTCCGCCCCGTGCCCGACGCGGCGCTGCGCGCGACCTGGCTCGTGGGTCATCGCCAGCTGGGCCCGATGCTCGCGCGCGACTCGGCGTCCAACAGCGACTTCTATCCGCAGCTCGACCTGCGTGCGGAACGCGCGCGGTTCCTGGGCATCGAGGCCAATGCCTTCGCGTCGATGCAGGCGGATCGCTTCGTGCTCGCGGATGCGATGGCCGAGCGTGTGATCGCGCCCCTGGGTCTCGCGCGCGCGCCGCTCTCACACGCACGCTTCGATGCGCAGGCCAAGGCCGTGCAGATGCTGCGCGCGCCGGAACGCGGCGACAGCGCCGACGGGCTCGTGGGCGTGCGCGCGGCACGATTGCGCGACGCACGGCTGTCGCTCGAGCTCGCCAGCGACCGGCCGCCGTCGGATTGGCCCCTGTGGTTCGACGAGCTGCTGCAGGTGGAGCGCGATCGCCATCAGGGGACGATGGGCGTGGTGGACGCTGCGTGGTACGCGCGGGTGGAGCGCTATCTCGCCGCGCAGCGCGCGCCGGCGGGTGCGCAGTCGGCGTGGCGATTCCTGCGCGCGGCGCTCAGTTACGATTGGCCGGCGGCGGCCGCCGAGGTGCGCACGCAGATCGCCGAGCGGGATCGCGGCGCGGCGTGGCTGCCGGCTTCGCTGCTGCTCGACGCGGCCGTGCTGGCGCGCCTGCGCAGCGGCGACGTGACTGGTGCGCAGGCGGCGTTCGCACGACTCAGCGACGTGGCGGGACGCACGCCGGACGACGTGCGGACGCGGATGCTCGAGGCCCTCGTGCAAACGGCCGTGTCGGGCACGAATCCCGACACGGCCGCCACGACCGACTCGAATCGCTGACTACGGCCGCGTCGGCGGCGCTACCGGCGGCTTGTTCTTGAAGTCCCCGGCCTTCACGGTCGAGATACGCGCGAGGTTGATGTGCCGGCGCATCGCGGCGTTCACTTGGTCGACGGTCAGCGCCCGGACGCGGTCGTCGAGCTGCTGCTCGAAGGCCATCGTCCGGTTGTTCGTGACCTGCGACGAGAGCATCACTGCGACCTGCCCGTCGTTGGCGCGCATCTGCACGCGCTGCTGCAGCCAGGCCGTGCGCGCGGCTTCCAGCTCCTCTGCGGTGATGCCGTCGCGGAGGATGCGTCCGATCTCCTCGCCGAAGGCCGTCTCGAGCCGCAGCACGTTCTCCGGCGCGTAGATGGCGTTGGCGCTGAAGGAGCCCACCGAGTCCAGCGCCCAGGCACTGAAGCCCGAGCCCACGCCGTAACTGATGCCGTCGCGCTGGCGGATGCGCGTGGCGAGGCGCGAGTTGAGGAAGCCGCCGCCGAGGATGAAGTTGCCGATGCTCAGCGCGGCGTAGTCGGGCGAATCATCGCGGATGCGGATGTTCTGGCCGGCGATGAACACCGCGTTGGCCTTGTCCGGCGTCTCGATGCTCTCGTTGAACTGCGCCACGTCGAAGTGGCGGCGCACCATCCGGCTGAAGGGCTTCGGATTGCGCCAGCCTTCGAAGGTCTCCTTGGCCCAGGCTTCCACCGCGGCGCGATCGAAGTCGCCGACGACGGCGAGGTCGCCGTAGCTGGCGCCGACGAGCTCGGTGTAGATGCCGCGGACCTGCTCGACCGTCATCGCGTTGAGCGAGGCGATCTCTTCCTCGATGGTCGCGGTGGCGAGCGGATGGCCCGCCGGATACGGACTCATCCGGCGCGCGAAGGTGATCGAGGCCAGCGCCGCGGGTTCGGAGCGCTGCGCTTCGAGGCCGGCAATCTGCTGGCGCCGCAGCTCGTCGAACTCGTTCGCCGGGAAGCTCGGCTCCTTGAGGATCTCGGCGACGAGGCGCAGCGCGGGGATGAGGTTGTCGCGCGTCGTCGTGATCGACGCCTGGATGTTGTTGCCGGCGCCGGCGACGCTGACGTTGGCGCGCAGGCGATCGAACTCCTCGCGGATTTGCTGCCGGGTCTTGGTGCGCGTGCCCTTGTCGAGCATCGACGCCATCGTGCGCGCGACCGGGTTGCGGCCGGTGAGCGTCTGCTCCGTGCCGTGGCGCAGCGTGATGCGCGCCGTGACCTGGTTGCCGCGGGTCTGCTTGGGCAGCATCGCGACCGTAAAGCCGTTGGCGAGCTTGCTGCGGACGGTGCGCGCGTCGATGTTCGTCGGCGAGGGATCGAAGGCCTCGCCGGCCGCCATCACCGCGCGGCCGCGGTAGGCGCGGGCCAGCGAGTCCACCGTCGCCTCGGCGACCACGGGGATCCGCACGCGCGCCGGTGCCTCGGTGGGCACGAAGGTGCCGACCGTGCGGTTGTCCGGCTTGAAGTACGTGGTCGCGACGCGCTGCACGTCCGCCGGCGTCACGGCCGCGATGCGATCGCGGTGGATGAAGAGCATTCGCCAGTCACCCATCGACGCCCACTCCGAGAGGTCGAGCGCGACGTTCTGCGAGTTGTTCATCGCGAGCTCGATCTGCCGGCTGATGGCCGCCTTGGCCTGCGTGACCTCCTCGGCGGTGATCGGTCGCGCAGCGACGCCTTCGATGGTGCCGAGCAGCGTGCGGCGCGCCGAATCCAGCGACTGGTCCTTGCGGAGCAGCGCGAGGCCGAAGAGCACGCCGGGCTCGCGGAGCTGGAAGTTGTCGGCCGCCGCCTGCGCGACGAGGCCAGGCTGCACGAGCGCCGAGTGCAGGCGTCCGCCCGGGGTGCGCGAGAGGATCTGCGAGAACACGTCGACGGCCGCGAAATCCGGATGCGTGCCGGCCGGGACCTTGTACATCACGATCAGGGCCTGCTGGTCGCCCACGCGGCGTACCGTGACCTCGCGTTCGCCGTCCTGGTCGGGGTCGCGCGTGTAGGTGGGGAAGAGCAGGTTGCCGCGCTCCAGCGAGCGCTCGGGCTTGGGAATCGTGCCGAACTTCTGTGCGATGAGCCGCAACGCGGCGGCTTCCTCGAACTTGCCGGCCACGACGAGAATGGCGTTGTCGGGCTGGTAGTAGCGGCGGTAGAACGCGCGCAGGCGCTCGATGGGCACGTTTTCGATGTCGCTGCGCGCACCGATCGTGCTCTTGCCGTAGTTATGCCAATCGAATGCCGAGGCCATCGTGCGCTGCAGCGTCACGCCGATGGGATTGTTCTCGCCGGACTCGAACTCGTTGCGCACCACGGTGAACTCGCTCTCGAGGTCCTTCTGCGCGATGTACGAGTTCACCATCCGGTCGGCCTCGAGATCCAGCGCCCACTCGAGGTTGGCGTCGGTCGCCGGCATCGTCTCGAAGTAGTTCGTGCGGTCGTACCACGTGGTGCCGTTGGGGAAGGCGCCGCGCTCGGTGAGCTCCTGCGGGATGTTCGGATGCTTGGGCGTGCCCTTGAACACCAGGTGCTCGAGCAGGTGGGCCATCCCGGTCTCGCCGTAGCCTTCGTGCCGCGAGCCGACGAGGTAGGTGATGTTCACCGTGACCGTGGGCTTGGACTGGTCCGGGAAGAGCAGCACCTTCATTCCGTTGGCGAGGGCGTACTCGGTGATCCCCTCGACGCTGGCACCGCGGGTGATGCCGGCGGGTAGCGCTGCGGCCGCGGCTTGTTGGGCACCGAGGCCCTGCTGCAAGGTCGCGAACGGTGTCGCGAGCGACGCGGCCGTCGCGACCGCGATGGCGGGAAGGAGTCGGCGGGCAAGCGATCCGATGCGTGACATTCGGGCAGTCCTCAGGAGAATGCGATCCGTGTTGGAGCAGCGATGTCCAGAAGTTGCGACGGGGACCGGCCGAGGGCCAGCCGGAGCGACAGTTGCCTCACGGCACTGACCTAGGCTTGGCGCTGGACAAGTCCGAAACGACTTCGCTGGCTTTGGTGTTCATCGAGTGATGCGATATCCGACCCATCTGACCTTCCTGCGCCGTGCGACGCCTGCCGCGGCGCGTCTTGTTCGCCGCAGCCTCGCGGCGCTCGCGCTGTTGGCAGTCGCGGGTACCTCCGCGTCCGCGCAGGCCACCGGTCTCATCGCCGGCACGGTGACGGTGTCAGGCACCGAGCAGCCCATCGCCGGTGCGCAGCTCGTCGTCGAGGGCTCCGACCGCCGCGCCGTCGCCGATGAGCGCGGGCGATTCACGATCGCCGGCGTGCCCACCGGCGTCTGGCGCCTGCAGGTGCGTGCGATCGGCTATCGGCCGCTCATCGTCCCCGATGTCGTCGTAGGCAGCGGCAAGCCGACCACGCTGGCGATTCGCCTGCAGCCGGCACCGATCGATGTCGCGGCGGTCGAGGTGAAGGCCTCGTACTTCGTGCCGGCCGTCGAGGGCACGACGTCCACGCAGACGCTCTCGAGCGAAGCGATCCGCCGCGCGCCGGGCGTGCAGGAAGACGTCGTGCGCGCCGTCGCGCTGCTGCCGGGCGTGGGCGTGACGCAGCCGGGCCGCAACGATCTCGTCGTGCGCGGTGGCGCGCCCTTCGAGAACCTGTTCCTTGTCGATGGCATCGAAGTGCCGAACATCAATCACTTCGGCACGCAGGGCTCCACCGGCGGCCCGCTCTCACTCATCAACGTGGACGCCGTGGAACAGGCGTCCTTCTCGGCCGGCGGCTTCGCGGCCAAGTACGGCGATCGTACCGCGTCAGTCACGAGCATCACGCTGCGCGAGGGCAATCGCCAGCAGTTCGGCGGTGAGTTCACGCTCTCGGCTACGGGCGGCTTTGCCGTGGCAGAAGGCCCGCTGGGCGAGCGCGGCTCCTTCTATATCAGTGCGCGGCGCAGCTATCTCGACCTGCTGTTCAAGGCGGCGGGCTTCGGTTTCGTGCCCGCGTACAGCGACCTGCAGGTGAAGGCCGTGCAGGACATCGGCAGCCGCGACAAGCTCTCGTTCCTGTTCATCGGCGCGGACGGCACGGTCACGTTCTTCAATGACGACGCCGACCAGCGCTACGACAACTCGCGCGTCGCCGCGCCCACGCAGCAGCAGTACTTCAGCGGCATCACCTGGCGCCGACTCGTGCCGCGCGGGATCTTCGACCTCACGCTGGGCCGCACGTGGACGTCGTTCCAGACCATCCAGAACGACTCGCTGAATCCGCCGAGCACGATCTTCCGCGCGTTCAGCACCGAGGGCGAGCAGTCGCTGCGCGCGGATCTGACTTTGCAGGCCACGCCGAGCGTCGAGTTCAATGTTGGCGCGGTGGCGCGCTATGCCAGCGATCTCTCTTACGACTTGTTGCTGCCCGGCGCGCTGCGCACCGACGCAAGCGGCACGCCGCAGCCGCTCAACGTCGACACCAGCTTCACGGCCGATCGCCAGGCCCTGTACGGCCAGGTCGCGTGGCAGGCCTCCTCGCGACTGCGCGCGACACTCGGCCTGCGCGGCGATCGCTACGGATTTCTCGAAGGCGCATTCCGCGCGAGCCCGCGCCTCGGCCTGCGCTACTCGCTTACGGAGCGCACGACGCTCACGGCCAGCGCGGGCCGTTATTGGCAGACGCCGAGCTTCATTTGGCTCGTGGGCGATCCGTCGAACCGCTTGCTCGATCCCTTCCGCGCGGACCAAGCCGTCGCCGGCATCGAGCATCTCCTGCGCGACGACGTGAAGATGCAGTTCGAGGTGTTCGCCAAGGGCTACGCGAAGTATCCGCGGCGCCTGTTCCGTCCGCAGGCCGTGCTCAGCCCCAGCGGCTTCGACGACGTGACCAGCGACATCCCATTCGGGCTTGAGCCGCTGGACGCGACGGCGCGAGGGCGATCGATCGGCGCGGAGTTCTTCGTGCAGAAGCAGTTGAGCGACATCCCGCTGTTCGGGCTCGCGAGCGTGAGCGTGGCGCGCACGACCTTCGACGGCGCCGATGGCGTCGCGCGGCCGGGCAGCTTCGACACGCGCGCCATCGGCAACGTCGTGCTTGGCTGGCGTCCGAACCCCAAGTGGGAACTCTCGGGCAAGTTCCGCGTCGCCAGCGGCCTTCCGACGACGCCCTTCATCACGACCGGGCCCGAGGCCGGACGCCAGGATTTCACGCAGTGGAACGAAGGCGAGCGGCTGCCGGTGTTCCACGCGCTGGATCTGCGCGTGGACCGGCGCTGGAGCCTGCGTCGTGTGCAGCTCGTCGGCTACATCGACGTGCAGAATGTGTACGGACGCGAGAACGTGTCGGGGCTGCAGTGGGACCAGCGGCTGCAGGCGGTGCAGCGGAATACGTCCATCGGACTCCTGCCGAGCATCGGGTTCAGCATCGAGTACTGAGCAGGGACCGGGCAACAGGGGCGCACGCTGCGCGGATTGAGACTCTTTCCGCTGCACTATCCGGGCAGGTAGCCGGTGCGCTTGTGCTCGCGAGGGTACCGCGCTCAACTTAGGATCGCAAGTTGGGTCGGTCCACGCAGCCGGACCCGATTGGGCTGGCGGGTGGGCTCAACCTGTATGGGTATGCGGGTGGGGATCCAATCAACAACGAGGATCCTTTTGGAACGAGCTGGTGGCGTCGGCTACTCCTCGCGGCCGGCCTCTCTATCGCGCCCGCTGCGCAGACAACACAGCACGACGTCAACCCCACTCCTCTAGAGCAGGCAACACAGAACAACGAAGGTCCGCGCTCATCGCCTCAACCTGGGACGCAGCGAACACCAAGCAGCGGCGCTGGTGGAGGCGCCGGTGGGTCGGGCAGTTTAGGCGGCTCGGGGGGCGCCTCCGGGGGAGGGAGTGGTGGCTCACGAAGCACCGGACCGGCGCGTTCCTCAGGGTGGGGACGACGACTGATCACTGGTGCCGGTATCCTTATCGTGTTCGACTTCTTGTCGAACCCGACTGAGATGGGCTGTGCGGACCTCTCTTGCCGGCGCCAACCGGACACACCGCCACCACAAAGGCCACCGGCCCCGCAAACGCCACCGCAATCGTGAACTGCGTGACAGATCAGCGACACCGACTAATCACGAGGCCTGAGCGCGAATGATGCAGCGTCGATTCCTTGAAAGACTTGCTGGGGGGCTCCTGCGCCTTGCGCTCAAGGAGTCTCCGGGTGTCATTAGCGCCGAGATTAGAGTACGCGACAGGGAGCTGTCGCGTATAGAGATGCTTCTCAATGTGCAGCGGAGATCTGCTTACAACGGCCAGCTGATGCTTACCGTTCCCGTCGGAAGTCCGATGCGGATTTCGCATCTGGCCTCAGACGACAGAGAGAGCGTGACCATCACGCCGTCGCACCACGGGTACGGTGTCGACTTGAAGTCTGCGAACTCGGCGATACTAAGGATATCCTGTGAATGGAACTGGTCCTCGAGCCGAGTGCTTCTCTTTCCGTGGCACTTTCCGATAGCCCACCAGTGGCCAAGGACCGCGGAGGCACTGACAACCGCAGCCATCGAGGCGAACTCTTCGACGGAATGCGTTGCCGGCATTTCGGCGTCGGCTACGGATTGGCAGCATCGTTTCGTTGAGGCAGCCATCGTATCGGGCGAGTGGACATCCGAAGCTGATCGCAAAGCGCCCGAGCTCGCGTGCGTGGTGCTCGAACCGTGGGAGGAGCGTGGCTTAAATCAAAGCGTGTCACAAGAGCTTTTCACCGCGGCGCGTGGTTTTCTCGGGTCGCATTTCAGAACGCGACCGTATGGGAGAGTGATTCTCAGCAGCTTCCGTACACCGATTGCTCCTGGCTTTGGAGGTAGCGTGCTCGTCGACGTCGGTGCGGTGCCCTTCCGCGAAGTGGAGCACGATTGGCTCAGGGCTGCGGAGATGGTGCGGAGACTCTCCGCGCTCTGGTGGGGTAGCTGCACGCGAATCGTCGGTATGCGAGGTGCCGAGATTCCGTTCGCGATAAACGCAGCGATTGCAGGCGCGTGGGTCCGACGGGAAGTGGGTGCTAACGCAGCGGTCTCGTGGTATGACAATCTCCTTCCACGTCTTGGTTTTGCTCGAACAGAAGCGAGCTCGGTCGATACGCACGCTTGGCTTTACGAAGCGAGCCGCCTCGCGACAGAGTTGGACTTGTGGCTCTCGACGAAGCGCGAGGCCATCGGCTTGCTAGCCGCTCTCTCAGAGCGAATGTGGGGTACGGCCGTTCACGAAACGTGGCTAATCAAGCAGCTGAAGCAGGAGAGAATCCTCTCGCGGTGATTTCGTGGGCACTTGAGCGCGGGTGCCAGCTAGCGGTTGTACAGTCGTGCGTCCTAAACCTCAGTCGCACGGCTGATTCACGATTGCCTAACCCACAGTTCTGCTGTGGCGGCGCAGCCGCTATCAGTAGCAGCTGGCG
>VFQM010002478.1_pt1 | contig 13483 bp, 18 predicted proteins | sample 3512391 | NCBI WGS metagenome assembly VFQM01 (sample SAMN10412369, study PRJNA504923) | tailings metagenome | isolation source: Replicate 1 from Balatoc abandoned mine | place: Philippines
GGGGGGGGGGGGGGGGGGGGGGGGGGGGGGGGGGGGGGGGGGGGGGGGGGGGGACCTGCGATCGTTTCTCTGGAAATGATTTCTGGTAGTACGGCTCTGGAAAGCACCAACGAAAATCCGATCACCACTGTAGTGACAATAGTCAAGCCGGGCGAAGATCATTCCCCTGGTATCATGGTTCCCTATCATTCATATGGAGAGCTTGATGATAAGCTGGGTGAGCGTTTGAAACTCGTTACGCCTGTCCATCTATTCACACGTCAAGGCGTTTTCCCGGAAATCCTGAATGACCTTGAACGCGATGTAGCAGAACATCGCGCACCGCGCAAGGTTGTCCAGGTTGTTGTTGATCGTGACACAGGCGATGATTTCTTAGTCCTTTAGTCACGGTATCAAAGGGAGGAGCAATCCTCCCTGTAATAATCCAAGTTTGAGGCTAACAAAAATGAAAGCATTACAAATCAATCCAATGGTGACTGAAATGAGCGAAGAATTGATGAATCTCATTCATCTGAATGAAGATCCGCCGGAAGCATATATCCCGAAAGTAAAAGTCGGTGAAACCGTTAAGGTTTTTAACTGTACTGAAATTGTCGAGATGACCGTTATCTCAGTTGATAATAAGGGACGTGAACTGGGACTTCAAGATGATTGCGGTTTCAGACATCTGGCTTTTCTCTGGCGTTGGACTGAAGATCTGGGAGACATTTTCATGACGAAAACCAGCATGCGCCATAAGTCAGAAGGTGCTTGGAATCCGTCCTGCTGTAAGAAGTGTTCGTTGGTGAAGTTGAAGAAGGCTGCGTGATACGATTAAGCGTCTAGTGCTGGGAGTTCCCAGCACTAGACTTTTTCTTTTATACCGGAACTCCTATGATAGTAAAAGGGGAGTGATGGTTTGCATCCTAATTTCAGAAACATGACATTTGACTCAGAAGCATTTACTTATGCACTCAATGAGACACTGGAAATTCTTCGTATCGATTTAGCGAACTACACATTGCAACTCAGTAATCGCTAGGTCGATATGTTGATTCCACCTTCACCGGGTGTTTATTTTCGTGGTTTTATTTCACCAATTTTGACGTTTGGAAATGGTGAAGGTTATTTCTCAGCTTCTCGTGATACTTCGCTTGGTCCAGATATTTGTTCATTTGACGACATTTGGAATGTACGCGGTGAGATCTATGATCATGAGGGGCAACTTCGCTTAATTTCGATCCCTTGGTATAAAAATAGCTATACCGAATACCCATGCTGGCATCCTGCCGCTATTCATATTGCCTATATCTATGCGCTAGAAACCTTCCGGGTGCATCGCGCTGAAAACAACTACAACAGTCCTTATTCAAATCTTGGACAAGAACTGTTGGACTTACGTCGGTATGTTAAACCAGAATACCTACCACAGTTTGATGGAAGTTATGAATCTTATCTTCAAGTACGTGGTGCACGGCATTTCTATGATGAAGACAATGAAGACCTTATTGAACTTGGTCGCCGGATTCGACAGTTTATTGGTGATAACCGAAATAACGTTTTTCGTTGTTATTTAAACAATACCACGTTAATCGTTGAGCGTGGTAATGACTATCGAGTTATCGAGTATTACCGTATGATGATGGACCATATGAACGACATCAGTCGTCGCCATCATGAGTAATAAAGCATTTTACATTGATCTCCGACTTGTTATAGACTCATTCAATCCGTTGACATCACACAGTCACTATTACACGACCTTCCCTCGTATGAGGGAGGTCGTGTCTGTAATAACACTTCAGATGATCATTGAATGCGTTTTTATAACACCTGCAAATCAAATACATGAAGATGGTTTAACTGCGCCGTTATATATGTATATAGAGCATAACTGCACTAGAGCACTTGAACTATTTGAGTCAGATACGGATTTGCTGTATAACTTTGAATGTCTAGTTAATGATATAGTTGAATTAACAGACTCTGTCCTAAGAACAACCTTGCTTAGGTATGGTGAAGACTATTGCTCGTACGGTATCGAGAATTGGGTTACGCCAACACTAGCAGTTTTCAGAGAAGTCAGACATGGACCATAAGGAAGTTTTTCTTATCTTTCGCTTACCGGTTCCGCTTTACGTTCTCCATGTTACATCGCTATTGGAAGAATGTGAAGAAGACCCAATTGAGTTTCTTTCCTTTATTGTATCGGAGATTATAGCTAAACGGTATTCCGATGAAGATGTTTACAATGCATTTAAGGAAAAACTCTTACCGCTTATACCTCACGAACCTCGTGAGGTGATGGAAGGTGTTGCTTATCTTTCAAATTTCATCAAGCGTGAACTTCAACAATCACTACCTAAAGCAAACATGAAACAGTTTCAATGTGTCGGCTTCTCAAAGCAAGACTCAGTTACTGTTACATTCTTTTCAAAAGGAGATGAGTATCAATCATGGCTAAGGTTATTCTAGGCTTAGATAACATAGGCTACAACCTCATGAACGAGATTCGTCTCTTCAATGCAGCAATCGGTCAACCGCTAGATAGCACAGTAAACTTCAATATCTATCGTGAAATCATGAATCAAATCGTTGCTTCCTATAGCAACGATATGGAAATAACAACACAGCAGCTAGGTATGATTCCTCAGTGGCCGACGATTCTTTATATTGAGGATCAAAACGAATTCTTTGATATTAAACGAGAGTTCGCTGCCCGAGTTCGCTTAGCTGCTATGTCAATTTATGCGCTTTTTAAGCAGCATCTCGGTATTCATCCTGAGATAAGACACACTGTACTTGTGGATTCTGTGACAGTGACCGTTCTTATCGTTAATATTTTTATTGACGCCGACCATCTCTAAGGAGTCCTCATGAATATCGCAGACATGAAAATTGGCAATACCTATAGCTTTACGATGCAAACCCCCATTATCCACGGTTCTCGCATTCAAAAAGCTAAGTTGACCGCAGTAGCCGTCTTTGGTCTTGCTACAATGTTGTCTCAAATAGAACAACAATATGCACAGATCCACCCCGCGCTTCCACAAGGAACACCATATACGCCTGATAAGTGCACGTATTACGTTTTCACTCAGTTGAATGGCGAACGCATTATTCTTGCCGATCAATGGATTGTTGAAGGTTCTGTAGAGGAGGTTGATCAAATCACCTACCGCATCACGATCCACGATGGAGCGCTTGGTGACGCCGTTAAAATTCGAGCAGCGCTCACAGCCATCGGTAAAATGGATTTCACCATCGAGTCCTAGCATCATGCAAAATGAAACGCCTATAGAGAAGCGGTTCATGAAGGATTTAAAAGGTGAGTTTCAGGAAGAGTTCATTAAGCTTCTCGATAATTTACAAAAAGTCAACTTGACTCAGTATGTTGAAACAGTAGAGTCGATCTTCAATATGTTTACTGCTAAATGCAATGACATTGATTTTATCATGAGGTCACATGTCAAAAGACAAGGGTTTGAAGATTTCTATGATGAAATTGAAAAATATTGGAAAGTTGCAAAATCTACTCCTTGTACGTTAGTTGAAATATATGAAAAACATACAGCTATACTACGGATACAGGCGCTGTATCATGAATTATCAAATATGATTGCAGTAGAACAGCGCGTTGAGATTATGTCTAATTCTGGAACGTTAAAAAACAAGAAATTCGTGTAAGCGATCTAGCTGGGTAGTCCCCAGCTAGATCGATTCTTTTTTTGTTCATCGCTATGATTTAGTAGTCAAGAAAATATGTTTGGAGATGAGCTTGGATAATCCGTTCCTTCTTCCAGTAGAAAACTATGTGCGGGAAATAAACCCGCTAAAAGATTGGGCTGAACAAACTGCATGGTATGCTTCAAAAATGCTTGATAAGCCTTACGCGGCTTGCTTGGAGCACATTAAAAATAAACTCACTACAAACAAAGCAGGGCTTGTTGACCCGAGTGTTGTTTTCTATAGCCGCGGTGATAACGGCGACCGTGAGAAAGTAACCGCGCCTCTTCGTGGCTATATTAATAACGTTGTTCGTAATGGACACATTCTTACTGCTACAGGTACGGTTTATCTACACCCCTCAGTTAAACGATCTAATATTGTTGAATATCTGGACGATAACGTAGCCCTTCGTAAAAAATATAAGAAACTAGCTCAGAAGTATGAAGCTGAAGGTAATACGTCACTTTATAATTACTACAATAACTCACAAGACAATGCAAAACGCCGCAATAACTCTGTCTCTGGCGGTTTTGTCGCTGAGGGTAGTGTTATTAAGAATACTTCAGCTCACTCTACACTCACATCAACAACTCGTTCTATAGCTTCATTGAGTAATGCGTGTAATGAACGTATTATTGAAGGTAATCGACACTACTACAGTCCAGAGATTATCATTAATAATCTAGCCTCAATTTCAACAAATTCAAATTTTGATGACGTTAAGACAGCAGTTGAGTTATATAACTTAAATATCCCAAATACCGATGCAGTGATGAAGTGCATCTGTCGTTCAAGTGACCTGTATTTTCGAGATACACGGAAAATAAATAAGATCCGTGACCTTGTTGAAAAAATGAACCCACTTGAACGTGCAGCGTTTGTATATACGGGTGATCTCTATCAAGTTCGTCAGTTGAATCAGGAATTTACTCGAAAGTTTATTACTGATCTTTCACGACGTGGTGATGCAACACCGACCGATGACGTAGTTGATAAACTTTATAAAATTGATGAGCTTGTAGTTAACTATGCACATCAAATCAACATCACCATGCTAAAGGGTAAAGGTAAAGATTACAATAAACTGACTTCTGACGAGCAGTTTATTCTTTACAATACCGCAATCAATATTATCAATACGATCGAACACTATAAGCCTTTCTTAAAAGCTTTCTTCTTAACACGAAATAGCCCTCCGACAATGGCTTCCATACCAAATATGATTCGGCGTGCTGTTGTGTTGTCTGACACTGACTCGACTATGTTCTCTGTCGATGGCTGGGTGAAATGGTATTACGGTAATCTTGAGTTTAGTGATGACGGCTTTGCCGTTGCTGGATCTGTGATGTACATGGCTACGCAGTCTATTGCACATATTCTTGCGCATTTTTCCGCTAATATGAATGTCGAACGGAATCAACTATTCAGTCTTGCGATGAAACCTGAATACGTATTTCCTGTCTTCGCGCAGACTTCTGTCGCTAAGCATTACTATACTGCAATACTGGTTAAAGAAGGTAATGTGTATAAAGACATTAAGATGGAAATCAAAGGTGTCCACATGAAGGATTCAACGGTGCCTAGCGATATCATCAAAGGCGCCGCTGCCGCCATGGAAGAAATTATTCGTCGAGTGATGGCTGGTAGTAAGTTATCTTTATACAGCATCCTAAATAAATCGATGGATGTTGAAGATAACATTATTAGCTCCCTGACAAAAGGTGAAACAACTTACCTCAAACGTCTTCAGATTAAACCAAAAGAGACCTATAAGGAAAAGGAAGAACCTAAGCTGAATGCCAGAGGAGAGGTAATTGATCATACTAACCATCGTCACTATACTGCGTGGGAACGTTGCTTTGCGCCTAAGTATGGCCATTATGAACCTCCTCCCTATACATCAGTCACTATTCCGTTGACGTTGACTTCTGCTCGAACAACGAAAGAGTGGTTAGATAGCCTTAAAGATCGTGAGTTTGCAGAAAATTTTGCATCTTGGATGATTGATCACGGTATAAACACCTTAGGTCAACTCCATATCCCTATTGCACACTGTCAAAACTTTGGTATCCCGGAAGAACTAACGCCTATCCTTGATAAAAAACGTATCGTACTTGGACTGACTAGGTCTTATCGAAATATAGTTGAGTCTCATGGATTCTTTTCCAAACCAGAGATGATGTTTATTGAACAATTCTCTAATATTCGATAGGTGTAGTTATGTGGCAGATAAGTGATCTATACAAGAGCTCAAAGCGTAGTAAAGTAAAGAATCATAATCACGTCTTTCGATTTTCGCATTATATTGACGATTTCGATAGATCTGTTCACCCTTCTGCTCATGGAAGATTCCCTAAACTCGGTCTTTTTAAATGCACCGAAGGAAAATGTACCGCTACAAAAGTCTGCAAGATAAAGCATAAACCTTAACGCCACAGTGGTAATTACGTCCAATATCCAACATATTGTCAGCAGCAGCAATATCACCCAAGTTTAGTTTTAGCCTTAAACGATGTTACATCCATTATGACTTTTATCTGAGAAGAAATAGCAATCAAGTTGCGTAGTTTGTCAAGAATGTATCAGCATCCAGTAAAAGCCTAGAAAATAGAGAAGAGGGGATATCCCCTCTTCTCTTTACGTAAAAAAATTCACTCATGTATATTCTACTTGTACTTGGATACATAAGTATCCTTTTTAAATGGCTCGTATAGGAGATTGCCATGTCTAAGTTCTTTTCATTCAACTACCAGCTTGAGCACAGTGAGTGGTTTATTAGCGCTGCAACCATGTTCTTCCTTTGCTTAATATAAGGGGATTGATATGTTGCCATCGCGTTATGACGTAGGGCCGAACAATCTTTCAATCGGCGTTACCTTAGTAGTTGTGGTTTTGGTTATTCTTTTCATCTAGGAGATTCAAAATGAAATACGCAGTCATCAACCCGAGCAAGCCGAAGATGCTTGCGTCAGGCAACACAGGCGCCATCCGCGTGGGGATGGCAATCGGTTTCGTTGTTGTGGTGATCCTGGCAGCTGTCTCATGACAGCCGTTATCGGAGTCATCCTTTTACTTCTCTTCATCCTTGGTGTATACGAGTATGCCAAAGAAGAACAGGATGACAAAGCAGTAACCGAGGCGTACGAGGCCTTGAAGGCGAACAGTCAACGCCTTGAAGAAAAGATACAGCAGCTTGAGCAAGGAATCACCGAGCTCAAGAAATCACAGTATCGTCTCCGATAAAGAAAAGCGCCCACGCCTTTTCTTTTTTCTCTATTCTGGCTTTGGAAATATCGTGGACATAGAGAGGAAAAAATGGGCTATTTAGAAAACCTATTATTGTTTTCAATAGTGGAGTCAACTTTGCTGGTTTTATTTCTAAGCATCATCTACTACTATGGTGGTAGGAAAGCTGACGAAAACGAAAACAATAAGCTGCACAAGAGAATTGAAGAACTTCAACACGAACTCAGCCGAACGTATTCAGAAGTAAAAGTACTACGATTGGCTAAAACAATTTCAGATTCAACTAGCCGCCGATTCGCAATGAACCAGATATCTCGACATGAGGCCGAGATTCTGCTGAGTCAGCTATTGTCAAACGGCTGCCACGCTAAAGAGCTTATAAGTAAGCTAGAAAGGATACGCAATGGAGTCTAGTGAGGTTTTCTCTGGGGATAAGTATATTCTCATTAAGACAGATATTTTCAAAGCTTTGAATCGTCCAGTCCCGACAAACGCTGTTGATCTTGCTGAACTTATTAAAGTTCACCCGGAAGCAGTAATCTTCAATAAAGAAGATGATCCTGATGAATTCTTTGTCATCATGCTGAAGGATAAGTTCGCACGATCAGCTATCATTCAGTATGCACGTGCTGCTGCGTTGTACGGGAGAAGGCAGCTCGGTTCTTTTGTTCAGTGTTTAGCCGAACGCGCTGGGCATATGTCCAAATACTGCAAGGAACCTGACTGATATGAGTGATTTTGATTTCTTCGTTATTATGTCTCATCCTTTAGTCTATTTAACAGTAGTCGGGGTATTTAGCGTCTTGATGGTGACGGTCATTGGACTGCTATCGAGGTCGCACGATCGAAAGAAAGATAAAGAGACAATTGAGTCTCTTCGTAAGTTACTTCTCGATAAAGAACTCACACTCATAAATGCTGAAGGAAGTATGTACTTAATGGGGCTTCGTGTTCGTGATTATGAAACACGGCTTTCACAACTTAGTAGAGACAGAGGAAGTAATCAGTTTACTGAAGATGAACTTCGTAAGCTTATGTTTCTTTGTCATCCGGATAAACACGGCCATTCAAATACGGCAACAGAGATAGCCGCGAGAATCTCGCAGATAAGGAGTGGAAATGTGTGAAGCCTCAAACGGTATCGAAGCTATCACGATTATTGTTCTCTTTGTGCTGGCTGGATTACTCCTGTTAGCCAAAAGCAAGATCGAGCATATGAACGATGTACTACGAACGACTAATCGTCTTGTAGGTGCTTATAAGAATGAGTCTATTGCAAGCTCAAAAGTGATTGATAACCTTAAAGAAGTCACTACTGCACAGCGACAGATGATAACGTTCTTAGAGGAGAGGATAAAGAAACTCACTCCTGAAGAACCTGAGGAAGATAACGGTTGTTCTGTAGATAATTTTATTTAAGGAAAAATGATGAGCTCTTGTCCCGGTTACACCCTTGAAGCTTATCTTTCTTGGAACTATAACCTTATTGTTGAGGGTGAGGAAGAGCCTAACTTCTCAGTCGGTGCCGCTGAGCATTTTGGTTTGGTTCAGCACAGACGACCCATCCTAACTCAAGGCGAGTTCAAGTTCATTGTCGACCTCTTTGAACCCGCTCGTCAAGTAGTGACAGATAAACTGATCGATTTTGATGAAGATAAATATGGGTCATGGCGAACGTATGGCGCTTATGTCCTTAATAGTTTCTACAGTGATAAAGAGATCATTGAGCTCGATGAAAAGGTTTTTAAATACCTCATCAGCATAGGTAAGAAAAACAAAGCATAATGCAATAAGCGTACAGTCGGGCAAACGCCCGACTGTACGCTCGTCATTAAGCAGAAGGATCTATCTGTAAACGAAGAAGATCTTCGCAGGTTAGCGTATCCACCATAATGGACACTGCGCCCCATTCCTCATCTCGACAAAGTTCATAGTTTTCATTAGCGTCAGCATAGGACTCAATGATCGATTTAATTGAACCGATTTCATGACCACGATCAATCCGACCCCGGTCAAGTTTTACAATAAGCTCATTATAAATAAAAGCCTTTACTGCAAAACGACAAAGCTTAGTAAATACGGGTGCTACAGTGATTGGCATATTTGCCAGATTTTCATCATTCTCTACACGACAGCGGATCTGAGTCATTGCTGCATTACGTAGATGGTTTCTTACCAATATGACATTATGTCCAACGACTTGACACTCGGCAGTAGAGATGATAGGTATGTTCTCTCGACTATTCATAGCGCGCTGTGCAGAAAGCGCTAGCGCGCCACCGGACGAAGGCGACATACCTGCTGCGGCATTGAACTGATAGCCAGGCATGGAGTTATTTCGGAAGTAGCTAACCGAAAGAACGGATAAAATTGTACGGTAGTCCACACGCTCAGGCGGAATCTCAAATAGATAATTATGTTCATCAATTACCTTAGGTGAAATACCAGCTAAGCTTACTACTATTGTCTGACCTCCGACGATGTCTGTATCGACGACAACACGTGGAATAATAGTTTTGTCTCGAATAGCTTTATCCAAACTAACCGGAGTGTGGCTATACTGAGCAAACCGGTCTTCCAGATAAGCCATTCGAAGAATTTCTCTGGGAATAGAGAATTTGATATCTTGAATTGCTTTTGTGATGAGATCCAAGGGACACCTCTAGAGTTCAGTGACTTTTTTAAAGAAATGATGCATGTCAAGTTTCATAGCAGCAGGAAGAACTTTATCGTAGATTTGATCGGTTTGGAACTGCCTCACAATCCGTTTTAAACGGTTGATCTCCGCCTGATTCATCTGTTGCCCTTTTTGACCGCCAATCTCAAGGAGAAATTCAATCTGACGTTTACGAGCTAAGAATAACGCCCACCACACTTGACGTGTTTCAACAATATCTGGAACAGTCAGTGGTGTATCCGAGAAGATACTTGGAAGCTGTTCAATATAATTCTCAAAATCTCTCCCTGTATTGCGAATACGATCAAGAAAGATAGTCAGGTTCTTATCAAGTTGTGGCGTGTAGTCAGAAATATGAAACGGGTGACGTTTACTCACAACACCCATTGGAGCACCCATTTCGAGATTATAGAGACGGTTGAATAACGCCATATCTGTCTGAGACTTTAACATATTCGGAAGAACGTATTTTGCTACGAAGTGTTTAGTCGTACTAATGTTATCTAACCCTTGTTCAGATTTAACCGCCTGAAGCTCCATAAAGCAACGGTACTGAATCATTAACTGCATAAGGTCAATAGCAATAACCACAAGTCCACGTTCAGTAGACTGATTAACACCCGTTGGGATAAGATACCCCATGTTAGATACAGGACCTTCTAATACCTTTACAGGTTGAAGATCACGCCAGCCTTTAGCCAATTCATACGGATTCCCGTCACCATTGTAGGCGATAATTAACTCAGGGCAGTTATAGTAGAACTCACCTACATGCCACTGCCCATAAGCGATGGATGAAGTCAGCTTCAAACTATTAGCTGCGTATAAAGAACGCGCTAGTGTAACTTCGAAGTATTGGTTAAAGTCATAAGAGAGCGGTGTGCTGATCGTGTTAATCAGTCGAACAAGTAAGTGTGTATTGGGTACAAAAAAACTACCAGATCGATAGTATTCAATGATACGACCGACGTCTTCTACCGCTCTATTTTGTATGTTATTCAGGACAAAATCTGAGATCAGTCCTGAGTAGATTCTACGTGGGTTCGAGAAAAGATCATACATATTGGTTTCCTTACGGGAGTCACTCAATTCCTAAATCTGGCCTAAATTCTACGCAGGAGAGTTTTTATGCACCGTGTAAAGCATGTTTCCTAGATAACGTTATATGTGATTTTAATGACTACTTTAAAGATGAAATAAATTTCTTTTGAAATAGAGTTATTATTTAGTAGAGAGATCGCGATTTTATTGCGGTCAACTCTAGGGGCGGTTTATCGATTAATTTCGATGACCTGTTTTAACGGGAGCTATGATTCCCCGGAATCCTGTTTCTAAGATCAATACAGCCATGTATATCTTACGTGGATGCTGGACATAAAAGCTCCAAATAGCCGTACGGTGTATGCCTAGGACACCTTTTTCTTCCTGGGAATAAATAGCTGCTCTGTGCACAAGAGTAGTTACAATAAAGGAATCGGAAATGATCGAAATGAAAGATAACAACGCTCAACCGCAGCGTCCTGTATCCGGCCAAAATCTGACCGGTGATTTCTTTACCACCCTGCGTGGCATTGGTGGTGGTCTGGTTGCCCAAGGTATCGGGGGTGAATACTACTCCAAGTTCCGTGAAACCACGGAGAAGATCGCCAGCGACTTGATCCTCCGTGGCGTGGAGATGAACATCATCGGTCTGACTCGCCAAGAATACGACAATCTTCGTTTCAGCGCGATGGTCCTGGTCTTCTCACTCGCCGAAGTCGAAAACGTGGTCGCATACCACACGCTGATCCTGGAAGCCACCGGCGAAAAGCTCAAGCCGGAAATCCGAAATATTGACAACCAACAAGTCCGCGTCAACTACGTCACCGGCGATGCCAACGACACCGCTCTCGCTGACCTGGTCTCCCGTGCCGTGCAGGAAAACTGGCCGAACGCTTCAGCCTATGCCAATGGCGCAACCGTTGTGCCGGATACCATCGATGCCTCCAGCCTGGATCAAGTCACCAACATCATCCGCAACGCCGCCGTCGCCGGTGTCTCCGCTGTCCAGACCGTTTCGGGCAACACCAATCCAGTTGCACTGAACACGATTCAGCGTGATACTTCTCTGGTCCTCGACATGGTCACCGGCAATGCTTGTTGCTATGACGCCGTCGGTAACCCGCAGCGTTCCTCGATTTCGGTCGGCGTGTCGGTTCGTCGCAAGAGCCGTACGCAAGCAGATCCGAGCGTGGTCAATGCTCCGGGCGATACGATCAAGATTTGCGATGTCAGCGGCTTCGTGAATCCGATCTGGGCTCCGATCGGTCAAGGTGTAGACGGCTTCGGCTACATCAATCCGCAAGCTCAAGTTCCGCAAGGCAAGCTGGTTGCCGAATACGTCATCACTGGCGTCCATACTCCGTACGCACAATCTCCGTCGGCTGTCGCATTGGCTATGGCGTCTGTGTTGCTGGTTTCCGATAACAACAACTGGGTCCAGGGTCTGATCCCGAAGTCTTTCGGTCAGAAGAACGATGCAACTGACCTGGGTGCGTTGAACCGGATTTGCAACATTGGTAACGAAACCGAAAACGGTATGTGGGGTTCCGTGGTCGATACCGAAGGCATGAGCAATGACCTGGTGAAGTTCAATAAGTACGTTGGTCAGCTGTTCCGTCCCGGCACGATTATCTCGATCGATTGCCCGGAATCGGCACCGCAGTCCTGGTATCTGAACATCTTCGCCGCTGCTGCTATGGGTGACGGTAGTGCTGTTTCTGCTGTCGCTGAAGCTTTCGATGAACTGACTGACGGTAACTTCAGTCGCTTCTTCCCGGAAGATGCCTCGCTGTTCAACAACGTGGCCCGTATCCCGATGGGTTACTATCTGGATAGCAACAAGACCAAGCGCGACATCCGTGACGTCGACCTGGTGATGGTGGCGAACGCTTTCCGTTCCAACCCGGAAAACATTCACGCCTACAACGATACCTGGGTTTCTCGTCCGAACTCTGGCCCGATCACCAACCTGGCCAAGCGTGAAGGTATCATTGGTCACATCCTGCGTGAGCAGTATGCAATCACCGGCTACGCCATGCGTTGTACCTTCAGTGCTGAAACCATCAAGGCGCTTTCGAAGGCACTGCAGTGCATCAAGATCAATACCGTTGTCAACACCCCGCTGTCTGTCGACGCGCTCCGCACCGGTACGCCGGCTCCGGACTACGTGACTGGCGCTCTGGTGTCCACCGGTCAGACCTATATGAACTCTGGTGCCGCTGTTGGCCGTCCCGGCATGGTCTTCAACCCGAATCAATTCGGCTTCAATCGTCGTTAAGCTTCATCTAGCCCAGGGCGCGTAGCACGAATGAGGGGGTCCCTGGGCTAGTCCAGCCTCTCCCCCTCGTTCAACTCTCTGCGTTTACTTTGAGAGCGACCCTAACCGGTCGCTCTCTTTTTTTCAGCAGTTTAATAGAGAGGATCGAAAATGAACTTTCTTATAAGAATACCAGCTGATCTTTCTAAAATCGGCATTCAATATCCAATTAAAACAGAAGATACAGCGGTTGATAGAATGCTTACAATGCTCTCATTTGAAACAGAAGCATTGTTAAACGTGTATCGACCTGTCTATAGCTTAGGTTTATTGAAGGAACTCACTGGAGTAAAAGTTCCTTATTACCTTTACTACATTGAATCAGACCCTGTGTCAGGTAGAAAACTAACACTACATGACCTGGTTGAGTTTGGCTCTACGGTGATTCACCCTGAAAGTAGCGAAATGTTGATTGAAGTAAGCTATAGTGAACCGGTCATATATCCGTTCCCTCTCGATATCGATGTTAACTATGTTGAATGCAAAACACTGGA
>VFQM010002481.1_pt1 | contig 13464 bp, 10 predicted proteins | sample 3512391 | NCBI WGS metagenome assembly VFQM01 (sample SAMN10412369, study PRJNA504923) | tailings metagenome | isolation source: Replicate 1 from Balatoc abandoned mine | place: Philippines
CCCGAATCCAAAAAAGTCCCTGAACATGTATTAACCGGAGCATTAGACATATTATATGTCTGAGAAAAAGATAAACTCGTTATTAAGGCAAAAATTAATATTAGATATTTTTTTAACATGGGGATTAAGATTTAGGGTGCACAATAATTATCCAATCAGAATTATCAAATCTGTAAACTTTCGTAAAAGAAGAAAAGAAATTCAGATCATATTTTAACACATTAAATGAATTAGGATCAAATTCCACATCTCTTTCTAATTGAGAATTGTACTTATTAAATAGAGGCATTTGAGAAATTTTTGGATATTTTTCTCCTTTAATTGGTAACTCTTTCACAAACTCAACTCTATCTTGCAACAGAATTAGTAAATTTTTGTAGTGCTGAGTTCCAGGAGAAATGTTATTTTGAAACACTTCCTGAATAAATTTCTTCTCAAAATCTGGATTAGATTTAAATGTGGTTTGGGAGGAAAGGAGGTTGGTACAAAATCCTACCAACACAATAATTAAATACTTCATTTTTTGATTAAGTTAATATTGTAAAAAACAAATTTAACAAAAATTTAAAACTATGCACTTTTTTTTCAATAATTAACATTAAAAAATAATTTTTAAACTTTATTATTTATCTTTGCAACACTTTAAAAATTGCTATTAAAACAATTAGTAAGATGATACAAAACGAGGATTTTCAAGACGAAATAGGAAACAATCACATCGCTACTAGCGCACAAACTCCATTAAGAAATGATGCATTTGTTATTTCTGATGAAGAAAAAATTGAATTGATTAAAAAAGATGTAGAACATATATTAAATACACTTGGATTAGACTTAACAGACGATAGTTTAAAAGGTACTCCCAATCGTGTAGCTAAGATGTTTGTAAAAGAAATTTTTGGCGGTTTAAATCCAAACAAAAAACCAAGTTCTTCTACATTTGACAATAAATATAAGTATGGTGAAATGTTAGTTGAAAAAAACATTGTGGTTTATTCAACTTGTGAACATCATTTACTACCTATTGTAGGTCGCGCTCATGTAGCTTATATTTCTAATGGAACAGTTGTAGGTTTATCTAAAATGAACCGAATTGTAGACTACTATGCAAAACGTCCTCAAGTACAAGAGCGTTTGAATATACAAATTGTACAAGAACTTCAAAAAGTTTTAGGAACTGAAGATGTTGCTTGTGTAATTGATGCGAAACACTTATGCGTAAATTCTAGAGGTATCCGCGATATCGAAAGTAGCACTGTTACAGCTGAATTTGGCGGAAAATTTAAAGAAGATAAAGTTCGTAGAGAGTTTTTAGACTACATCAAATTAGATACACAGTTTTAATTTAGAATTTTGATATCAGAATTTTGAAATAAATAATCACAAATATTGAGCAATCACAAAAATGGAATTATATAAAAATCAAACGTTAAAAATATACAACACGCTTTCAGGCGAGAAAGAGACCTTTACTCCTATTCATGAAGGAAATATTGGGATGTATGTTTGCGGCCCTACAGTTTACAGCAATGTGCACTTAGGAAACGTACGTACTTTTATGAGTTTTGATGTGATTTTTCGTTATTTACAACATTTAGATTATAAAGTAAGATATGTTAGAAACATTACCGATGCTGGACATTTAACCGATGATGGCGATGTAGATAACGACCGTTTTGTAAAACAATCGCGCTTAGAGAAATTAGAACCTATGGAAATCGTACAGAAATATACGGTAGATTTTCACAAGGTTTTAGATACGTTTAATTTTCTTCCGCCAACGATTGAACCTACTGCAACGGGACATATTTTAGAGCAAATTGAGTTAACTCAAAAATTAATTGATACTGGATTTGCCTACGAAAGTAATGGTTCAGTTTATTTTGACGTGTTTGCTTACAACCAAAAAGGTATGAATTATGGTGAATTGAGTAACCGTAACATCGAAGAACTTTTTGCCAATACACGTGACTTAGACGGACAAAACGAAAAGAAAAATCCACAAGATTTTGCACTTTGGAAAAATGCTTCTCCAGCACACATTATGCGTTGGAACTCGCCTTGGGGTGAAGGTTTTCCGGGTTGGCATTTAGAGTGTACGGCGATGAGCACGAAATACTTGGGAGAAACATTTGATATTCACGGTGGCGGAATGGATTTGAAATTCCCGCATCATGAGTGTGAAGTGGCACAAGGAAAAGCATGTAACGGTCATTCGCCAGTGAATTTTTGGATGCACACCAATATGTTAACCATGAACGGTTTGCGCATGAGTAAATCGACTGGCAATTATATTCTTCCAATGGAATTGGTTACGGGTGAAAATACTTTTTTTGAAAAACCTTTCGCACCAAATATTGTTCGTTTTTGTTTCTTACAAGCGCATTATAGAAGTGTTTTAGATATTTCAAACGATGCTATGTTAGCTAGCGAAAAAGGATATTCTCGTTTAATGGAATCATACAAATTAATTCCAATGTTGAAAGTTGGCAATAGTTCTACTTTAGACATTGCAAGTTGGAAACAAAGTTGTTATGATGCAATGAACGACGATTTCAACACTCCAATTTTAATTGCACAATTGTTTGAAGGCGCTCGTTATATAAATTTAGTGAACGACGGAAAAGAATCATTAACTGCGGAAGATATTCAACTATTAGAAAAAACGATTTCAAGTTTCTTGTTTGATGTATTAGGAATTAGTAACGAAGCATCCGGAAATTCAAATACAACTGAAAAATTAAGCGGTGTAGTTGAAATGTTAATTGGAATGCGAAACGAAGCCAGAGCAAATAAAAACTTTGCTTTATCGGATCAAATTCGTGACCAATTATTAGCTTTAGGCATTCAATTAAAAGACGGAAAAGAAGGAACTAGTTTTACCTTTTAACAATACCAAGAATCTCAATTGAGATTCTTTTTTTTAATCAATAATAATGTGTAGCCAACACCAATCGAAATATCCAAAAACACTGAAACAATGGTTTGTTTATCCATTAGTTTTATTAGTTCGATTTTATCAAGTTGGGATTTCACCTTTTACACCGGCTACTTGTCGTTTTGAACCTACTTGTTCTACTTATACGATTCAAGCTTTGCAAAAACATGGTTTATTTAGAGGTGGCTGGTTAGCTTTAAAACGTATTTTCAGTTGCCATCCTTGGGGAAGAAGCGGTTATGACCCTGTTCCTTGATTTTTTTTACACAGAGTTACACCGAGTTTTTTTGATTTTGATTGTGTTGAGCGGAGCTGCACAGAGCGTTTCACTTTACTAATTTTTAAAATTATTTAAATTTCTTAAATCTGTGTTCCTAAAATTGAATTTTGAACTTGAACTTGTTCTTGTACTTGAAAATTTCTTATCGGAATTTTAACAAGTTTCCCAATAATAATATTTATTTTTACGCTTTAATCAGAAACAAAAATTATGATTCACGCACTCAATATGGTTTGGAATCCTTCAGAAGGGATTGATTTAGGATTTTTCATGTTACGTTTTTATAGTCTTTCTTGGGTATTGGCTTTTGGATTAGGTTGGTACGTAATGAAACCTATTTTCATAAGAGAAAACGAATCGGTTGAATCTTTAGACAAATTATTTATATATACTTTAGTTGCTACAATGTTAGGAGCACGTTTAGGACATGTAATTTTTTATCAACCGGAATTATTCAATCAAGACCCTTTGAGTATTTTATTACCAATTAGCACTAAACCTACTTTACATTTCACAGGTTTTGCTGGACTAGCAAGTCATGGAGCTGCGATTGGAATCATCATCACCATGTTTTATATCCAAAGAAGAGTTATCAAACGCAGCTTTTTATGGATTTTAGACCGAATTGTAATTCCAGTTTCATTAGGGGCAATTTTTATTCGTTTAGGAAATTTCTTTAACTCAGAAATCGTTGGAACAGAAACTACATCTTCTTTTGGAATTAAATTTTTAAGAGATAAATTCAACGGAAGAGAAGCGATGGAACAAACGCAAATTGGCGACGTAAACGAAGCTTACAAAGCGATTGAAACCAACCCGCAATTTTCCGAATTATTAGCTACGGTAACGCCAAAACATCCAGCGCAACTATACGAGGCTATTTGTTATGTTTTTGTTTTCGCTATTCTAATGTTTTTATATTGGAAAACCGAAGCAAGAAATAAAGCGGGTTACTTATTTGGATTGTTCTTAATCCTACTTTGGTCGATTCGTTTTGTGGTGGAATTTGTTAAGGAAAGTCAAGGTGGATTTGAGCAATATCCAATATTTAATGCCCTTTCCACAGGACAATGGTTGAGTATTCCTTTTATCCTTATTGGGTTTTCCTTTGTTTGGAAAGCGAAAGAAGTTAAAGAGGTTTAATTAAATAATACATACAAAAAAGTCGGTTAGAAATTCTAACCGCCTTTTTTATTTTTGCTTTTCAACTACGATTCCAATACCGAGAACATTCGGTAAATAAGGTCCTGTAAATTTACTTTTGATAGTAACTTTATATTTTCCTTTTTCAAGATTTTGAAAGGTTTTAATGGTTTGGAAAACATCGCAAATATCTCCCGTACAATCGCCAATATCTTTTCCTGATTCATCAATGAGTTTCATTGTAACTGGTAGTATTTCAGTTTTTCCATCAGGAGACGTAATTTCGACTTCCAAAGACACTTCTTTAAATTGAAAACCTCTAATATGTCCAAAATGCAATTTCAAATCAGAAACGCCTTCAGATTGTGGATTATCGAATTCAAATACTCTAACATCAGTTGCATCCCAACGATTATTATCAAAACTGGAATAAAAATCGTCATAGACTTTGTTCTTATTACACGATAAAAACACAAACAATAACGCAATCAAAACAAATTTAGATTTCATAGTTTTCAAATTTAGAAATATAAATATAAAAAAAGTCCTGATATAAATCAGGACTTTTCCATATAATATAAACTAATTGCTTAGTCTTCTTTTTTGAATTCAGCCATTCTACGACCTTCTTTTTCACCAATTGCATCAGCCATTGCTGGAGTTGCAACGAATAAAGATGAATACGTTCCTACTAAGATACCTACTAAGATAGCAAATACGAAACCTCTGATCGTTTCACCTCCAAAGATGAAGATAGCCACTAATACTACTAAAGTTGTAGCAGAAGTATTGATTGTTCTACTTAATGTGGTATTTAATGCTTTATTTACTAATCCTTTGAAATCTGGTGATGAGTTGTAATCTAAGTACTCACGAACTCTATCAAATACAATTACCGTATCATTCAACGAGTATCCAATTACCGTTAGTATAGCTGCAATGAACGCTTGGTCAATTTCCATGTTAAATGGTAAGAATGAATATCCAAAAGAGAAAATTCCTAATACGATAATTACGTCATGTGCAACTGCTGCAACCGCTCCAAATCCAAACTGCCATTTACGGAAACTAATCATTAAGTAAACAAACACTACAAATAATGACCCTAAAACTGCCCATAAAGAGTTTGTTTTAATATCTTTAGAAATAGTACCTGTAACTTTTGCAGATGATAAAATACCTACTTTTTTACCTTCATAAAGGTTTGCAAACTTATCATATGTTAAATCAGCTGGTAAATATTTCTTTAACCCTTCGTATAATTTTTGGTTTACTTCTTTATCAACTCCTTCACCTTCTTCATCAACTTTATATTTCGTAGTAATTTTTAACTGGTCGTTTCCACCATATACTTTTGCTTCAGCACTTCCAAAAACAGCTACTAAATCAGCCGTAACTTCTGGAGCAGAAACAGCTTTATCAAAACGAACTTGGTACGTTCTACCTCCCACGAAATCTACACCTTGATTCAAACCTTTTGTCGTTAATGAGAAAATACTCAATACAACTAAAATAGCAGAAACCACATAAGAAATTTTCTTTTTACCTAAGAAATCGATGTTTAAGTTTTTAAACCAATTTTTAGTTAATGAAGTTGAATAAGCTAATTTTTCATTTCTACTTAAACTCCAATCTAAGAACATTCTAGTTACAAAAACCGCAGTAATAACAGATGTGAAAATACCAATCAATAATGTTGTAGCAAAACCTTGAATTGGCCCTGTACCAAATACTAATAAAATAATAGCAGTAATAGCAGTAGTTACGTTAGCATCAACAATTGAAGACATTGCTCCTTTCCAAGTAAATGCATAGTCTGTAGCTTCTTGTACTGATTTACCGTTATCTAATTCTTCTTTAGCTCTTTCAAAGATAATTACGTTAGCATCTACCGCCATACCAATTGTTAATACGATACCCGCGATACCTGGTAATGTTAGTACAGCACCAAAACTTGCTAATGTTCCAAAAATGAATAAGATGTTTACTAATAAAGCTAAGTTAGCATAGAAACCAGTTTTACCATAGTAAACTACCATCCACAATAATACTAAAGCAAAACCAATAATGAATGACAACATACCATTATCGATAGCTTCTTGACCTAATGACGGCCCAACAACTTCTGACTGAACGATTTCTGCAGCAGCTGGTAATTTACCCGCTCTTAAGATGTTTGCTAAGTCTTTTGTTTCTTCAATTGTAAAGTTACCAGAGATTTCTGATTGACCACCAGTAATTGCACCTTTACTTACACCAGGTGCCGAGTAAACGATATTATCTAATACAATCGCAATAGCGTTTCCTTGTTGCGAAACTGCTCCTGTAATTTGTTCCCATTTTTTTGCTCCATTTCCATTCATCTGCATAGAAACGGCTGGCTTTCCTAATTGATCATAAGTATCTCTTGCATCAACAATTACACCACCACTTAATGGTGCAACATTATTTCTAGTTCCTTTAAGTAGATATAATTCTGTTTGGTCTGGAGTTTTTTCATTAGTTTTTCCCCAAGCAATTTTTACATTAGAAAGATTCCCAGGAATTAATGACTTAACATCGTCTCTTTTAAAATAAGCATTAATTGTAGCAGTATCTTTGGTATAAAATACACCTACAAAAGGAGATCCTTGTGTACCAGGCGCTAACATTTTTCCAAGGAAAGGACTATTTAATGAAGCTGTTGAATCTGCTTTATCTGTCAACAATGAATCAATACCACTAGTTTTAATCGGAGCTTTAGTAGCTACTTTTTCAGTCTTTTTTAATAAATCGTCAACTGCCATTAAAAATTGACCTACTTCTTCTATTCTGTAAGTTTCCCAAAACTCTAATTGAGCAGTACTTTGCAATAATTTTTTTATACGATCTACATCTTTAGCACCAGGCAATTCTACTAAAATTCTACCTGAATTTCCTAATAATTGAATGTTAGGCTGAGTAACTCCAAATTTATCGATACGTTCTCTTAAAACCTTGAATGCACTTTCAACAGATTCTTGAACTTTTAGTTTTATAATTGGTTCAACTTGACTATTAGTCATGTCAAACTTGATAACTTCATCTAAATTTCTATTACCAAAGATATCAGCAGCAGCTAGCTTTACATTTGCTTTATTTGCAGCTTCAAAAAACGCATCAATATAATCTTGATTACCTTTTTGATTTGCCTTTGCATCTGCTAAAGCTTTAATAAAAGCTGGATTTTTTGAATCGTTAGCTAATCCACTTAAAACATCTTTAACTGAGATTTGAAGAATTACGTTTAATCCACCTTCTAAATCAAGACCTTTATTGATTTGGTTATTAGTAACTTCTTTGTAAGTATGACCTAAGTATACCTCTTCTTTACCTATAGAATCTAAATATCGTAATTCTTTAGCTGTATCTCCTTTTGCAAATGCTTTTGCATCAGAAACAATACTATTCGCTACGAAAGTAAAAGAAAGCTGGTATACACATACCAAAGCAAAGATAATTGCGAAAAATTTAATTAGTCCTCTATTCTGCATTATTCTAAAATTTATTTATTCTATTTTATAAAAACGGACAAATATATAATTTACAATAGGATTTAGCAATTTTATTTTCGATTAAAGCAACCTTTTTACCCAAGTTTCACCACAAAAACACATTATTCCTTAAAAATGAAAGACTTACATCTAAAAAAAGTATTTCACAATACAAAAATATTGTTGAAAACTCGATGATCTTCAGCAAAAAACTACATTTTTAGACTTTTTATAAAATAACAATAACAAAAAAAAACTGCCAATTTCTTGACAGTTTTTCAATTTTATTTTGAGTAAAATTACAATACTGATTTCAAATCGGCATTCATGTTACGAACTGCATCTGCACTCTTCGCAAACAATGCTTTTTCAGCATCATTTAATTGTAGGTCAACGATTTTCTCAACTCCATTTTTACCAATAATACATGGAACTCCCATACAAATATCTTCTTGTCCGTACTCACCTTCTAAGAATACTGAACATGGAATCATACGTTTTTGATCGTTTAAAATACTATCTACTAAATAAGCCACAGAAGCTCCTGGAGCATACCAAGCAGAAGTTCCTAATAAACCTGTTAAAGTAGCACCACCTACCATAGTATCAGCAGCAACTTTATCTAACTCAGCTTGAGATAAGAAATTAGAAACTGGAACGCCATTGTAAGATGCTAAACGCGTTAATGGAATCATAGTAGTATCACCGTGACCTCCGATTACCATACCTTGAACATCATTTGCTGGTTTATCCAATGCTTTTGATAAATAGTATTTAAAACGAGAACTATCTAAAGCACCACCCATTCCAATCACTCTATTTTTAGGTAATCCAGTAGCTTTTAATGTTAAATAGGTCATTGTATCCATTGGATTAGACACTACAACAATAATTGCATTTGGAGAATGAGTTAATACGTTATCAGCTACCGATTTAACGATTCCTGCATTGATTCCGATTAATTCTTCACGAGTCATTCCTGGTTTTCTTGGAATTCCAGAAGTAATTACAACTACATCACTTCCAGCTGTTTTAGAATAATCTCCTGTTGTTCCGCTTAATTGTGTGTTGAATACAGTTGTTGTAGCACATTGCATGATATCCATCGCTTTACCTTCTGCAAAACCTTCTTTGATGTCTACTAATACTACTTCGCTTGCAATTCCTCTGTACGAAATAACATCTGCACATGTTGCGCCTACGTTACCCGCACCAACTATTGTTACTTTCATTTTGTTGTGTGTATTAAATATTTATATAAAATTGAAATTCAACATTTTTTCATTTACAAATTTACCAAAAAGTAATGATTTACGCATCAATTTTTGCGTAAGCAGCATTTTTCTCAATAAATTCTCTACGAGGTGGTACTTCATCACCCATTAACATAGAGAAAATTCTATCTGCTTCTGATAAGCTATCGATAGTTACTTGGCGTAACGTTCTGAAATCAGGATTCATGGTAGTTTCCCATAATTGCTCTGCGTTCATCTCTCCAAGACCTTTATAACGTTGAATTGCTGCACTTCCACCCATTCTTTCGTTAGCTAAATCACGTTGATCATCTGTCCAAGCGTATTCTTTTTTGTTTCCTTTTTTCACCATATACAAAGGAGGGGTTGCAATATATACGTGTCCACCTTCAATTAACTCTTTCATATATCTAAAGAAGAACGTCAAAATCAAAGTAGCAATGTGAGAACCATCGACATCGGCATCACACATGATAACTACTTTATGATATCTTAATTTTGATAAATTCAACGCTTTGCTATCTTCTTCTGTTCCAACTGTTACTCCTAAAGCAGTGAAAATATTACGAATCTCTTCATTTTCAAATACTTTATGTTGCATCGCTTTTTCTACGTTCAAAATTTTACCTCGTAATGGTAAAATCGCTTGAAACGCTCTATCACGACCTTGTTTTGCAGTTCCACCTGCAGAATCTCCCTCGACAAGGAAAATCTCACATCTTGCTGGATCTTGTTCCGAACAATCAGATAATTTACCAGGTAAACCTCCACCACCCATAACGGTTTTACGTTGTACCATTTCACGCGCTTTTTTCGCAGCATGACGTGCTTGAGCAGCTAAAATTACTTTTTGAACAATGATTTTTGCATCGTTTGGATTTTCTTCCAAATAATTTTCAAGCATTTCAGCCACCGCTTGTGAAACAGGAGAAACTACTTCTCTATTTCCAAGTTTCGTTTTCGTTTGACCTTCAAATTGAGGTTCCGCCACTTTTACCGAAATAATAGCTGTTAAACCTTCACGGAAGTCATCTCCAGAAATTTCAAATTTTAATTTATCTAATAATCCAGAAGCATCAGCATACTTTTTCAACGTACGTGTTAATCCCATACGGAAACCTTGCAAGTGCGTTCCTCCTTCGTGAGTATTGATATTATTTACATAAGAAAAAATGTTCTCTGTGTAACTTTCGTTATAAATCAAAGCTACCTCAACTGGAATTTCGCCTTTGTCATTTTCCATTGAAATTACATGTCCGATAATTGGCACACGGTTTCCATCTAAAAACTTAACGAATTCCTTTAAACCTTCCTGAGAATGGAAAGTTTCAGTTCTTGGTTGCCCTTTATCATCGATATCACGTTTATCAGTTAAAGTGATAGTAATTCCTTTATTTAAGAAAGAAAGTTCGCGTAAACGAGCCGCTAATGTATCGTAAGAATACTCTAAAGTTTGCGTAAAAATAGTTCCATCAGGTTTGAAAGTAACTACTGTTCCTCTCTTATCTGTAGTACCAATTTGCTTCACTGGATAAAGTGCTTTACCTCTTTCGTATTCTTGTTCGTAAATTTTGCCTTCTCTGTGAACAGTAGCTCTTAAGTGATCAGAAAGCGCGTTAACACATGACACCCCAACTCCGTGAAGACCTCCAGAAACTTTATAAGAATCTTTATCAAACTTACCTCCTGCTCCAATTTTAGTCATTACAACCTCAAGAGCCGAAACACCTTCTTTTTTGTGAATATCAACTGGAATACCACGTCCGTTATCTTCAACAGAAATAGAATTATCTTCATTAATTGCCACATGAATAGTATCACAATGTCCTGCTAAAGCCTCATCGATTGAGTTATCTACAACTTCATAAACTAAATGGTGTAATCCACGAACTCCAGTATCTCCAATATACATGGAAGGACGCATTCTTACGTGCTCCATTCCCTCTAATGCCTGAATACTGTCGGCTGAATAACTACCTTTTTTATTTTCTTCACTCATAATATTTGTGCTAAATAAAGTATTTTTATATCAACAAATATAGGTAATTAGACCAAAAGAAGAAATAAAAACCACAGCAACTCACCCTTAAGTTATTAACATTTGTTAATTTTTAACAAAAGTGGCTTAAATCGAATAAAAACGACCTTATTTTTAATTTTTGATGATTTTTTAATTTCCTCAAAATAGAAGAAATAAAAAAAACCTCTTTAAAAAGCAATTAAAGAGGTCTTTCAAAACAACAAACCTAATAAAAAATACTAAACCACTTCTTTTTCTACTGCAATAGACACATCTGCCTTAACGTGAGCTGCATTTGCTCTTCCGCTTGGATCTTGGTTTTCTTGCCATTTTGGAATCCATTTGCGAACCGTTTGCGCTGCACTTTCTTGTGGAAAATGCTTGTGAAATATCCTTCTGTAATAAAACGCTTCTTTTGTAACTGGCGTGTTATAAGGAAAGAACAGTTTTGCTTTTTCAAATTCTTCATCTGTTACTTGACTTGAGCAATACTCGATTAAAGTATCAATCCAGTTGTAACCAACGCCATCAGAAAACTGCTCTTTCTGTCTCCATAATATCTCTTCGGGTAAAAAGGGTCTTTCGGGTGTATCGAATGCTTTTCGTAAAATGTATTTTTCAATTCCGTCATAGGTTTTTGGCATTTTTTCTTCAGGTTGAATTTTGATGGCTAAATCCAAAAAAGCTTTATCCAAAAATGGTACAGTTGCTTCTAATCCGTGCGCCATGGTTGATTTATCGGCACGAAGTAAATCGGCTGTAAACAACTTTTGAACACGTTCGATAGTTTCTTTTTGGAAATCTAATACTGATGGAGCGTTTCGGAAATACAAATAACCTCCGAAAATCTCATCCGCACCTTCACCAGATAATACCATTTTGATTCCTTTTTCCGTAATGGCTTTCGACAAGAAATACATAGGCGTACTAGCTCGAATTGACGTTACATCATAGGTTTCCAAATGCCAAATCAACTTATCTAAAATCTCAATTCCTTGTTCGACTGTGAAATGAATTTCATGATGCGTTGTTCCAATGAAATCTGCCACTTTTTTTGCCGCAACTAAATCTGGAGCCGAAGCATCTAATCCGATAGAAAACGAATGCAATTCTTGTCCGCTTCCTTCTAACAATCTTGAAGTGATGGATGCAATTAACGACGAATCCAATCCACCAGAAAGTAAAACTCCAAAAGGCACATCGCACATTAAACGTTTTTCAACCGCTTGGGTTAATGTTTTGTTTAAAACTTGTAAATCTAATTTTTCAACTGCTTTTTCGTGCGCTTCCCATTCTGGTTTGTAGTATTTTACGAAACCTGTTTTTTCGGTGTAATAATGTCCTGGAGGAAAAGTAGAAAATGACTTACATTGGTCGGTAATCGCTTTCATTTCAGATGCAAAATACAAGCGACCTCTTTCGTCCATTCCATAATACAAAGGTTTTACTCCCAGTGGATCACGAGCTACAATATAATCATCTCCATCGATAACGACTAGAGCGAAAATTCCGTCTAACAAATCGCAGAAATCGTAACCAAATTCTTCATACAAATGCACAATAACTTCTGAATCTGATGTAGTTCTAAACGTGTGATGTTTTAAAGTCGTTTCTCTTAATTTTTTGTGATTGTATATTTCGCCATTATGCACCATCCAAGCCGAATCAGTTCCTTGAATGGGTTGTTTTCCTGTGTGTAAATCGACAATTGACAAACGCTCGTGCGCCAAAATGTGACCTTTCTCTGTAACATGAATATCGCTTTCATCTGGACCACGATGACTCATTCTTTTAGACAATTGCTTCACTAAAGCTTCTTCTTTTCCTTTTCCTATAATGGCTAATATTCCGCACATAACATTTTTAGTTTAATCGTTGAAATGTTTAATTATTTAAATGAAAAAATTAATTCACTTAATTTGATGAAGCAAAATTGAATATATAAGTTTAAATAATAAACCTTAAAATTAATTTTAGTTATAATTTAAAACTAAAAATTGATTTTTTAATTAAATAACAAACCTTAAAAGTAGTTTTGAGTTTGTTTTGGTTACAAATCATAAAAAAACCACTCGATTGAGTGGCTTCTGTATTATTCAATTGCGTTAATTTGAAAACGATTGGTGTTAATTGCAACTGCATCTCCGACACTTTTTCCCAGTAGCTGACTTCCTAATGGCGATTGTGGCGAAACAGCAATAATCGTTTTATTTTCGAGTTGAATTTTTGGTAAAGCGGCGCTGATATAAAATAGCATTTCATTTGTTTGAACTAAACTTCCCAGAGCAACTTTGGTGTGAATTGCATCCGCATCAATT
>VFQM010002482.1_pt1 | contig 13461 bp, 10 predicted proteins | sample 3512391 | NCBI WGS metagenome assembly VFQM01 (sample SAMN10412369, study PRJNA504923) | tailings metagenome | isolation source: Replicate 1 from Balatoc abandoned mine | place: Philippines
CGGGCTGATCGACGTCGAGCTTGGCCGCCAGCAGCACCGCCTGGGTGCGGCTGCCGACCCCGAGCTTGCGCAGGATCGCGGTGATGTGCGCCTTCACCGTCGCTTCGCTGATCGCCAGTTCATAGGCGATCTGCTTGTTGAGCAGGCCTTGCCGGATTGCCGCCAGAATGCGCCGCTGGGCCGGAGTGAGGCTGGCGATCCGCGCGAGATCATCGTCCGCACGGGCATCGCCGGTATCGGGAAACCAGCCGTCCCCGTCCTTCACCGCCGCCAGCCCTTCGCGCATGGCATCGAGGCTGGCGGACTTGGGAATGAAGCCGGCCGCCCCTAGCTGCGCCGCGGCTGCCGCCACCCGCGGTTCCTCGCTGGCGGAGACGATCACGATCGGGAGCGCCGGGAAATCCTGCCGCAGGTCCATCAACGCCGAAAGCCCGGTCGAATCCGCCATGTGCAGATCGAGCAGCAGCGCCTCGGCCAACCCCGCTTCCAATGCCGCACGCGCCTCGGCAGCCGAGCTGGCTTCGATGATCGCCGCCTCGGGCCACACCCGCGCCACCGCATGCGCCAGCGCGCTGCGGAACAGCGGGTGATCGTCAGCGATGATGATGCGGGCGGTCATGGCCTTACCGGTTCTGGCGCCCTTCGATCAGCCGGTCGACCAGCGAGGGATCGGCCAGTGTCGAGGTGTCGCCCAGCGCGCCGAATTCGTTCTCGGCGATCTTGCGCAGGATGCGGCGCATGATCTTGCCCGAACGGGTCTTGGGCAGGCCATCGGTGAAGTGGATGATGTCGGGCGTAGCGACAGGGCCGATTTCCTTGCGCACCTGCGCCTTGAGCTCGGCCAGCAGCGCCTCGGTGCCTTCCTCGCCGACGTTCAGGGTGACATAGCAATAGATGCCCTGCCCCTTGATGTCGTGCGGATAGCCGACCACCGCGGCCTCGGCGACCTTGGGGTGGAGCACCAGCGCGCTCTCGACCTCGGCGGTGCCCATGCGGTGGCCCGAGACGTTGATGACATCGTCCACCCGGCCGGTGATCCAGTAATAGCCGTCCGCGTCGCGCTTGCACCCGTCGCCGGTGAAATACTTGCCGGCATAGGTGCTGAAATAGGTCTGCACGAAGCGCTCGTGATCGCCATAGACGGTGCGCGCCTGCCCCGGCCAGCTATGGGTGATGCACAGATTGCCCTCGGCTGCGCCCTCGAGCACATGGCCCTCGTTGTCGACCAGCTGCGGGCGGATGCCGAAGAACGGCAGGCCCGCGCTGCCCGGCTTCATGTCGTGCGCGCCCGGCAGCGTGGTGATCATGCAGCCGCCGGTTTCGGTCTGCCACCAGGTGTCGATCACCGGGCAGCGGCCCTCGCCCACGACGTCGAAATACCAGCGCCAGGCTTCGGGATTGATCGGTTCGCCGACGCTCCCGAGCAACCGCAGCGAAGCGCGGCTGCGGCTCGTCACGTGGGTGTCGCCCTCGCGCATCAGCGCGCGGATGGCGGTCGGCGCGGTATAGATGATGTTGACCTGGTGCTTGTCGACCACGTCCCAGAACCGCCCGTGATCGGGGTAATTGGGCACGCCCTCGAACACCACGGCGGTCGCCGCGTTGAACAACGGCCCGTAGACGACATAGCTATGACCCGTCACCCAGCCGATATCGGCGGTGCACCAGAACACCTCGCCGGGCTGGTAGTCGAAGATGTAGTGGAAGGTCGTCGCGGTCCACACCCCGTAGCCGCCAGTGGTGTGGAGCACGCCCTTGGGCTTGCCGGTCGAACCGGAGGTGTAGAGGATGAACAGCGGGTCTTCGGCGTTCATCACCTCGCAGGGGCATTCGGCATCGCTGGCGAGATCGTCGAGCCAGTGATCGCGGCCTTCCTGCATGGCGACCTCGCCGCCGGTGTGCGGGATCACCAGCACGCCCTCCACCGGGGTCGCATGGGCGGCAAGGCCGAGTGCGGCATCGACATTGGCCTTGAGGGGAATGTGCTTGCCCCCGCGCAGCCCCTCGTCCGCCGTGACGACGAAGCGGCTGCCGCAATCCTCGATCCGGCCCGCGAGCGCCTCGGGCGAGAAGCCGCCGAACACCACTGAATGCACCGCCCCCAGCCGCGCGCAGGCCAGCATCGCGACCACCCCTTCGAGGATCATCGGCATGTAGATCGTCACCCGGTCGCCGCGGGCGACCCCGAGCGCCTTGAGCGCATTGGCCATGCGCACGACTTCGCGGTGCAATTCGCCATAGGTGAGGCTGCGCGAGGGGCTCGCCGGATCGTCGGGCTCGAAGATCAGCGCCGTCCTGTCGGCATGCATGGCAAGGTGCCGGTCGACCGCGTTGTGGCACAGGTTGAGCTGGCCGTCCTCGAACCACTTGATCGCCACCGGATCATAGGCCCAGTCGCCGCCGATGGTGGGCGCCTTGACCCAGTCCAGCCGCTGCGCCTGCTCCAGCCAGAAGGCATCGGGCGATTCCACCGAGGCGCGGTACATCGCGGCATACTGCTCAGGCGTGCAATGGGTGGGGGTATGGGCGGTGGGCCGCTCGACGGCGTGGATCATCTCGACTCTCCCTGTTCTGACCCCTTGTTACAACAGGCTACCAGCCCCGCGCCCTCAGACAAAGGTCTTACGACCATCCGCTAACTGTCCGCTGTCCCGCGATCCGGCCATTCTCGCCAATGGGAAAAAGAGGATGGGAGGGTCTTATGGTTCAAGCGGGTGCAGCCCGTAGCCTGCGGGCAGCGCTGCTCGCGGCGAGCGTGCTGACGGCAACGCCGGCGCTGGCGCAGGAGGCCAGTGTCGAGGCGCGGCTCGAGCGGCTGGAGAAGCTGGTCGAACGGCTCGTCGCGCGGCTCGATGCCGAGGCGGGCGAAGCGCAGCAGCAGGCCGCGGCGCTGGCGGCGATCCGCGCCGAGACCGGCGCCCTGCGGGCCGAGCAGCAGGCGATGCGCACCGAGGTCGAGGCGACCGAGGAGACCACCCGCACCCTCGCCACCCGTCAGGCCGAAATGTCGGACAAGCTGATCGATTTCGCGATCGCGCCGGGCGAAGGCTTCAGGATGGGAAAGACCCGCGTCACCTATGGCGGCTATGTCAAGCTCGACGCGACCAGCCAGCGCACCAGCGGCGGGCAGTTGGCGGGCAATTCGATCCTGCGCGATTTCCTGTTTCCCTCGTCGATCCCGGTCGGAGGGCAGGCGAGCGGGTTCGACACCGATTTTTCCGCGCGCCAGACCCGCTTCCTGTTCAAGACCGAGACCGACATCGGCACCGATCACAAGCTTTCCAGCCTGATCGAGCTCGACTTCAACGTCACCGAAGGCGGCAACGAGCGGGTCACAAACAGCTTTTCACCGCGCATCCGCCATGCGCTGATCAATTACGACAACTGGACGTTCGGCCAGGGCTGGTCGACCTTCCAGAATGTCGGCGCGCTGCCGGACAGCCTCGATTTCATCGGAGTGACCCCGGGCACGGTGTTCGATCGCCAGCCGCTGATCCGCTACACCAATGGCGGGCTGCAAATCGCGCTCGAACAGCCCGAAACCGTGGTCACCGCGCAGAACGGGGCGATGGTCACCCCCGGCGACGACCAGATCCCCGATGTGGTGGGCCGCTACAACTGGAGCGGGGACTGGGGCCAGTTCACCGCGGCGGCGATTGTGCGCCAGCTGCATGTCTCGACCGACGATCTGATGGGCGTGGACGATGCTGCCTGGGGCTATGGCCTCAGCCTGTCAGGCAAGCTCAAGGTCGGCGAGCGCGACGATCTCAGGTTCATGGCCACCGCGGGCGACGGGCTGGGGCGCTACATCGGCCTCAACATCGTCAACGACGCCGCGATCCGGCCCGACGGCACGCTCGATCCGATCTTCACCTGGTCAGGCTTTGCCGCCTACCGCCATGTCTGGGGCGACAGGCTGCGCTCGAACATCGCGGGGTCTTACTTCAAGGCCGACAACCCGGTCCGCCTCACCACCAATCAGGTCACCGACGAAAGCTGGAATGCCTTCGTCAACCTGATCTGGACACCGGTAGGCCCGCTCAATGTCGGGGTCGAACTGATGTATGCGACCCGCACGCTGGAAGACGGGCGCAGCGGCAATCTGCAGCGGGTGCAGTTTTCGACGCAATACAACTTCTGACCGCCCATCATACGCCAGAATGGCGATGTTTCACGTGAAACATCGCCATTTTGGTTAGCATGACCAGACAATGATCCGCCAATGAATCATCAATGACCGGCCAATGAAAACCCCGCCAGCCCTGTTCCGGCTGGCGGGGTTTCCTTGCCGACCCCCGGGGGGCGGGGATCGAAGGCTCAGAAGCGGTACGACACCCCGGCGCTCAGCACCCAGGGATCGAGCTTGTGCTCGGTCTCGATCGCCAGCGTGTTGCCGACGAACCAGCGGGCGGTGGTATCGATGAAGTAGCGCTTGGCATCGAAGGTCAGGCCGAAGCCGTCGTCGCCCAGCGGCACGTCGAAGCCGGCCTGCAAGGCAAAGCCGAATTCGTCCGACAAGTCGGTATCGGTCACGCCCAGCGGCAGGGTGGCCGCGCCGGGCTTGTCCTTGAGCCAGATGAAATAGGCCACGCCCCCGCCGACATAGGGCTTCACCCCGCCCAGATCGAAGTGATACTTGGCCGTCACGGTGGCGGGCAGCAGCAGCGCGTCCGAGACCAGTTCGGCACCCGCCGGCAGGCCGGCGGTGGCATCGACATCGTGCTGGGTCACCCCGGCGATGGTCTCGATCGAGACATTGTCGGTGAGGAAATACTCCACCGCGATGGTCGGCACGAAATTGTCGCTGGCCTTGGTCTGGGTGGTGGCCGGCAGGCCCGGCAGGTTGACGTTGATGTCGGTGATCTTGCCGTCGGGCAGCACCGCAGTGCCGAGCACCTTGAGCTGGATGTCTCCGGCGCGGTCGGTATCGCCGTCCTGCGCCATCGCCGGAGTCGCGGCGAGCGCCAGAGCCGCACCGCCCAGGGCAATGTTGGCAAGCATCAGAAAAGTCTTCATTAGTCCGTGTCCTCATCGGCAGCAGTGGCCGCCCTCCGCGACCCAGGATGCTTGCTGCCTGTGGTGGCCCGATAGCCTCGGAAAGCGGCACCGCTCATTGATCGGGATCAAAGACCTTTGCCTGTGCGCACGGCATTGCAGCACCATCATGGCAACGATCAGCACCTCTTACGGGCAGGAATGCATGGAGGCCTTCCGTGACGCCCTGCCGCCCGGAACCGGCGACGCGCTGACGGCTGACAGGCTGTGCGCGATCGGCTTCTGCCTGCATCTCGGCAAGGGCGAGGAACTTGCGCCCGACCTGCGCGAGGACAGGCTCGTCTACATCGCCCATGGCTCGGCCAAGCTCGCCGCCCGGCCGGTGGCCGATGCGCCCAGCGGGCAGGTGCTCGCTTTCCATTTCGCCGGGGACATGATCTCGGTGCTGCGCCAGAGCGACGGGGATTTCCGGCTGGTCGCGCTCACCGACTGCGATCTGGTCGTGTTCCCGGCGGAACGCTTTCTCGACATTGCCCAGAGCGATCCGGCGGTGCTCCGCTCGGTGCTCGCCCGGAGCCTGCAGGCGCTGCACCGCAGCCGCACCCGGATGATGCAGATGGGCCACAAATCCGCGGGAGCGCGGATCGCCGACTTCCTCGTCTCGATGGCCGAGCGGCTGGCAGGGTGCACTTCGGGTGCCTGCGCCTTTGCCCTGCCGATGAGCCGCAGGGATATCGGCGACAGTCTCGGCCTGACCATCGAGACGGTCAGCCGCCAGCTCACCGAGCTGCGCGAGGCGGGACTGGTGGAGACCGAAGGGCGGTCGAAAGTCTGCCTTTCGGACGTCGATGCGCTGGCCAGACTGGCCGGACTGAAGACCAGTCAATCAGGCATGACACCCAAAATCTGACACAATTTTGATCTAGATCAACAACAGGGATCACGGGGGCTTGCTAAGGCAGGCCGACGGAAGGGACACATCATCATGGAAGCAGTCGTAAGACGGCTGGGGGTCTGGGCACTTGTCCTGCTCGCAGCCATTAGTGCCATCGCGCTGACCCCGGACAGCGGTTTCGCCATCCACGCAGGGATCGTTGCTCTGGTCGCCGTGATCCTGATCATCGCGACGCTGGGCACCTATGATCCGCTGGCCAAGGCCCAGAGCATCTTCAGGATGCCCCCCGGGCCGAGCCGCTACGACGATGACGTGGTGCGCTGGGGCGTGATTGCGACCATGTTCTGGGGGATTGCCGGACTGCTGGCAGGCGTGTTCATCGCCGCGCAGCTGGCCTTCCCCTGGCTCAACCTTGAACCTTATCTCAATTTCGGACGGCTGCGCCCGCTGCACACCAGCGCGGTGATCTTCGCCTTCGGCGGCAACGCGCTGCTGGCGACCAGCTTCTACGTGGTGCAGCGCACCTGCCGCACCACGCTGGCCCTGCCCGGCATGGCCCGCTTCGTGTTCTGGGGCTACCAGCTGTTCATCGTGCTGGCGGCGACCGGCTATCTGCTCGGCATCACCCAGTCGAAGGAATATGCCGAGCCGGAATGGTATGTCGACCTGTGGCTGACGATCGTGTGGGTCGCCTATCTGGTGGTGTTCGTCGCCACGCTGCTCAAGCGCCACGAACCGCATATCTACGTCGCCAACTGGTTCTACCTGGCCTTCATCGTGACCATCGCGATGCTGCACGTGGTCAACAACCTTGCCGTGCCGGTGAGCTTCCTGGGCAGCCGCAGCTATTCGGCCTTTGCCGGGGTGCAGGATGCGCTGACCCAGTGGTGGTACGGCCATAACGCGGTCGGGTTCTTCCTCACCGCCGGCTTCCTGGCGATGATGTACTACTTCGTGCCCAAGCAGGCCGGGCGGCCGGTCTATTCCTACCGCCTGTCGATCATCCACTTCTGGAGCCTGATCTTCCTCTACATCTGGGCCGGCCCGCACCACCTGCACTACACCGCCCTGCCCGACTGGGCGCAGACGCTGGGCATGGTGTTCTCGATCATGCTGTGGATGCCCAGCTGGGGCGGGATGATCAACGGTCTGATGACCCTGAACGGGGCATGGGACAAGGTCCGCACCGATCCGATCATCCGCATGATGGTGCTGGCGCTCGCCTTCTACGGGATGAGCACCTTCGAAGGCCCGATGCTGTCGATCAAGGCGGTGAACTCGCTGAGCCACTACACCGACTGGACCATCGGCCACGTTCACTCCGGCGCGCTGGGGTGGAACGGGATGATCACCTTCGCCTGCGTCTACTACCTCGTGCCGCGCCTGTGGCAGAAGCAGCGCCTCTACAGCCTGCGGATGATCAACTGGCACTTCTGGCTCGCGACGCTGGGGATCGTTTTCTACGCCGCCAGCATGTGGGTGGCCGGGATCACGCAAGGGTTGATGTGGCGCGAATATGGCGCCGACGGATACCTGGTGAACAGCTTCGTCGACACCGTCGCGGCGCTCCACCCGATGTACATCCTGCGGGCCGTGGGCGGGCTGATGTACCTCAGCGGTGCGGTGATCATGGTCTACAACATCTGGATGACCATCCTCGGCCACCAGCGCGACGAGGCCCCGATGGGCGACACCGCGCATGACGAAGCCAATGACCGCCCGATCCCCCCATCAATCGGTGCCGAACCGGCCGAATGACCGCGAGCCAAGGAACGCGAACAATGACTGACACAACGCGCAAGGAACCCTTCGAGGGCCACAAGAAGCTGGAACGCAACGTCACGCTGCTGGCCGCAGCCACGCTGCTGACAGTCGCGGTCGGCGGGATCGTGGAGATTGCCCCGCTGTTCTGGATCGACAACACCATCGAGAAGGTGGAGGGGATGCGCCCCTACACCCCGCTCGAACAGGCAGGCCGCGACATCTACATCCGCGAAGGCTGCTATGTCTGTCACAGCCAGATGATCCGGCCCTTCCGGGACGAGGTCGAGCGCTACGGCCATTACAGCCTCGCCGCGGAATCGATGTATGATCACCCCTTCCAGTGGGGCAGCAAGCGCACCGGGCCGGATCTGGCGCGGGTGGGCGGGCGCTATTCGGATGAATGGCACGTCCAGCATTTGAAGGCGCCGCGCTCGGTGGTGCCGGAAAGCATCATGCCGGGTTACAGCTTCCTCGCCGAGGCCGAACTGAAGGTGCCCGATCCTTCGGCCACTCTCACTGCGCTCAGGCGGGTGGGCGTGCCTTACACCGATGCCGACATCGCCAAGGCCCCGGCCGATCTGATCGCGCAGGCCGATCCGAATGCCGATGCCGGCGATCTGGCGCAGCGTTATCCCAAGGCGCAGATCCGCGACTATGACGGCGATCCCACCCGGGTGACCGAGATGGATGCGCTGGTCGCCTATCTCCAGATGCTCGGCACGCTGGTCGATGTCGACAGCGCCGCCGCGCAGGAAGCGCTCACCAAGGAGAAGGGCCGGTGAGCGCCTACGAAACCCTGCGCCACTTCGCCGACAGCTACGGACTGGCGGTGATCGTCGCGCTCTATCTGACGCTGTGCCTGTGGCACTTCCGTCCCGGTGCCAAGCGCCATGTGGACGCCGCCAAGCTCTCGATTTTCAAGGACCAGACCGATGGCGAATAAGCGCATTGACCAACCCACCGGCACCGAGACCGTCGGCCATGAATGGGACGGGATCGAGGAGCTCAACACTCCCCTGCCGCGCTGGTGGCTGTGGACCTTCTACGCGACCATCGCCTGGAGCCTTGTCTATGTGGTGCTCTATCCGGCCTGGCCGTTGATCGACAAGGCCACTGCGGGCACGCTCGGCTGGTCGAGCCGCGGCGATCTCGCCAGGGAAATGGGCGCTGCCGAGGCCGCGCGTCAGGGCGTGTTCAAGCAGATTGCCGCGACCGACATCGAGCAGCTGGGCAACAACCCCGAACTGATGGCGCAGGCCATCGCGGGCGGCGCGGCGGCGTTCAAGGTCAACTGCGTGCAATGCCACGGCGCGGGCGCTGCGGGATCGGCCGGCTATCCCAACCTCAATGACGACGACTGGATCTGGGGCGGGACGCTGAGCGAGATCGAATACACCATCACCCATGGCATCCGCTGGGAAGGCGCCAATGCCACCCGCGCGAACTACATGCCGGCCTTTGCCGGCGTGATCGAGGGCGCGCAGGCGGACGCGGTGACGGGCCATGTACTCTCGCTGTCGGGCAAGGGCCAGTCCAGCGCGGCGGGCGCGCAGCTGTTCGCCGATAACTGCGCGGCCTGCCACGGCGCGGGCGGCGAAGGCATGGTGGCGATGGGCGCGCCTGCGCTCAACGATGCGATCTGGCTGTTCGGCGGCACGGCTGCCGAGGTGAAGAAGCAGATCCTCGCCCCCCGCCACGGCGTCATGCCGGCATGGAACGAGCGGCTCGATCCGGTGACGATCAAGATGCTGGCGGCCTATGTCCACTCGCGCGGCGGCGGCCAGCAGGCCGCTCCTGCCGAGCCGGCTGCCCCCGCGGCCGAACCCGCGGGCGATGTCGCACAAGGCACCAAGGCCGAAAACGATGGCTGACCAGAAGGATACCGAGCGCCCCGCCCCGCAAGGCGAAACCACCCGCGACTGGGGCGCGGCGCTCGGTTCCGATGCACAGACCCCGCGCCTCGCCTCGGTGGCGGAGGACGTGGGCTTCTTGGGCTCGGCGCTCTACGAAAAGGGCAAGACGATCCACAACAAGCGGATCGACGGCCCCTTCCGCCGCTTCAAGTGGCTGGTGATGCTCGTCACCTTGGGCGTCTACTACGTCACCCCGTGGATCCGCTGGGATCGCGGGCCCTATGCGCCCGATCAGGCGGTGCTGATCGATCTCGCCAATCGCCGCTTCTACATGTTCGACATCGAGATCTGGCCGCACGAATTCTACTTCGTCGCAGGGCTCCTGATCATGGCCGGGATCGGGTTGTTCCTTGTCACCAGCGCGGTCGGCCGGGCGTGGTGCGGCTATGCCTGCCCGCAGACAGTGTGGACCGACGTGTTCCAGCATGTCGACCGCTTCTTCGATGGTGATCGCAACGCCCGCATCCGCCTCGACAAGGCACCCTGGACCGCCTCCAAGATCGCGCGGCGCACCGCCAAGTGGGCGGTCTATCTCGCGATCGCCTTCTGGACCGGCGGCGCGTGGATCATGTATTTCGCCGACGCGCCGACGCTCACGGTGGATTTCTGGACAGGCAATGCCGCTCCGGTAGCCTATGCGACCGTAGCGATCCTCACCGGCACGACCTTCTGGCTCGGCGGCTTCATGCGCGAACAGGTGTGCATCTACATGTGCCCCTGGCCGCGCATCCAGACCGCGATGCTCGACGAGAAATCGCTGATCGTCACCTACAAGGACTGGCGCGGCGAACAGCGCGGCAGCCTCAAGAAGGCCGCGAAGAACCCCGACCAGTATGGCGACTGCATCGACTGCAACATGTGCGTCGCGGTCTGCCCCACCGGGGTCGACATCCGCGAAGGCCAGCAGATCGGGTGCATCACCTGCGGGTTGTGCATCGACGCCTGCGACAAGGTGATGAAGGAGGTCGGCCGCCCGCGCGGGCTGATCGACTATGCCACGCTCGACCAGTGCAAGGCCGAGGCCGCAGGCGCGCCCGCCACGCCGGCGTGGAAGGCGCTGCTGCGCCCGCGGATCTTCATCTATTTCGGCGTCTGGGGCGCGATCGGGGCGGGCCTGCTGTTCGCGCTCGGCACCCGCACCCACACCGATCTCACCGTCTCGCCCGATCGCAACCCGCCGTTCATGCTGCTCAAGGACGGATCGGTGAGGAACGCCTACACCCTGCGCTTGCGCAACATGGAAGCGCGCCCGCGCGAGATGGAGGTGGCGCTCACCGGCCTGCCGCAAGGCGCGGTGATGTGGACCGAGGCCGTGAGCATGGAAAACGCCGCGCCGAAGCAGGTGATCGAAGTGCCCGCCAACGAGACCAGAGTGGTGCGCGCCTATGTCATGTTGCCTGCGGGTGCGGCAGCGGACAGCTTCAGCTTCCGCCTCACCAGCCTTGACGAACAGCGCGAGACCGATCTTGCGGAAACCACCTTTGCCATGCCGGGGAACGAATGATGTCGGACAAGGGCAGCCGCTTCACCGGCAAGCATATGGCGCTGGTGTTCGTCGCCGGCTTCGGGATCGTCATCGCGGTCAATCTGGTGATGGCGAGCTTTGCGGTCGGCAGCTTCCACGGCACCGTGGTCGACAATTCCTATGTCGCCAGCCAGAAATTCAACGGCTGGATCGAGGAAGCCGAGCAGGAGGGCCGGCTCGGCTGGAAGGTGCGCGGGACGCAGCTGGCCGATGGCCGGATCGGCTTGAACGTCACCGGCGTTCCCGCCAGCGCCACCATCACCGCCGTCGCCGAACGCCCGCTGGGCGAGCGCGAGACGGTGATGCTGACCTTTGCCGAGGAAAGTGCCGGCCAATGGGTGTCGCAGGAAATCCTTGCCGAGGGCCGCTGGCAGATGCTGGTGAAGATCGCGGCGACCACCCCGGGCGGCGAACCGCAAGGCTGGAGCGGGATTGTCCAGCTGCCATGAACGCACCCTCGCCCACCCCCGCAACCAACGACGCCGCGCTCGTCTCGACCCGCTTCACCGTGCCCGGGATGCGCTGTGCGGGCTGCATCGCCAAGATCGAGCGCGAATTGCCCAAGATCCCCGGCATCGCCGCCGCGCGCGCCAATTTCTCGGCCAAGCGCGTGGCGATCCGGCATGACCCGGCGCTTGGCGAGGAGGCGCTGACAGCAGCCCTGCTCGGCCTCGGCTTCGAAGCCCAGCCGGTCGCCGAAAACCCGATGGGGATCGAGGACAAGGAGCGCCGCCGCCTGACCCGCGCGCTCGGCGTGGCGGGCTTCGGCATGATGAATATCATGCTGCTCTCGGTCAGCATCTGGTCGGGGGCGGAAGGGGCCACGCGCGAGCTGTTCCACTGGCTTTCGGCCCTGATCGCCCTGCCGGTGATCGCCTATTCGGGCCGCCCGTTCTTCGCCAGCGCATGGATGGCGCTGAGCCACAAGCGCACCAACATGGACGTGCCGATCAGCATCGGCGTGATCCTCGCCACCGCGCTGAGCATCTACGAGACCATGACCGGCGGCGGCCACGCCTATTTCGAAAGCGCGGTGATGCTGCTGTTCTTCCTGCTGGCGGGCCGCACGCTCGATGCGGTGATGCGCGATCGCACGCGGGCCGGGATCGGCGCGCTGCTCGGGCGGATGGGCAAGAGCGCCAGCGTGATCGGCCCCGATGGCACCACCCGCCGCGTGGCCGCCGCCGATCTCGAACCGGGCATGCTGGTGCTGGTCGCCGCCGGGGAGGCGCTGGCCGCCGATGGCGAGGTGGTGGACGGCAACAGCGCGATCGACAATGCCATGCTGACCGGCGAAAGCGCGCCCGAACCGGTCGGGCCGGGCAGCGTGGTGCACGCCGGCGCGATCAACCTTTCCGCCCCCTTGCGTATCCGTCTGACCCATGTGGCCGAGGACACCGCGCTCGCCGAAATCGCCCGGCTGATGGACGAAGCGGGGCAATCGCGCAGTGCCTATGTCCGCATCGCCGACCGCGCCAGCCGGCTCTATGCGCCGGTGGTGCACAGCCTCGCCGCACTCGCTTTCGCGGGCTGGATGATCGCGGGTGCGGGCTGGCACCAGTCGCTGGTGATCGCGATTGCGGTGCTGATCATCACCTGCCCCTGCGCGATGGGCCTTGCGGTGCCGGCCGCGCAGGTGGTGGCCTCGGGCGCGCTGTTGCGGCGGGGCCTGCTGGTCAAGGACGGAAGCGCGCTGGAGCGCCTCGCCGAATGCGACATCGCGCTGCTCGACAAAACCGGCACGCTGACATTGGGGAGCCCGCGCGCCGATGTGAGCGCGCTCACACCGGTGCAGCGCGCCGTCGCGCTTGGCCTTGCGCAGGCGAGCCGCCATCCGCTCAGCCGCGGGCTTGCCGCCGCAGCCCTGCGCGAAGGGATCGAGCCTGCGGAGGTCAGCGATGTGCGCGAAGCAAGCGGCACGGGGCTGACGGGCCGCTGGGAGGGCGTCGAGGTTGCGCTCGAACGGCCGGATGATGCCGGCGACGGACTTGCCACCTCCCTCAGGATCGGGACCGACCGCCAGATCATCACCTTCACCGATCCCCTGCGCAACGATGCGGCCGAAACACTCGCTGCACTGACGGCGCAAGGGATCACCGCCAGCATCCTCTCGGGCGATCGCGCCGCGCCGGTCGAGGCGGTGGCCCGCCAACTGGGCCTGGCCGCCGAGGCGGAGGCCAGCCCGCAGGCCAAGCTCGCCGCATTGGAAGCCCTGAAGGCGCAGGGCCGCCGCCCGCTGATGGTGGGCGATGGCCTCAACGATGGCCCCGCGCTTGCCGCCGCCCACGCCTCGATCGCGCCCGGCACCGCGTCCGACGCCAGCCAGCAGGCCGCCGACGCGGTGTTCATCGGCGAGAAGCTGATGCCGG
>VFQM010002483.1_pt1 | contig 13455 bp, 21 predicted proteins | sample 3512391 | NCBI WGS metagenome assembly VFQM01 (sample SAMN10412369, study PRJNA504923) | tailings metagenome | isolation source: Replicate 1 from Balatoc abandoned mine | place: Philippines
GCCGAAGAGGTCAATGCCCGTACCGGTTGCGTAGGCTGTCCATTGGCCCAGGAGGAGAAGGCGCTGGAAAGCATCCTGGCCATTCCGCGCTGGTCGCATTTGGCTCCTCTACGAGAGTTGAAACCGCTTTACCGTTGGCTGCGCGAACCTGCCCAGCGCCTGCGCAAATCAGGCGTCGAACGGCTGAAGGACGGAAGTATCGGAAAGAATCCGCAGCGCATGGGGCCACTGACATTCGAAGCACGCCTGATGGCTCTGGAGAAGATCCTCGGTATTCAGGCACGAATCAACGCCGACGCGCCAGCAATCGGAGAGCGCATCGACTTGATCGATGAGGAAGAGGAAGCGCGCATTCGCCACCTGATCGCCACCGAGACATGGCCAGACGGATGGGACGGAACAGAACCAACCGCGGATACCTGGCTGCCGGTGACAATTTATGGAAATGGTGCAGAGCAACACGATTTGTTCTCGGCGGAGGATCTGGCTGCATGAACTTCTACAAGCACCACATTGGCGACTACGCCCAGGCTACAGCGCACCTGTCGTTCGTTGAGGACGCCGCCTACAGCCGCATGATTCGCAAGTACTACGCCGAAGAAAAGCCGCTGCCGGCAGACATCAAGGCTGTCCAGAGGCTGATTGGCGCTCGCACCCGTGATGAGAAACAAGCTGTTGTCGATGTCCTCAACGAGTTCTTCGAGCTTCAGGAGGACGGCTGGCACAACAAGCGATGCGACGCAGAAATCGAGCGCGCGAACGCCCAGGCAGAGACGAATCGTCAGATTGCCATTCAACGAGAGGCGCGCAAGAAAGAGCGGATTGCGTCGAACGAACCAAGCACGAATCGTGGTCAAAAGATGAACGAATCGTTTAACGAATCGTTCGCAAGTCGTGAACCTAGCCAGACACCAGACACCAGACACCAGACACCAGACACCAGACACCAGACACCAGACAAAGAACAAATACCCACCGCTGGTAATTCAACCACTGTAGGCGGGGGGGGTATTTCGCCAGGCGAGTTGACCAAGCCGATGGTGCAAGCAGGCATCCGCTGCAACCCAGGACACCCGGACATTCTCGCGCTGGCAAAGGCGGGGTGCACAGCCGAAACGGTGCAGGCCGCAATCACCGAAGCCAAGCTGACGAAGCCGAACCCACCGCAGGGCTACGTCGTGGCGATCCTCAAGCGCTGGCAATCAGAGCCTGCCAGGACGTTGCCGAAGTCGCAATCACCGCCAGGCACTGTTTCGAGTTTCGGGAAAGCCGGGCAGGAAACCGCTGCGTCAGCGCAGCGATGGTTGGAGAAATCGGGGGAAACGGGATGATCGAAGGGGATAAACGAAAATTCGCTGAGGCGATGGTGGTTCTGTCGGAATACTACGGCAGGCCTGTCAGCGATGGCGTGATCGAACTGTACTGGCAAGGGCTCAAGGGCTACGACATCGGCGCCATCACGCAGGCATTCACACGCCATATGCACAACCCGGAGAGCGGACAGTTCATGCCGAAAATCGCGGACGTGGTTCGCATGCTGCAAGGGTCAACACAGGACACCGCGCTGAAAGCTTGGTCGAAGGTCGATCAAGCCGTGCGGAGAATCGGTAACTACGCCGACGTGGTGTTCGATGACCCACTCATCCACCGCGTTCTGCACGACATGGGCGGATGGATTGGGATCGGGCAGAAGACCGAGGACGAGTGGCCATTCGTGGCGCGCGAGTTCGAGAACCGCTACCGCGGATACCGGATGCGGTCCGAGGTGCCTGAGTACCCGCCTGTCCTGATCGGAATCGCGGGCGCGCACAACCGTAAGGGTGGACACGAAACGCAGCCGCCGATGCTGGTCGGAAATACTGACAGGTGCAAGGCCGTCATGCAGGGCGGGACCGAGAAGCCGCTGATCGGGTTCAGGCAAGCATCTGCTGATCTTGTTACCTCGGTCAAAAGAATCGCGGACAGCGCAGAGGATGCAGCCTGAATGTGCGGACCGAAGCCATGCGACAAACCGAACTGCACCTGGTCGGAGAATCATCGCCGGGAATGCGAAGCCAGGACCGTGATGCGCTGGGACAAGGAACGTCGCAATGCGTATTTCTCGGACGTGAAGAAGAAACGCGGCACAGCCGCAGCGAAGGAATTGATCGGGGAGGTCAACAGGCAGTGGAAAACCAGTCAGCAATCGCTTTTGTGATACCCGGTACGCCAGTCGGCAAAGGCCGCCCGAAGTTCGCCAGGCGCGGAAACTTCGTCACCACGTACACGCCAGAGAAAACCGCGAGCTACGAGAACCTGGTCAAGGTAAAGTCACAGGAAGCCATGAACGGCAGAGCCATGATCGAAGGTGCTACGAGGGTTGAAATAACGCTTCACGTCACACCACCCGCGAGCTGGTCTGGCAAGAAGACACGCGCGGCGCTACTCCATGAAATCAGGCCGACCACGAAACCTGACATGGACAACGTCATCAAGGGCATCTTCGACGCCATGAACGAAATCGTTTGGCGCGATGACAAGCAGGTCTGCGAACTGAGGGTGGTGAAGCTCTACAGCCCAGCTGCCGAGGCCAGAGTTGAGGTATGGCCGCTATGAGCGAATACCGTTGCCCACTTGGCTCAATTCAACCCGTGCAGATGGACACCGAACGCATCAAGTCAGAGGCATGGCAAGACGATGGGATCCTCGTGGTGAGGATCGAGGACAGCAGGCTTTCATGGGTCGAGGCCCAGCAACTGAGACAAATCGGAGACAAGCTCTATGGCACAACCCGCATCCGCAGAAGCTGACCCGCTGTTCGCAAGCGCTTACGATGCGCTGGCGTTCGCGTTTCGCTTCAATCACCAGCAATACTCACCGACGCCAATGGCCAGACTCATGCGCGGCCATATCGGAAGCGGCAAGGGTCTGGTCGGGATAGACGGTGCGGCTCAGGCTGGATTCATACTCGGCGTGGTCGAACGTCTCGGCGAATGGGAGAAGGCGGCGTTGGCTGCAAGGTTCGCTCTCGACCGCAAGGTGCTGTTCAAGGCCAGGGATACGCTGATCACGCCAGCCATGGCAGCACTCGGAACAGGCGTGCACAAGCGCCGCGTGGTGGATGCCATGGTGCAAAAGCACTTTGGGGCCAAGGTGAAGCTTAAGGACATCGCCGAGGCCCACCAGGTCAACAAGAACACGATGACAGACCACTGGCGCATCATCCGAAAGACCCTGCATGATGTCGAATGCAGGGCGATGGACAAGGCCGAGGCTGCGCTCAGGGAATCCGGGGTCTGCCTGTGAAAGCAAGGACTCGAAGAGAACAACTGCTGTCCGGGAAGTTCGTTGAGACTCCGACACAGCGAAGGGAAAGGATTAAAGCAGAAAACATCGCTATGCGAGACGTTCGCAGGCAAAAACAAAGACAAAGATATTCAACCTTCTATGAACTAATCAGCAAGCCAGAGTTTGTTGAATGGTACGAATATAACAGCCATAGCCGATGGAAATTTGAAGAGGATGATGATCCGAAGAAAGCAATCGAAGACATCATTGATGTTTATGAAACAGCGGTCAAATACCCAGTAGACGACATTTCCGACCGCCTGCCTGTTGTGCCAAAGGAGAAAACAGTACGCCAGTCAAGGATGCGCCATGCACAACCATCATGGGCAAGCCTGTCCACAATCAAGCAGATATACGACCACAGGGATAGCCTCAACAAGCGTTTCCCGCATCTTGGCCCTTTCGATGTCGACCATATTATTCCAATTGCGGGAAGGTTCGTATGCGGGCTGCATTGTGAGCAGAACCTCATAGTTATCCCAAAAAAGGAGAATCAGGAGAAGTCGAATAAATTTGTTGAAAAATTCTTGCGTTCGTGTATTGTCCATTTTTAATACGCTCCATAACTCACCCCAAAGCCCGGTCACGCATCAGCGACCGGGCTTTTTTGTTTGCATGATGTCTCCTCCGACTCCTTCCGGAGCGGTTTAAAACCCGTGCCTCGGGCATCCTGAGCACGGGTTTTTCTTTTCACGGTGAAGCCCGAATGGCAAGCAGATTGCAGACACTCAAGCCGCGCATCAGCACGGCGCCAGCGTCTCGCGTTGCCATGGCCAACACCTCGGAGACGGTACGGACGCGCGGGTCTGCATGGCAGAAGATCAGGGCGCGCATCCTGCGTCGTGACAAGGGGCTCTGCCAGGAATGCCTGCGCAATGACAGGCTGACCGTGGCAACTCAGGTCGATCACATAACCCCGCTGCATCTCGGCGGACGTGACAACGACGAGAACCTTCAGAGCCTGTGCAAGAACTGCCACGACGCGAAGACGGCACAGGAAGTGCGCGAGCTTCACGGAGCCAGAGGGTAGGGGGGGTAAAAAGTCTGGAGCCTAGGGGCTTGGTAACCGAGCTCCCTCTCATTCGGACAATTTTTCCCACTTTTCAAAAGGCAACCAAATGGCTGGAGCAAAAGGACGGAGCGGCGGCGCCCGCCCTGGCTCTGGTCGCAAGCCGAAGCCGAAGGAGCCGCCGAAGCCGACAGCAGTCGTGCAAAGCCGCGACCCGCTCGACTTCCTGCTGGATGTGATGCAGGGGTTGGTTGTTCCGACGCGCGAGCAGTTGCGCGCCGCGATTGCAGCCACCCAGTACAAGCACCCGAAGAAGGGTGACGCCGGCAAGAAGGAAGGCGCGGCTGAACGTGCGCAGGCTGCCGGTGCCGGGAAGTTCGCGGCGTCTGCTGCGCCGCCCAAGCTGGTCGCCTCGAACGGTCGCAAGGTCTGATGGAGCGGACAACCGCGTGTCCGGACTGGGCTGAACAGCTCAAGTCCGGGCGGTCGATCATCCCGCCGCCGATCTTCCCGGAAGAGGCAGAGCGAGCGCTGGCCGTGTTCAAGGCGCTGCGCATTGTCGACGCGCCGGGAAGCCCGACATTCGGCGAGGCCTGCGCGCAATGGGTATTCGATCTGGTCGCATCGATCTTCGGCGCCTACGACGCCGAGAGCGGCAGGCGACTGATCACGGAATGGTTCATCTGCATTCCGAAGAAGAACAGCAAGTCGACACTGGCGGCCGGCATCATGATGACGGCGCTGATCCTGAACTGGCGGCGGTCTGCCGAGTTCGCCATCCTGGCGCCGACGATCGAGATCGCCAACAACAGCTATGCGCCGTCACGCGACATGGTCAAGCACGATGAAGAGCTGGACGCGCTGATGCACGTCCAGACGCACATCAAGACCATCACGCACATGAACAGCAACGCCACGCTGAAGGTCGTGGCGGCGGACAGCAACACAGTCGGCGGAAAGAAATCAGTCGGCACGCTGGTTGACGAGGTATGGCTGTTCGGCAAGCAGCCGGACGCCGAGAACATGCTGCGCGAGGCCATAGGCGGCCTGGCCAGCCGCCCGGAAGGGTTCGTGATCTACCTGACAACGCAGTCAGACGATCCGCCAGCAGGCGTATTTCGCCAGAAGCTGCAATACGCCAGGGACGTTCGGGACGGCAAGATCATCGACCCGCGCTTCGTGCCAGTTATCTTCGAGCACTCGCCGGAGATGGTCAAAAAGGGTGAGCACCTGCTCATTGAGAACTTGGGCATTGTCAACCCGAATCTGGGGTATTCCGTTGACCGCGAATATCTCGAGCGCGAGTTCCGCAAGGCAAAGGAATCCGGGGAAGAGTCCTTCAGGGGATTCCTGGCAAAGCATGCCAACGTCGAGATCGGACTGGCTTTGAGGTCTGACCGCTGGGCCGGCGCGGATTACTGGGAGGAACAAGGGGACGCCAGCATCACGCTGGACGATCTGCTGCAGCGCTGCGACGTGGTCGATGTCGGCATAGACGGCGGCGGCCTGGACGACATGCTCGGGCTTTCGGTTATCGGGCGCGAGGTCGGTCAGGATGGGGAGCGGGCACGCTGGCTGACCTGGAATGCGGCCTGGGTGAACAAGATCGTTCTTGAGCGCAGGAAATCCGAGGCAGCGCGCTTCGATGACTTCGCCAAGGACGGCGACCTGATCATCTGCGACCAGGTTGGCCAGGACGTTGACGACATCTGCGAGATCGTCTCAAAGATCGAGGAAAGCGGCCTGCTCGACAAGGTAGGCATCGACCCCGCCGGAATAGGCGGGATTCTCGATGGACTGATCGATGCAGGCGTGCCGCAGGAGAAGATCGTCGGCGTGTCGCAGGGATGGAAGCTTGGCGGTGCGATCAAGACCGCCGAGCGCAAGCTGGCTGATGGAACCATGAAGCATCAAGGTTCCAGGCTCATGGCGTGGTGTTGCGGGAACGCGAAGGTCGAGCCGAGGGGCAATTCCATTCTGATTACGAAACAAGCATCCGGCACGGCGAAGATCGACCCGCTGATGGCAACCTTCAATGCGGTGTCGCTGATGTCATTGAACCCTGCGTCTCCCATTAAGGCCTACACCGAGGAAGACCTGCTCATCCTATGAATCTGAGAACCAGAATCGCCACCTGGCTGCTGCGTGGCATCCATCCGCGCGACCCGGCCCTTGCCCAATGGCTGGGCGGAGCAATGACGGCGTCAGGGATGTCTGTCACGGCAGACAACGCCATTAGCGTGGCTGCGGTTTACAGCTGCATCCGGGTGCTGTCCGAGACACTGGCCGGGCTGCCGCTCATCGTGTACCGGCGCAAGGCCGGCGGCGGTAAAGAGCGTGCCACAGACCACTGGCTCTATCCGCTCCTGCACGGAGCGCCGAATGGTTGGATGACCAGCTTTGCCTGGCGCGAGATGGGTATGGCTCACCTCTGCCTGCGCGGCGCCGCCTATTCACGCATCGTCGGCGATATGCGCGGCAAGCGGCAACTCATCCCGATCCACCCGGATCGCATGCGCACCGTGCTACTCGACAGCGGCCGGCTGGCATACGAAATGCAGAACCAGCAAGGCGGCTTCACCACGCTGTTGCAGGAGGAGGTGCTGCGCATCCCGTTCATGACCCTGGACGGCGTGCGTCCTGTCACGCCGATTCAGGCGCAGCGCGAGACTATCGGTGCATCGATGGCATCTCAGGACTACGGTTCCAGATTCTGGGCAAACGATGCACGCCCGACTGGCGGCTGGGTCGAAATGGAAGGCGACTTCAAGGATGACGCCTCTGGCAAGACGTTCCGCGACAAGTGGCAACGTGCAATGACCGGGGAAAACCGGCATAAGACCATCTTCCTGCCGAAAGGTATGAAGTACAACCCGCTGTCACTCACAATGGAAGACGCTCAGTTCCTGGAAACGCGCAAGTTCCAGCGCTCTGAGATCGCCGGCCTGTTCCGCGTGCCACCGCACATGATCGGAGACCTGGAGCGCGCCACGTTCAGCAACGTCGAACAGCAGTCAATCGACTTCGTGGTCTACACCATGCAGCCGTGGCTGTCGCGCTGGGAGCAGGAACTCAGTCGGGGCCTGCTCAGCGAAGCCGAGCAGGATGAGTACTTCGTCGAGTTCCTGGTTGACGGGCTGCTACGTGGTGACGCAACGGCACGTTCCAACTACTTCCGCACGGCCGTGCTGACTGGATGGATGAACCGCAACGAAGTCCGCGAGATCGAGAACATGAACCGCGCTGAAGGCCTGGACGAGTACCTTACACCGCTCAACATGACGCCGGCTGACCTGCTGGCAGAAACCATCAAAGGGAAAATGCAATGAGCAAATTCTGCGGGCAACGTGTAACCTGCGAAAGCACGCTAAGCATCCTGTTGACTTCATGCAGCAGAGAGGGTTTCTATTATGAGTAATAAAGAAGTTGAGAGGCGGCATTTCATGCTGGACGCGCTGCGCGTCGAGACTCGCGAAGACGGTAAGCGCCGCATCGTCGGCCATGCCGCCGTGTTCAACCAGCTCAGCGAGGATCTCGGCGGGTTCCGTGAACAGATCGCGCCAGGCGCATTTGCCGATGCCATCAAGACCGATGACGTTCGCGCGCTGTTCAATCACAACCCTGACCATGTGCTTGGCCGGAACATGGCCGGCACGTTGCAGCTTAGCGAGGACAGCAGGGGATTGGCGATCGAGATCGACCCGCCCGATACTCAGCTTGCCCGCGACCTGCTGGTGAGCATGGAGCGCGGAGACATCAACCAGATGTCCTTCGGATTCAGCGTCCGCCCAAATGGGCAGAACTGGGCAAAAGATGACAGCGGTCAGGTGGTCCGCACTTTGACCAAGGTGCGGCTCTTCGATGTTTCGCCCGTGACATTCCCTGCATATCCGCAGACAGACGTTGCTGCCCGCGACCTGCGCAACTGGGAGGCCGAGTCCTCCGGTTCATTGAAGCAGGAGCATGAGCGACAGGAAGGCCTGCGCAACCTTCAAAAGATGAAGCTCGATCTCGCAACCTGAACACATTAACCCCAATCAACGGGCCGTCCGGTACGCCGCGCGGCCCTTTGTTTTTTGCGGCGCCCGCCAACCCAGGCCAAGCGGACGCCATCCCGGTGTCCATGGCCTGATTTCATAGGAGCTACAGAAATGAGCAAACGTCTCAACGAACTGCGTCACCAGCGCAACAACCTGGTAACCCAGGCCCGCGAGCTTCTCGCTGGTGCCGAGAAGGAGAGCCGCGGCCTGAATGCGGAAGAACAGCAGAAGTACGACAAGCTGTTCGCCGATCAGGACGAGCTGCGCAAAACCATTGAAGCCGAGGAACGTCAGGTCGAACTTGAGCGCAGCCTCGCCGGCCAGAAGCTCAACGAAGAGCGCGGCAAGGAAGGCGGCGAGGAAACTCGCAAAGGTCCGCGCGCCAGCGAGGAATACCGCGATGCGTTCGGCCAGTTGCTGCGCGGCGGCGTGCAGTCCCTCAACCCGGAACAGGTACGCGCCCTGTCCGCTGGTGCAGGCTCCGAAGGTGGTTTCTTCGTGATGCCCGAGCAGACCGTCGGCACCTTGATCAAGGCCATCGACGACGAGGTGATGATTCGCCAGTGGGCGACCAAGTTCACCGTGCCTTCCGCTGCGAGCCTCGGCGCCGTGTCCCTCGACGCCGATCCCGCCGACGCCGACTGGACCAGCGAAATCGCCACCGGCAACGAGGACAGCGATATGAAATTCGGCAAACGAGAGCTGGTGCCGAACCCGCTGGCCAAGCGTATCAAGGTCAGCAACAAGTTGCTGCGCCAGGTGCCCAGCGTCGAAAGCCTGGTCATGTCCCGCCTCGCCTACAAGTTCGGCATCTCGGAAGAGAAGGCCTACCTCACCGGCAACGGTGCCAAGAAGCCGCTGGGCTTGTTCACCGCCAGCAACGATGGCATCAGCACTGCCCGCGACGTGGTCGGCGGCAACCAGGCGACCAGCATGGTGATGGATGGCCTGATTTCGGCGAAGTACGCGCTGAAATCCGGCTACCAGAAAAACGCCAAATGGCTGTTCCACCGCGATGGCGTTTCGCAGATCGCCAAACTGAAGGACACCACCAATCAGTACCTGTGGCAGCCGTCCAAGAAGGAAGGCGAGCCCGACATGCTGCTGGGCCTGCCGGTCTATCAGAGCGAATACGTGCCCAACACGTTCACCACTGGCCAGTACGTCGGCATCATCGGCGACTTCTCCTACTACTGGATCGTCGACGCCCTCGACATGCAGATTCAGCGCCTGGTGGAGCTCTACGCCGAGACCAACCAGACCGGCTTCATCGGCCGCAAAGAAGGCGACGGTATGCCGGTGCTGGGCGAGGCCTTCGCCCGCGTGAAGCTCGGCTGATCGGTCTGACGGGCGGGGAGCCCCCGCCCTGTTTCGGATAAACCAAACACATAGGAGCTTTTTAAATGGATACCAAGCAAACCCAAGACGTACAGAACTCGCTGGTGCCTGCAGCCCGTACTTCCAGTGCAAACGGCAGCGGCGTCGATCTGGCGAACTTCGCCTCGGCAACCGTGGCCTTCTCTGTCGGCACCATCACCGACGGCACCCACACGCCGAGCGTCGAAGAATCAGACGACAACAGCAGCTTTTCCGCCGTTGCTGCCGCCGATCTCATCGGCACCCTGTCCGCGCTGGCCAGCAACACCAACCAGCGCGTCGGCTATCGCGGCAGCAAGCGCTATATCCGTGCCGTGACAACTATCGCCGGTGCCACCACGGGTGGCGTGTATGCCGGCGTGGTGATCCGAGGCGACGGTCGCAAACAGCCCACTGCCTGATAACCGCTGATGCATGACTGGCCGCGCAAGTCGCGGCCATCTGCAGAAAGGAACAAGACATGGAAATCCGCATGAAAACCCTGATGTCCGGCCCGGCTGGGACGCGTCACCCCGGCGATACCTGCACCGTATCTTCCGAAGAGGCAGAAATGCTGATCGGCGGTGGTTACGCCGAACCCGCCGAGGCCGAGAAGGTGGCCGATGTCGCCGAAGAAGCCACGGCAGAAGCCGAACCCGCCGAGGCCGAGAAGGGCAACCGCAAGGGCGGACGCAAGTAATCCAGCATGGGCCTCAAACTCATTACCGCCCCTGCGGTCGAACCCGTCACCGCTGCCGAGATCATCACCCGGCTCGGTATCACATCCGGCGACGTATCTAGCGCGGATATGGACGCGCTCATCAAGGGCGCGCGCCAGTGGGCGGAGCAGTACACCGAGCGGGCATTCATGACCCAGACTTGGGAGAAGCGGCTCGACAGCTTCCCGTCCGAGATCGAGCTTGCCCGCGGTCCTGTGCAGTCCATCGCGTCCATCAAGTACATCGATACTGCCGGCGTATTGCAGACCCTGGACAGCGCCAACTACACCCTGGACGACTACGAGCAAAACGGCATCGTTTACCCGGCCTATTGGGTTACATGGCCCAGCACCCGCGACGAGCCGAACGCCGTGCGCGTGCAGTTCGTGGCCGGGTATGGCGCCGCTTCAACTACCGTGCCACAGCCGATCATCAACGCCATTGTGCTCATGGTCGGACAGGCCCTGCGTGGGCAATCCGGCTTGGAAAACAACCTGTACCCAGCCAGCGTGCCCAACGCAGCCAAAGAGATGCTGAACCCGTACCGCCTTATCCGCTTCTGATCTGACATGCCCCATGCCCGTTATCAACTGCTGGGCGCCGTCAAGGCGCTCCTGGCAGGCGCAGTCACGCCCCCCTGGCGCAGCGCCCACGTCGCCAGCGACGTTCCGCCCAAGGCATCTCTGCCCTGCGCCGTGGTCGATGCCGTGTCCGAATCCTCCGGCGATGGCAACCTCATCGGCGTGCGCCGGCAGGAACGCGTCGCGCAGATTGACGTGAAGCTCTACATGGCCGCGCTGCCCAACCCGGTCGACAACACCAGCAAGCTGCACGCCATGGCCTCGGCTGCGGAAACCGTCATCACCCAGGCCGCGCTGGCAGCTTATGCCGACACCGTCGACCTGCTCGGCACCGACATTGAATCCATGCCAGACGAGCGCGGATTCATCAACGTAACACTTCACTACGTCGCCCAGTACGCCACGCGCGAAGGCCGCCCGGACACCCTGGGTACAGACTGAAAGGAATCCCCATGAGCAGCGAACAGATGCCACAACAAGGCGGCAGCTACACGCGCGACCCGAAAACCGGGGAGCCGATCAAAACCCCAGATCCGCAACCCCAGCCGGCGGCCGAGCCGGAGCAACCCAAGGAGTAATCCATGAGCCGCTTTGTCCGTAAATCCGCCATCCTGGCCAAGATCGAATCCGCCTATGGCACCGATGCGTCGCCCGCCGGCGCCACCGATGCCATGTTGATCAGCAATCTTCAGGTCAACCCGCTCAACGCGCAGAACGTCGACCGCGACAACATCCGCACCTATTTCGGTGGCAGCGAGCAGCTTGTCGGCACGGCCTATGTCGAGGTCAGCTTCGACGTGGAAATGCAGTCCTCTGGCTCAGCCGGCACCGCGCCCGCATTCGGCCCGCTGCTGCGCGCCTGCGGACTGGCGGAAACCATCACCGCCATCACTCGCGTGGAGTACAACCCCATCACCGATAGCATGGAGTCGGCGACGATCTACTACTACAGCGACGGTGCGCTGCACAAGCTCCTGGGTGCGCGCGGCAGCTTCGACATCGACATGAGCGTCGGCGCCCGCCCCGTGTTCCGCTTCCGCTTTCTCGGCAAGGACGGCGGCATCAGCGCGGCCTCTAACCCCTCGCTTACCCTCACCGGCTTCAAGACGCCCGCCGTCATCACCGACAGCAATACCAACGACCTGCTGGTCGGCTGTACCTATGCGACGGGTTCACTGTCCGGTGGCACCACCTATGTCAGCCGAGGGCTCGAGGTGCAAAGCGGCAACGATGTCCAGTTCATCCCGCTGCTCGGCAGCGAGCAGGTCGGCATCGTCAACCGCGCCATGGCTGGCCGCGTCGCGCTCGAACTGACCGCCGCCCAGGAAGTCACCTTCATGGGCTACGTCAAGGCCAACACCATGCAGAGCATCGGCCTTCAGCACGGCAGCACGGCTGGCTACATCAGCATCCTTTATGCCCCCAAGGGGCAGCTGATCAATCCCAGCAAGGAAGACCAGAACGGGCTTCTGCTGTGCGGCTACGACCTGCGCCTTGTGCCGAATGCCGGCAACGACGAACTCTATCTCTGCTTCAAGTAATCAAACATGGCAAATTTCAAGCTCAATCCAAACCCTACCTTCTGGGTCAAGACGAAGGTTCGCGCGCCTGGCGGAGAACTGTCGGAGTTCGAAGTCGAGTACCGGCACAAGGGTAAAGCCGCCCTCCAAACCTTCCTGGAGTCAGCCAAAGGCCGCGAGGAATCCGATGTGATCGCAGACATCGTCGTCAGCTGGCGAGGCATGGATGTCGACTACTCGCCGGAAAACCTCAAGACCCTGCTCGACAATTACCCCGGCATGGCCAACCTCATGCTGATCGACTACAGCATCGAGTTGAACAAGGCCCGCGCGGGAAACTGAAACAGGCCGCCCGGGAGATGGCGACGGGCGGCCCGGACGAAACCGAAGACGCCCTCGGCGCCATGGGCCTCAAGCTCGAAAACGCGCCGGATGAAGACTTTGAGGTCTGGCCGGAGAACTGGCTACCGCTCAGCGTCTTCCTGTCCCTCAACACGCAATGGCGCATCGCCCCAAATGGCAAGCGCAGCGGGCTGGATTACGCCGTGTTGCCCGTCACCCTGAGACTGATGGGCGTGGCAAGAAAAGAATGGGGCGAGATTTTTCCGGCCCTGCAAATCATGGAAGCCGCATTTTTGGAGGCGATCAGTGGCTGATTTCGAAGTGAAGGTCACCGGGCTGAAGGAGGCTCAAAAAGCGCTTTACGCCTTTAGCCAGCAGCTGGGCGACCGCGTCGTTATCAAGGCCCTCACCAACGGTGCGCGACTCATGCAGCGCCAGGCTAAGGCAAACGCCCCGGTCCGCACAGGAAACCTGCGCCGCGCCATCATCGTCAAGAAATCGAAGATCTACAACGGCAAGCGCACCCTCAACAAGCTCGGCGTGTTCCTCACCATTCGACAG
>VFQM010002484.1_pt1 | contig 13451 bp, 7 predicted proteins | sample 3512391 | NCBI WGS metagenome assembly VFQM01 (sample SAMN10412369, study PRJNA504923) | tailings metagenome | isolation source: Replicate 1 from Balatoc abandoned mine | place: Philippines
AACTCTTTTTCGGGAAACCGTGTGCCTAAAAAACCTGCTATCGGGTATGCTATTGCCCACCACAAATGAGAAAACGCAAAGTGAGAACCGTACACCTTACCTTGATTTTCTGATGCAATGTTTTCGCCTATTAATGTTTCTGACGGCATATCGGCAAGCGTTTGACCTATACCTGCCAAAACCCATAAGAACAGCAAGCCGTTGTACGGAACAAAATTGGCAAAGCTGATAGCTAAACCTATCAGGACAGCCCCGCTTATCAGCGATATGCTCCGTGTTTTGGTTTTATCAAGGCTGCCTAACAGAAAAGCCGTGATAGCTGCGCCTACTCCGAAAATTGCCATTATCCAGCCGTAATGCTTATCATCTAAAGCTAAAGATGTTTTTACCAAACCAACGGTATTTACCAATACCATAGCTCCGGCAATAGCAGATATAAATTCAATACTTAAAGAGAACCTTAAAATCTTGTTTCCAAACAATAAGCGAATACCTTTTATTACTTCGCTCCACGTATTGCCGGGCGGTGTACTATCGGTATTCACTCCTTTTTGCAGTGCTGCCACCGGTATAGTCAATATCAGTAGTATGGCAATGAATAATGTTGCTCCATTGACAAAGAAAATCTGCTTGGCTCCTAACCATACCGCAAATATCCCCGCCAATGCAGGACCAAATACGCTTAACAACTGAAAAGTTGCCATTGATAAGCCGTTGGCTTCCCTGTATATTTCTTTGTCTACTATCTGTGGGATAATAGCCCTGTATGTTGGCGTGAAGAATGCAGCGAATACGTTCAATGCAAATATCAACCCATACACCTGCCACTCGGCATTTACAAACGGCAGCATACACACAATTGCCATTCTTGCCAGTTGCGTTATCAGCAATATGTTTTTTCGCTTTAATTTTTCAGACACTACGCCTGCAAAGGGCGAAAAAATGATATACGCCGTTACCCGCAAAGTGAGAGCCGATGCCAATATAGCTGCCGCATTATCGGGGCTGATTTCATAGGTAAGCAATGCCAATCCTAACCACGTAAAGGCATCCCCGAACAAACTTGCGATTTGGGCAAAATAAAGCCTTGCGAAAGTCGAGTTCCGTAATGTTTTAAATGGTTCTGTAAACGCTTTTTTTAATAATTGTAATTCCATTTTACATTTTTAAATTATTCTTATTAAGCGGATAAGCACCGCCGTCAGACGGTGCTTTTTTCTATCCGCTTCGTTATGGTTTCTTAAAAATTCATTATCAGTTTCACACTGATATTACGTCCCATATTGAAAACGCCCATTCTTCCCGTTGCCGGATTTTCAGGAGCATATTTCAGTCTGCTTAAATGACTTTGATAAGCCACATCAGCAAGATTTTCTCCACTAATGAACAAAGACATAAAGTCGCTCCGGTTGAACGCCTTAATATTTGTTCCGATACCTGCACTCAATAAAGTGTATGCGGGTGTTGCTGTTTCTGTTCCGTAAGCACTGAAAAACTTATCCTGCTGAAAGAAGTGGTTAATCCCAAATTTGATGTAAGCGTTGGAAAACGTTCTATTTACATTCCTTAATTCGGCTTTGATTTCGCCCCTGTATCTCGGGGCTGGGATAAACGGCAAGTATTTCGAGCTTTCGGGTTGGCTGCTTTGGGTAGCCTGTACATACGAAAATGAGTTTTCCAAATGCAGCCATTCTATCGGTTGCGGGTGTATGTCCAAATAAATTTCGCCACCAACTAAGGTAGCGTTGCCCGCTGTATATTGAAAGGCTGGCGCACCATCAACAGGGTCGGGAATAATTTCCGTTCCGTCTTCCGCAACAAGTTTTTCGAGATAGATATAATTTTGAATGAAGTTTACAAATGGCGTAAGCTCCAACGTAATGTGTTTGGAGTTCAGAAAATAGGCAACATCTATCTGGTGACTGATTTCTGATTTTAAATCAGGTGTTCCGAACAGATAACGAAACGTTCCCTCGTGTCTTCCGTTCGCTGACAGTTCCGTACTGTTCGGCGCTCTGAAACCTCTCGATACATTGAATTTTAACGTAGAATTTTTATCGACTTGATAAGACAATCCTAAGCTACCGGAAACGCCATTGTAGTTTTTATTAAAGGCACTGAACTTTAATTCCGCATCGGGGTCTGTACTTTGCACAGGCTCTTCGTCTTCATTAAGATAGAGTTCTTTTGAGTTCATAGACCTGTTGTCAAATCTAAGTCCTCCGGCTAAAGTGAGTTTGCCAAAAGTTTTCTGTGTAAAAAGAAATGCTCCGGCATCAAACAGATTATAGGCAGGTATCAAAAATTCTTCCCCTCTGTTGGTGTTGGATTGCCACATACCACCGATACCGACCGAAGTTTCCCAGCCTCTTGATTTTTCAAAATTATACCGCACATTATAATTAAGTGTGTTCAAATCAAAGAACAATGCCGGTTCATTGGGAGCGGCGGGGTTTTCATACTCTCTTCGTTTATTGTTCTGAAAACCGAAATCGGCATTAATTGTACCTTTATTCAATATGAAATAATTGTTGGAAGAAACGCCCAAATGGTTGATGGTCTGATGTGGAAAACCGACCTTATACCCTTTATAATCATTTCCGCTTGCAACTACTTCATCGCCATTGGCATTTTCATAGATAAATCTTCCTAACTCGTCCCTTTCGCCCTCTACAAGATTAAGCGTGTTGTTATAAGAGCTGACGGTGAGGTGCGAGTGTCCCCAACTTTTGTTTATTCCCAAGAACAAGCTGCCGTTAAGTTCCTTAAAACCCGAATTGAGGACTTTCCCATCGTAGGCATTTTGATAGTTGCCCGCAAATTTATTACTAAACCTGCCCAACCATTGTAAACCATCCTTATTGCCTGCATTGGAAAGGGAGTAGCCTATCAGGTTATTATTGCTTTGGTAATTCGTAGAAACCTGCGTTTTTATCTCACCTATTGGCAAGGCTTTAGGAGCAAGAAAGTTAAGCACTCCGGCAATACCGTCCGAGCCGTACATCAGGCTGCCGGGACCTTTCACTACTTCCACTCTGTCCACCGCATTCTCATCTATTTCAATACCGTGTTCATCTCCCCATTGCTGCCCTTCTTGACGAATACCGTTATTCAATGTAATCACCCTGTTGTATCCCAATCCTCTTATGGTAGGTTTTGAAATTCCCGTACCCGTTGTTATCTGGTTTACGCCCGGTATGTTTCTCAAACCGTCAATCAGGTTGGTAGCACTGTTTTGTTTTAAGGTGTTGCCGTCAACCGCTTTGACAATAACAGGGCTTAATCTTAGTTCTGTCGAGCGGGTTACACCTGTGATGATTAACTCGTTCAGCTCCGTAATGGCAGGACTTAATACAAAGTCCATAACCGTATCTTATGCTATCGTTATTTTCTCGATTATTGGTTCATAACCTGTAAAACTTATCTCTAAAAGATATGTTCCCCGTTTCAGGTTTTTGATTTCATAATTACCGTTTACATCCGTTGTGGTTCCGGCTTTTAAATCAGCAATATAGACTGATACCCCGGCTAAATTTTTATTATTTTCCTGGTCTTTTACTGTACCGGAAATTCTGTTTTGTGCAAATATGTTTAAGGTTGCTGAAACAAAGGCAACCAATAGCAATACGCTTTTTAAATTCATAAATCTGATTTTTTAATTCTTATAATTTGAGCTGGATAAACAGACGCTCCGGCTGCTTACCTCTATAAAAAATCAAATTATTGGCGGACCTCTGTTTTGGGTTTCAGGAAGTGTGGCTTCGTAAAAATTTGCCTTATATAATGTATATTCCGAACGATGTTCAACATTAATGCAAACAAACTGTATAGCGGTAAAAAGATGAACAGATACACAATGATTGTCACAAAGAAAACACTTCTTTAATACTTTGCTAAGGTGGGCTTTATGTTCGCAGAAACTATTGCTGCCATCTGAATAGTAAACAGTTTTTTCACATTTGGTTGCTTTTTCAAATGCAATAATTTCATCGTGGTGGTGAAACATAAGTGCAGGGCTGTTGCCGAACAGGTATAACATCAACAGAAAAAGTCCTGCAAATTTTATGTTTCTTTTATCTTTCAATTTTAGCTACGATATGGTTAAAAATGTTTTGGATTTTCCTGTAAACTCAACGGGTATCTACCAAAGACAATCCTGAAAATCGGTTGCCATATGTAACAATAAGCCCAGCGCAACAATCCTGACTATTTTGTTGCCGAACAGCAAGAGCAAGAAATACACTGCTATTGCATAATACGAATGCAGGTAGTGAAAGCCAACGCTGCATCTGTTCGGGTCGAATATCGGTTCTGCAAACAGGTGGTCTATATCAACAAGCATTGTTGCTAACAAAATTATCCAGACCATCTTCCATTCCTTTCTGAAAAACACGAAGGCAACCAATCCCGGAAAGAGAAGGTGCAAAGAGTAGTGGATAATATTTTGCAGTACGAATAAGGACATTTAGTTATTTTTCTTTGGTCGTTTTTTAGTCGGGTATGAAGCCTATTAATAGTTTATGTTGATTTGTTATGGAAATAAAGCCTTGCGGAAGTCTTATTCCACAAAGCCTTATTATTTCACCGCCAATTTTAGATGAAAAATTAGTGTTGATGTCCGTGTGCTTTGTCAGCAGCAGAAACCTCATTTTTAAATTTTCCAACCAACTTTTTGCCCTCATAGGTAATCGTAACGGTGCAATTCGTATGGATGCCATTTTTAGGCAATGCCACTGTCAATGCTCCATTTTTACCTGCGATAAGATTAGCAGTTGATTTACTGCCATTTTCAAAAGCAAATTCTACCGAGCCGGTAGCCGTTTTGGTTAACGTTTTAGCATTGGCATCCAGCACATAAAAAGTAAGCGCATTGTTGGCTTTTACCATTTCGATATGGTAGTTGTCAATATCTACCATTTTACCCCCGTGTGGAGCTGCACCGTGTCCGCTTTGAGCCATTGCAGGGCTAATTGCTAAAGTTGCAATAGCAACCACTAAAGCCGTCGCGATTGATTTGATTTTTCTCATTTTTTTTGATTTTTAAAAAGTGAATAATTAAGAATTAAATTTTTACCCTAAGTAATTTGATTGAATTAAGAAACACCAGCGTATCAGGTAACAGGTGGATGATGGCTGCCTGCACCGGTCCTAAAACTCCCGTTAACACCAATGTGATACCTACAACGTGTACCACACCCACACCGCCGATGATATTTTCCTTAATTGTCCTGAATGCTTTTTTACTGATGGCTTTGGAACGGGCTATTTTTTCCAGCTTATCTTCCACCAATACAATATCAGCCGCTTCCATTGCAGCTTGTGTACCCACTATGCCCATAGAAATACCTACATTCGCCTGTACCAAAGCAGGTGCATCGTTAATGCCGTCACCAACCATTGCTACTTTTTCGCCTTTGGATTGTAGTTCCTGTATCGCCTTGATTTTGTCTTCAGGCAGCATATCTGCCCTGAATGATGTAATACCTAATTGTCCTGATACGTGTGCTGCCGTCTGTGGATTGTCGCCTGTGAGCATAATGATGTTTTCTACACCGCTTCTTTTCAATTCCTCAATCATTTCCTTTGCTCCCGGACGTATCGCATCTGACACATAAAACACAGATGCCGCATTGCCATCCACCGCCATATAGATAGCCGTATCGGTGAGGTTTTCGCTATTGACGGTTACGGAAATAGTATGGTCGTCCATCAGCGTTTTGTTACCTATCAGCACTTTTTTATTGTTGATGGTAGCACTGATACCTTTCCCTTTGAATACCTCAAAATCCGTAGGCTCTGATAACGAAGCACCCATATTGTCCGCATACATCAGTATAGCATTGGCAAGGGGGTGGCTGGAACGGTTTTCCGCTGATGCCGCTAATTGCACCAATTCTTTTTCAGTAAAGCTGTCATCGAGTATTTCAACTCTGTTTACGGTAGGCTTACCTATGGTCAATGTGCCTGTTTTGTCAAAAACAATGGTTTTTATCTTCGCCAATTCTTCCAAAAACTTACCGCCTTTTACAAGTATTCCTTCTCTTGCGGCTCTTGCTATGGCAGAAATGGTTACTAAAGGCGTAGCTAAGCCTAATTCGGCAGGCGAAGTGAAAATAAGCAGGGCTATCACGAGCTTTACATCTTTAGTTAGTAGGTAAACACCCAATACAAAAACGAAAACAACGGGTATCAGCCACGCCGCTACCTTATCCGTTAATTTTTCAATAGGGGCTTTACTGCTTTCTGCTTCTTCTACCAAAGCGATAATGCGTGAAAACACCGTATCTTTTCCCGCTTTGGTCATTTCTACGTCCAAAGCCCCTAACTCCAGTATTGTACCTGCAAATACTTCTGTACCGGAATTTTTTTCTACGGGTACGCTTTCTCCTGTTATGGGGGCTTGGTTTACAGACCCCGAACCCGCCACTATCTTACCGTCAACGGGTATTTTTTCGCCAGCCTTTACCACCACAATATCACCCACCGTCAGTGATGCAATAGATACGGGCTGCTCGTTACCGTCCTTTTTCAATATGGCTGTCTGTGGCACAGAACCGATGAGTTCCTTTATAGATGCTCTTGCTCTTTCACCGCTTGCACTGGCAATGTATTCGGCAATCAGGATAATCATCAGCACCACAGAACCCGCTAAATATTCTTTACCAACGACCGATACGATTACGGCAATGGAAATAAATAACTCCGTACCTATTTTCCGTTCCCTGATTAATTCGAGAATGGCAGTTTTTAGCAATGCGTATAAACCAAAAGCCGTAGCTGCCAGCAAGACGGGAAGTGGTATAATTTCTAAATAAAACAACAGGCTGGCAATACCCACTGTAATAATGCGTATGATTTCCCAAAAAAATTGCCGGGAAAAAAAGGTTTGTAAATAGTTCATATTGTTATGATATTAATGGGTATGCCCTTTGGATATACCCAAGTTTGAAATAACTAGCGATAATATGAGCAATGCTATAAACAATACTACCCCAAGGGCAATCAAACCATACTTCATCTTTTTAGATAGGGGTCTGTTATTTGTACCTCCTTTTCTTTTCGGAGGAGGTACAAATTTTTTCCTCTTTCTTGTTTTCCGACTTCTATTTGTTCTTGATTTCATACAGTAGATAGCATTGTCTTATTCTTCCTCTTCAGCGTTTTTAATTGCCGAAAGAATGGTATAAGCATTTTTAGTAACTACCTTTAATGATTGCTGATTAACACTTTGAGGCAATTCGATAGCCGTATAGCCTTCCTGTTCCATACCTTTGGCAACTTGTACCAACTGGAAGGTATAGCCGTCTTTACTATCCGCTGTTTGAATAATGATGTAATCCAAACCGTCCAACTGAACAATGGCATCATTCGGTACTGCACTCTTTTGTTCCGTTCCTGTTTCTACCCACGCCTTTACATACATTCCCGGTAAAAGTTTTGCATCTTTGGTAAAGCGGCAAAGCACAGGTATCATTTTTTTGTCATCGGCTGCCTGACCTACCAAGTACACTTTTGCTGTGTGGCGGTAATCATTCTCATTAGATAATGAAAACTTAACCGTTTGCCCAACCTGAATTTTTCCCAAGTCTTTTTCAAAGGCATTTAAGGCAAGATGCAGGGCATCTGTACCTGTTATCTCAAACAGCACATCGGTAGGGGCAGCATATTTACCAATATTGGTATTGCTGCTTTTGATATAACCTGAAATGGGAGCATAAATGCCCGCAGTTCTTGAAATTTTATTGCTGTTTTTTAAACTTGCGCTGCTGATGCCAATGAGTGCCATTTGCTGTTCTAATCCTGCAATCCGTGCTTTCATTACATTATAATCTGAACTTACCTGTTGAAAAGTCTTGGCTGCATTCACATCCTCGTTTCTCAATTCCTGCTGTCTTTTGTATTCCTGCGATAAATACTCCAACTTGCCGATACTCTCCAAATATTCCTGTTGAATAGTAATGAACTCCGGGTTTTCAATAGTGGCTAATTGCTGTCCTTTTTTTACAGATTGCCCCGGCAGTAGCCCTGCTGTTTTTATATAACCTCCTAATGGTGCTGACACTGTGGCGATACTGTTAGGATCTGCTTCGATAGCTCCTGTTAGCTTGATGATATTACTTAAGTTCCTTAATTCGATAGCACCTGTTTGTATCTCTGATAATTTGTACTGGTCTGCGGTAAACGTAATTTGTCTTACCGAAGGTGCTGTATCGGGATTGCTTTCTGTTTCTGTCGAAACCTGTTCGGCAGTACTCTCTTTTTTATCCTTACAGGATGTAACCATCAATACTGCTGATAGTAATAATGGTATATATTTTTTAAATGATGACCTATTCATTATTCTGATTTTTTGAATGATTAATTTTTACCTGAAATTGCTTCTATGGAAATAACGACCCTGTTGAAATTATACAGATTGTCTATATACTCTGAATGGATGTTATTGGATAGCGTAAGGTTTTGCAAATATTGTGTATAAGAAATATCACCGCTTCTAAAGCCTTTATCCGAGTTGTTGATAATCAGGTCTGCCTGCGGCAATGCTTGTGTCTGATAATAGTTTATTGACTTCTGATATTTCACATACTCCTGCGCCAGCTCTTTTAATTGTCCGTTCAGGTTCATCGTTGTCAGTTCCACCTGTTTTTGTGCAATCTGCTCGTTGATTTTAGCCGCATTGATTTTGGATTTATAACCTCCGGGGAAAAGAGGAATAGCAACACCAATCTGGAAAAAATTAAACCGGTCTTTTCCGGTATAGGTTCTGTTTATACCGTTTATTGTTTGCAAGCCTTTGTAGGTTTGCCCGTTATAACCTAAAATAATGTCCGGTAGCATCCTGCTTCTCTCCAAAGAGATTTCTCTTTGGCTTACATTGATTTCCTGTTGCAGATATTGTATGATGGGATTATTGGCAGTAGATGTGTTATCCATAGGCAATAATATATCTCTTGGAACTAATGCGGTATCTGCTATACTGATATCATCGGTTGTATTGAGCAATGTCTGCAAAAGCTGCTTGGCAATTTTTATATCAGCTTCGTTCTTTTCCAGCTCATTTTGAATTTGCCGGTACTGTACAGATGAAGTAGCATTTTCAAGACTTGTACTTTCTCCTGTTCGGTATCTCACGTCACTTGCTTTGCGTAGCTTACTAAAAATGGTGTCCTGCTCTAACAACAACTTCCTTTTTTCCAAAATGTACTGATATTGCAGGTAAGCCAGCTTCACGTCTTCTACAAGGTCGTTTTCTGTCACAGCTTTGTATTTTTCGCTACTTTGTATTCTTTCCTGCGCCAGCTTTGACTGGTTGCTGTAAACTGTTGGAAAATCAAACCGCTGTGTAACACTAATTAAATTATCATTAATAGTCGGATTACTCACTACGCCCTGCGTATAGGAGATTTCTGTTTTAGGAATAGTGATACTTCCTTTCTTCAATGTTTGCTGAACATTGATGTTATACTCCGCTATCTTGATGCTGTTGTTGTTTTTTAACGCCTCGTCAATAGATTGCTGCAAGGTCAGCACTCTCGTTCCCGAATTGGATGGTACTTGCGCCTGCATTACAGATGGGAAACAGAAAAATCCCAATAGCAATATGGCGGTAGGTAAGGCTTTGTTTTTACGCATTTTGAAAGATGATTTAGTGAAGTAGATATACAGTACCGGCAGCACTACAAGGGTTAAAGCGGTTGCCGTTATCAGCCCTCCAATAACTACCGTAGCCAACGGGCGTTGTACTTCTGCACCTGATGAGCTGGACAAAGCCATTGGTAAAAAGCCTAAAGAGGCTACAGCGGCTGTCATCAATACAGGTCTTAATCTTACCTGAGTGCCTATACGCACCCTTTCGTAAATATCTTCTACACCGTCTTTAGCCAATCGGTTAAATTCCGCTATCAATACAATCCCGTTCAGAACCGCAACCCCAAACAACGCAATAAAACCTACACCTGCAGAAATACTGAAAGGCATATCCCTGATAAGTAGAGCAAATACACCGCCTATTGCAGACAATGGAATAGCTGTGAATATTAATAAGCCCTGCTTTACCGAACGGAATGTAAAGTATAAAAGCAATAGGATGAGCAATAGTGCGACAGGCAAAGCTACTGCCAGCCTTGCGTTGGCTTCTTCGAGATTTTTAAATTGCCCGCCATAGGTGATATAATAGCCTGATGGCATCTTAACCTTAGCATTCACAATATCCTGAATATCGTTTACGATGCTTTTTACATCTCGGTTTCTTACGTTGAAACCAAGTGTAATCCGTCTTTTCGCATTATCTCGCTGTATTTGTACCGGACCGGGTTTGTAAGCAATATTCGCCACCTCGCTTAAAGGGATTTGCTGACCTGTGGGCGTACTTACAAATAGATTTTGAACATCTGTAATGTCTGCTCTTGAAGCATTATCCAATCGTACTACCAAATCAAAACGTCTTTCTCCCTCGTACACCAAACCTGCTGCTTTACCGGCAAAGCCTGTTTCGATGGCACTGTTCACGTCCTCAACGTTCATTCCGTATTGGGCTATCTTATCTCGGTCAAACTGTATGCTGATTTGTGGTAAACCCGTAATTTCTTCCACATACAAATCTTCTACACCCTCAACATTTCTTATTTTCCGACCTACATCTGAAGCAAGGTCAGAAAGCACATCTAAATCTTCACCGTATATTTTTAAAACCACATCCTGCTTAGCACCGGTAAGCAATTCGTTAAAACGCATCTGTATGGGTTGCTGGAAACTGAATGTTGCATTGGGGATTACAGATAGAGATTGTTGCATTTTTTCAATCAGTTCTTCTCTGTCGCCTGCACTTGTCCATTCTTTTTTAGGCTTTAGCTTAACAACCATATCTCCCGCTTCAATAGGCATTGGGTCTGTCGGAATTTCACCCGAACCTATTTTGTTTACTACCTGTTCTACTTCGGGATAGTTCTTCAATAAAATGGTTTGTGCTTTTTGGGAAACGTCTATCATTTGGGTGATGGAGCTTCCCACGGGAACCCTTGTTTCCACTGCAAAATCGCCCTCGTCCAACTGCGGGATAAATTCACCGCCCATTCTGTTGAATGTGATAAGTGTGATGATGAACAATACCACTGCAACCGATACTACCAAAAGTTTTCGCTTCATCGCACCATTAATGATAGGTGTATAAACTTTCTGTATGGCTTTCATCATCCTGTCCGAAAAGTTTTCTTTGTGCGTTGTCTTTTTACTCAACACCAATGCAGACATCATCGGAACGTAAGTGAACGATAACAGGAATGCGCCTAAAATGGCAAAAGAAACTGTTTGTGCCATTGGTCCAAACATTTTACCCTCAACGCCTACCAATGCTAATAAAGGCAGGTACACGATTAAGATAATAATCTCGCCAAATGCTGCTGCGGAACGTATCTTACGGGACGACTGATAAACTTCTTCGTCCATTTGGTCTTGTGTCAGTTTAGCCACGCCACCGTACCGTTCCTTGCTACCTGTAATCCTATGCAACACCGCCTCAACTATAATGACCGTTCCGTCAACGATTATCCCGAAGTCAATTGCCCCCAAGCTCATCAGGTTTCCTGAAACTCCAAAAACCCGCATCATTGCTATTGCAAACAACATTGCCAGTGGAATTACAGAAGCCACTACCAATCCGCCTCGCAGGTTTCCTAAGAAAAGTATCAATACAAAAATTACAATTAATGCCCCTTCAATAAGGTTGGTTGAAACGGTTGAAATAGCTCCGTCCACCAATTTTTTACGGTCGAGGAAAGGCTCTATTTCTACACCTTCGGGTAAACCTTTCTGAATTTCCGCAATCTTTTCTTTTACATTGGTAATAACCTCCGATGAGTTAGCTCCTTTCAACATCATAACGATACCTGTAACGGTTTCGCCCTCACCGTTACGTGTGGCTGCTCCGTATCTTGGACCGTTGCCAAAACGAACTTCGGCTACATCTCTTAACAAAACGGGTACGCCTCCCTCGGTTTTTATAACAATTTTTTTGATTTCCTCAATGTTCTTTACCAAGCCTTCGCTTCGGATAAAGAAAGCATTCGGACCTTTATCAATATATGCACCTCCCGTATTTTGGTTGTTTTTTTCCAGTGCTGTGAAAATATCGGAGATATTAATGTTCTGGCTGGCAAGCCTGTCAGGTTCAATGGCGATTTCGTATTGCTTTACAAACCCTCCGAAGCCACTTACTTCCGCCACGCCGGGCGTACCTAATAATTGCCGTTTAATAACCCAGTCCTGAATGGTTCTTAACTCTGTGGCATCGTACTTATCTTCATAGCCTTTTTTGGGATGTATGACGTATTGATAGATCTCACCTAAACCGGTCGTTACGGGAGCCATTTCAGGTGTTCCCACACCGGCAGGAATACTGTTCGCTGCTATGGTCAATCTTTCCTGTACTTGTTGTCTTGCCCAATAGATGTCTGTTCTCTCATTGAACACAATGGTTACAATAGAAAGCCCAAAACGGGAAAAGGAACGCATATCCTTTATACCCGGAATGCTGACCATTGTCTGCTCCACGGGAAAGGTTACGAGCTGTTCCACTTCCTGTGCCGCCAATGTAGGCGATACAGTTATGACCATCACCTGATTATCTGTTATATCGGGTGTGGCATCAATCGGAAGTTTGGTAAGAGAATAACTACCCCAGCAAATTAATGCCAGAGTGAATAATCCTATTATTAACTTATTCTTGATTGAAAAATGAATGATGTTATTTAACATACCATAATGTTGTTAGAATAGTTATTATTTAAGGAGATACTGTCCTTTCATTCTGATTTTGACATTAATTTCCTCATTTGAATTGTTTTTGAAGTACCAACCCTGCGGACCTTCAAACGGAGCAACTAAAGAGCCGACCATATTATTGGAATAAGCAATGGTATAGCTTTCAAAATAGTTGCTATTGTTCTTTACTTCGCCGTGAAAGTCAAAATATAATTCACCTTTATCGGTAATCCATTCGTACTTCAACTGACCGTATTTCAACATATTTACTTTGTATTCCAATCCTTCGCCTGCCGGAATAACCACACTTACTTCGTCTGTCCGCTCTGTGAGCTGGGTAGCTGGTGGCGGATTATCTGCTGCCGCAGGTTTGGCTACATCTGCCGGAGAGCCTACATTTTCCAGTTTTAGTATCTTATGCGGTCCTGAAGCTAATGCTTCCGTACCCGCATCGCCAACATACAACTTGCTAAAGCCTGTTGCCTTGCCAATACCCAAAGGGTCTATCCCGTATTCAGCCGGGAGTACTGCACTTACTAATAGTGCCGCTCCAATAATCAAAGCAATTAAAACCTGCTTTATGATGGATTTCTTCTCTAAGATTTGATGTGCTATTTCTGCCATTTTGATATTTGTTAAGAGTTAAAATAACCGACTAACTGATAGCCGAATAATAAAAAGCCTGCTGCCAT
>VFQM010002489.1_pt1 | contig 13441 bp, 9 predicted proteins | sample 3512391 | NCBI WGS metagenome assembly VFQM01 (sample SAMN10412369, study PRJNA504923) | tailings metagenome | isolation source: Replicate 1 from Balatoc abandoned mine | place: Philippines
CGCGCGACTGACTGTTGGTTCTGTATAAAACAGCAAAATCGCTGAACTTTAACTGGTGTTGCATCTTTTCTTCAAAGATGGAGGAGGCTACCAGTCTGCCTTCTTCATTATCAGAAACGGCTTTAATCAGTTCAATGAGATTACCTTCTTCGTTGGCCGTCCATACATTTTTGGGTAGTTGTGCTTTATTTTTTTTGATCACAGAGTTTGCCGCCTGCACAATGTTTTGTGTAGATCGCGATGTCCGCCCGAGCATTATAAATTTTAAATCAGCGTAATCGCGTTCGAAATTAAGGATGTTAGAGATATCTGCACCGCGGAAAGCATAAATACTTTGGGCATCATCACCCACCACACAAACATTTTCGCGCACAGACGCCAGCTTGCGTATGATGTAGTACTGGCAAAGGTTGGTATCCTGAAACTCATCTACCAACACATAATGGATGCGGTGCTGATATTTGTTTAATACTTCTAAATGTTCGCGAAATAGTTTATCCGTATTAAATAGCAGATCATCGAAATCCATAGCGCCTGATTTGAAACAGCGCAATGAGTAGGTTCTATAGATTTTGCCAATTTCAGGGCGCATATTAGCCGCATCATCGCCCATCAGTTCGGGATTGGCCAAATACTCCTGCCAGCCAATCAGCTTATTTTTGGCAGATGAGATGCGGTTATACAATATGTTTGGTTTGTACACATTGTCATCAAGTTGCATTTCTTTAACAATGTTCTTGAGCAAGGTTTTTGAATCGTCAGTATCGTAAATGGTGAAGTTACTCGGATAGCCCAGGTGATGCGCTTCTGCACGAAGAACGCGGGCGAAAACAGAGTGAAAAGTTCCCATCCAGAGGTTGCGCGCTTCCGGTCCTATTACTTTTTCAATACGCTCGCGCATTTCGCGGGCCGCTTTATTGGTAAAGGTTAAGGCCATGATGTTGAACGGATCAACACCCTTGCTTTGAATTAAGTGTGCAATGCGATAAGTAAGTACCCTTGTCTTTCCTGAACCCGCTCCGGCTATCAGCATGCAGGGGCCCTCAGTGTTTAAAACGCCCTCACGCTGCGGTTCATTCAACGTATCTATGTAATCCATCATAAGCAACGTGCAATATAGAACGAGCAAGGCAATCCATTTATACAGTGAACATGATTCGCTTAAAATTCTTTACAATAGCAAAAAGCTGCACGCTTATTTATATTTTTGTTCACGCCTCCATGTCTACTGTAAAAACACTTCATAATTTTAGTAAAGACGACTTCATTGTCACGGCAGTAGAGCCTTGGTTTAAAGTAAAGGTTCAAGTAATTCAGGATTATTTACAAGCTTTTTTGGCAGAAACGACTGGTCGGGTGGATGAAATTGTGTTTGTAGATTTTTTTGCCGGCTCTGGTTTTTACGCCTTAGGGCATCAAAAGGAAATTGTACCCATGCCGTCTTTGTTGGGTTTTAGGCAAGATCCGCCATTTAGTAAAATAATTTTACGAGAACCGGAGCCTGAAGCGGCAAAGGCATTGAGGGTTCGGGTAAACAAATATTACCGGGGTCGCAATACCGTTATTTTTGAAGAAGGGGTAGAGGATATGATTGATAAACTCAGGCTTTACATTCCCCCCAGCAAAAAAAACTATAAGGTGGCAACACTTTGCCTGATCGATCCCTTCTCTATTAATTTTCAATTCAGCGCCATTGAGAAGCTGGCCGATATGGGCTACAGTTTTCTGGTGCCTTATACCATGATGCTTAACTCGCGCAGCGACTATCGTTATTACCAGAAAGAGAAAAGGGAGGAGTTAAAGTGTTTTATAGGTCCTAACGAAAGTTCAGTGATGGCTGCCAATAACAACACTGAATTTTATAAGAAGCTGGTCAGGGCACACCAGCATAATATGTTGTCTCTGGGTTTGTCGGTTTCTTTATCGGCCCACAAGCTGGAATCAAAATACATGGATATGCCCATGTTTTATGTTGGTCTTTTTTCGAAGCAAGTGTCGGCCAAAACGGTGGCCAGAGATGTGAAGGAGAGTATGGAGCAACAAATAGAATTATTCTAGACAGTACCTATAAAACTAACCGAAAAGGCGTCTGATGCTTGGTTACTTTAGCAATCAGCCGTCTGTAGCCTCCAATATTTTTGAGATGTTAGTTAAAGAGACTCAACAATTGCCAGCTTCAATTTTAGCCTTACCTTTGAGATTATGATGAAAATAGGAGAGGTGCTCGTTTCGGACGACATCAAGAACAAGGAGTTTGTTTGTAACCTGGAAAAATGCAAGGGTGCTTGTTGTGTGGAAGGTGATTATGGTGCCCCCCTTGACGAAGATGAGTTGGAGATATTGAAAGAGATTTATCCTCAGGTAAAACCCTATTTATCAAAAGAAGGCATTGCCGTGATTGAAAAAGTGGGTACCCATGTGTTAGATGATGATGGTGATTTATCTACACCGATAATTAAAGGGCGGGAATGCGTATACGCTATTTACGATGAAAAGAAAATATTGAAGTGCGGTATTGAGCAGGCTTACCTGGATGGAAAGATTAGTTACAAGAAACCTATATCCTGTCACCTGTACCCTATACGTATTTCCAAGAAAAAGAATTTTGAGGCGGTGAATTACCATAAGTGGAGTATTTGTTCAGATGCCTGTACCTTGGGTAAAGAGCTGAAAGTGCCCATTTACAAATTTTTAAAAGATCCTTTGATTAGAAAGTATGGACAGGCTTGGTATGAGGAGTTGGTGAAGCAGATTGAACAACCCGCGCAATAAAAAACTCAGAATCTCCGAAGAGACCCTGAGTAGAGGAGTTGGCGGATATAATGTTAGAAAGGAATGTACTTAATGTTGTAACCAACATATGAAACGGCTAACCTCCCTGCCGAGACATTCGGTGTGATTTCAAAATTTCCTTTGGCATCACTTATTGTTCCTAAGGTTGCTTTCTCAAGTACAATGTTTACACCTGATAGTGGCTTACCATTTTCATCTACAATGTTACCTGTAATTTTTTTGTTGCCACCATCTTCAATGTAATTGACTACTACTTTAAAATCTTTTCCTGAGCTGATCACCTCATTAAATTCTACTGTGCTATGGCGATTACTTTCTGATAGACCGAAAGTAATGGGCAATACCATGCGCTGCTTCACAGCTATGCCTCGTTGTTTACCCGGTATCCAGTTTGGTGATAATTTCAATACACGCACAGCTTCTTCATCACAACCATCGCCAATTCCTTTCAACACGATGAAATCGGATAATGAACCATTTTCGTTAACGATAAACTGAACAAACACTTTGCCTTCTGTATTCTTCTGCCTGGCCACAAGTGGATATTGAATGTTTTTTCCGAGTAATTCGTATAGGGCTGGCATGCCGCCCACAGGTTGAGCGGTTTGTTCCACAACAGTAAAGATTTCTCCATTTTCTGAAGTGATGTCTGCCATTTGATCAAGTGTTCCTCCTTTTTCAATAACCACGTAACTGTCGTAATCATTTTTCTTTTTTTCAATTGGTTGTATAATGTGTATAGTCCTGATTTCATTTGCTTTAACGGATTGATCCAGTCTTTCAAGCGCAGTCTTATCATCTTTCATAACACCGATTACCTGTACCTCAGCTTTAGGATTTTTTGTTTTGATGTCATCAATTGTTTTTTGAACCTCCGCAGGATAGTTTGTAACGATAGTGGATTGTTCAGTAACAGTTTGCAGATCACTCATGATCTGATCATCACAGGCAATAAGGAGTATAACCATTGCTACCAAAGGCAGAAGTATTACCTTCTTCCAGCTGGCCATGGCATGTTTCATATTTTTTAGCATAGCAATTCGTTTTAAGGTTAAAGAATTATTAAAATGATTGGCGACAGGAAACTCGGCCGAGTGTAATGCGACCTTCGCCAGCAGGCCACAATATTGATCAACATCATGGTTGCTTACCGCTCGCGAATCGGCTTCGAACTCATGTACTTGAACCAATGCTTTTTTATATAAATAAATGATTGGATTGAACCAGAAGAGTATGCTCATCATATTCACAAATAATACATCCAATGAATGATAGCGAGCTGCGTGTATCCGTTCGTGGGCTACAATTTTTTGTTTTTCATCTTCACTTAATAAGTGTGCTTGTCCAATAATAATGTAGTTGAAGAATGAAAAAGTGGGTTTGTCATCACTTACTTCCAGTATGTATGTTTTATCTGACGACCTGACAATAGATTTTTTCAGGTAGGTAATCAGGCTATTTAACTGGATAGACAGTTTTATAAAGAGAAGAAAAATACCAGCACTATAAATAAGGGCTACGAGTTGCCAGACACTAAGGCTTAATTCATTTCGAACTACTTCACCACCCACTACGATCTCAGGAAGCCAGTAAGTAGGAATAGCATCGCTCACCGTGGGTACTAATGAACCACCGGACAAATTGAAATTGATAAAAGGAAAAAGCAATGAACCCAATAAGGAGGCCAGCAGGTACACCCGGACAAAATGAAAACTTGTCTCTTTTCTTAACAGCAAGTAGTAGATCGCGTAGAACAAGCTCATAGCTATGCTCGCTTCTAGCAAATAGTTGAGGAAAGTATTCATGGCTTATCTTTTTTTAAGTTTTCAAGTTGCTTCATCAGTGCATCTACATCCTGCGCATCGAGCTTATTGTCTTTGGCAAAGAAGGATACCAGGTTTTGAAAGGAACCATTGAAGTAACCTTTTAAGAGATTGTTCAAATAGAATTTAGAGTACTTGTCTTTAGAAATAATAGGGAAGTACTCATGTGTTTTACCATAAGAATTATGGTTAACAAATCCTTTTGTTTCAAGAATGCGCACGATGGTCGATACTGTATTGTAAGCAGGCTTAGGTTCCGGCATTTTTTCGATAATGTCTTTTACAAAACCTTTTTCAATCTGCCACAGTATCTGCATCACCTGGTCTTCTGCTTTTGTTAGTTCTTTTATCTGCATTGGGCTTGTTTTGGTCTGTTCAACTATTGATTACGTTATAAAACTAAGAATTTAGTTAATATTTACAAAGTATTGTCCTGGAATGTAATTAAACAATTGATTATCAATTAAATAGTTTTGTTTTTTAGCTAATAATTAGGAAAATCAACTTCCTCAGAGTCTCCCGAAGGGGACTCTGAGGGTTACTAGGGTACTCTGACTCTGAGGAGAAAAGAGGCTCTTACTGTAACCTTATAGTTACATCTTAGTGATCAGACACACTGTTTTTATTTTAACTTACTCAGAGTCTCCCGCAGGGGACTCTGAGTTAAGCAGGTCCTAAATACCAACAATCAGCATTACTAATGCAAAGCGCCTCTTAACCGGAGGCGCTTTTAAATCTCCTCAGAGTCCTCTTCGAGAGACTCTGAGGAGGAAAAGCGAGAGACTCTGAGGAGGAAAGGTATTTTTTTATTCAGAAGTTCAGGCTTCAGCTTACTGCAACCTCATAATTACAGGGTAGTGATCAGACACACTGTTTTTATACTGTGGCTCGCAGGTGCTGAACACTGCAGTTCGTACTACACCCAGGTTGTTGAATAATTCGTTGGTAATCAAAATGTGATCTAAATGGCTCAGGTATTGACTACTCTGATAACTAAAGTTCGCAGTAGAACCTGTTGCAATAGGCATGTCGGCAAACTTGTAATTGTTAGCATCGTTTATGAAGTTGGAAAAAACCTGATTGCCCTCAGGTTGTGTAATATCATCATTCCAATCTCCCAGCACCACTACAGCTTGGTTACTCAAATTTTGGTCGATGTAGGCCTTAAGTTTTGTTGAAGCCTGTCTTCTTCTTTCAATGCCACCTAAACAAGATTGTGTAGGAGCATCGTCACAGCATTTCAAGTGTACATTAATCAAAGTTACCTGCTTACCCGACACATGTGTAATGCTAGTTTTTAACGCAGGGCGTGGAAAGGCGCAATTGTCATCTGTAAAAAGTTCAACAGGTGTTTCAAAGGATGTTATCTCGGATGTTTTATAGATGTATCCCAGCTTTTGACTTCCACCACTACCAACAACAACACCAGCATATCCATCAAGACTTGACACCAGTGTATTAAAATTGGTAGCCGATACAATTTCCTGCACAGCAATAATGTCAGCATCCATGGTGCTGATCATTTCTTTGGTAAGGTTTAGGGTAGTAGTTCCGCTGGTTGGAAAATTTTCAATATTCCAGGTGACAACATCTAAAGTTGAATTATTTAATACAGAAAGACAATTAGCATATTTGCCTGGAACAGGCTCAGCCGGTGGTAGGGGATTACCATTATCGGTGCCAGGGCCTGTAGGGTTGGGGATTCCTCGCTCCTGAATTTCTTCCTGACAAGAAACAATAAACGCACAAAGTGCAAACACAAGAATTTTTTTCATAGTAGAATTAGTTCGGATTTATTGTTTTACTATGGTAATATACACAGGCAAGTGATCACTGTAACCATTGGGGTTAAACTCACCACCTCGAAAGGTTCTTTTCGGATTGCCGATGTACTTGCCTTTATTCTCTAACATACTAGGCAAAGCAAAAATGGTGAAGGATTCAGGAACATAGTGTTGCTGCCCTTGTAATAAACTACTGCTGATGATAACCTGATCAAAAAGATTCCAGATACCATTATAAGAAAGGGTGCCAAATCCTTTTTTAAAGGTTGCTTCAGAAGCGTTAAATAGTATTTCTTGGCCTTGGGCATTATCGGCCAACAGTATTTTTTTGATGCTCTTATTATTAGGATCATCATTGAAGTCACCCACCATGACCATTTTAGCGTTAGCATTTACTGTTAACACAGAGTCAACTGTTTTGCGAAGGGCTTCAGCAGCCAGTAAACGTTTATCTTCTTTTCCACCACTGCGTGATGGCCAGTGATTAACAGCTACATGCAAGGTGTCTTTTTGAAAAAGCCCCTTTACCCAAAGAATGTCTCTTGTTTTGAACTTAGGCTCAAGGGGATCATTGATGGGAATGCGTAGTGTTTTAAAAGGTTTGAAAACTGCAGGTTTGTACAAAAGTGCGACATCTACCCCACGACCATCATTCATGTCAAAATGAATAATCTGGTATCGTTTAGCAAGTAATGCAGGATGTTGAACCAGATCTTCTAAAACCTTTCTGTTTTCAATCTCACTTAAACCAAGAATATCAACATTCATAGCCGCTATGACTGTAGCCATGTTGCTTAATTTCTGCTGATACCGCTCTTCCGTCCATTGATTGCGCCCGTCAGGTAAAAACTCCTCATCGTTTATGCTTGGATCATCAACAGTATCGAAAAGATTTTCAATGTTGTAGAAACCAACAGTATTTTGTTGAGCCTCAGCTACCCAAATTTGGGTAAAAATGAAGAGTAGGGAAAAAAAGAACTTTTTTATCATGGTCGGAGACTGCAAAAATTCAACTAAAAATCGGGTTTTTAATGTTGAAGGCACAAAAATAAAGATTTCATAATATAACGAGTGCATGCCGTAAACCGGAATCGATATCTTTGCAAGCATTTTTTTAACCACTAAGCAAATCTTTAATGAGAGCATCTTTACTCCTCTGTTTACTGCTGGCATGTTCCGTTGCCTTAGCCCAGAACGGATCTATCTCTGGTAAAATACTTGACAACGATACGAAAGAAGGGCTGATTGGTGCCACTGTAGTAGTTGATAAAACTACTTTAGGGGGAATAACTGATCTCGATGGAAAATTTCTTATTAAAAATGTTCCTGCAGGTTCGTATCAACTAAGAATCAAATATGTGGGCTATGAGGACATGCTTCAAGCTATTACTGTGCAGGCAGGCCAGCAAGCAGAAACTGGTGAGCTAGTGCTGACCTCAACAGCTATTGGTTTGAATGAAATAGAAGTTTTTGCAAACGTAGTGGAAGATCGTAAAACACCTGTAGCAGTATCCAGCCTGGGTTCGATAGAAATCAGTGAGCAATTGGGTGCTATGCAACTTCCAGAATTACTCAACTCAACTCCGGGTATATACGCTACACAAGGCGATGGCTCATTCGGAGATGCCTACATTAACATACGTGGCTTCGGTCAGGAGGAAGTACTCTTCATGATTAATGGCGTACCCATGAACGATATGGAGAATGGTATTATGTATTGGAGCAATTTTGCCGGACTTAGCGAAGTTACCCGCAACATGCAGGTACAACGTGGTTTGGGTGCTTCTAAATTAGCCGTTAACTCTGTGGGTGGAACAGTAAACATAGTTACCGATCCTTCTGAGCGAAGAAAGGGTGGACGTTTCGAGGCAGGTTTTGGTAATGGTTCATACAGACATCGTTACAGAGTAACGCTTCATAGCGGAGAATTAAAGGGTGGTTGGTCTATTTCATTTCAAGGTTCAAGAACATCGGGCGAAGGCTTTTTATCACCTGGATCAACAAATGTTTTAAATTCTGGCATACGCCCCGGCACTTATGTGGATGCCTGGTCATACTTTTTAACGGCCTCAAAAAAAATAAACGAAAAACACACCTTACTCTTCACCACTTTTGGCGCTCCTGCTGATCGTGGAAGAGCCTATAATGTAAATACGGCTACTTACGAACGCTTTAATGACTACCAGTACAATTCTGCCTGGGGTTATTACAAAGGTCAACCTTTAAGTGTATCACAAAATAAATCTCACAAACCACAACTTACCCTTATGCACTTGTGGACAGTGAACGATAAAATATCCATTACTACTTCTGCTTACGCTTCTATTGCCCGTGTTTACGGTACAGCGCTTTTACATAATGGGGCAGGGCAGGTGTTGGATACCGAAGGACTTCAGGATTTCTCCACTTACCTGGCCAATAATTTGGCCAATACACAAACCATTACTAATCCTTATGGCATGCCCTTTGGCTCTCAGGAAACAGGTGCTCAGTCACGCAGCATTATTGAAGCACGTTACAACAACCATAACTGGTACGGTGTCATCACTAACATGAACTATGCTATTACGCCTACAACTAATTTAGTGGCAGGTATTGACTTGCGCGATTACACAGCTTCACATTTTGGTCAGGTGCATCATTTATTAGGTGGCGATTTTTGGTTAGATAGATTCTCTTCTTTCGACAACAACTTATTGCAACCAAACCGAATTGCCCGTAAAGGCGATAAAATCAGGTATGATTATGATGGTCATGTTCGCTGGGGGTCAGTTTTTGCACAAATAGAAAAGACGATTAATCAATTCGATATTTTTGTATCAACTAATGCTTCGCGCATCCAAATGTGGCGCGATGGCAATATGTGGAGTGGTGATCCCGACTTTCAATATAACTCTTTAGGTGAGTCCGATAAGAGAGTTTTTAACAACTACAATGCTAAGGCAGGTGTTAATTACAGGATTACAGGCCGCCATAACGTTTTTGTAAACGCAGGTACTTTTACCCGCGCACCATTTTTACGCAATGCTTTTGTGGATGCTCGTTATAGCAACGATTATTTAGAGGGCTTAAAAAATGAATCCATCAATTCACTGGAAGCCGGTTATTCTTATCGCACCAGCCGTTTGCGTGTAAACTTAAATGCTTATTATACACAGTGGAACGACCGTGTATTATCGAACGAAGCTTTTGTTGATGAACAATCAGGTGTACGTCAAGCTTTAAATGGAATTGCAGCCCTACATCAGGGACTTGAGTTCGATGCACGCTATGAAGTAATTCCGGGTATTGAAGTAACAGCTATGGCTTCGGTTGGTGATTGGCGCTGGACAAACAATGTGAATTTAATTTCACGAGATGACCAGGGCACTGAAACCATCACACAATCTGTAAACGTAAAGGATTTACAAGTAGGTAATTCAGCACAGACCACCGGCTTCATTGGCGTACACTATAAGCGCTCACGAGATACCTACTTCGGTTTCCGCTACAATTATTTTGATAGGTTATACGAATCATTTGATCCGGCTGAGCGTACGGCAGCAAACATTAAGCCGGTACGTAAATTACCTGCCTATGGTATACTCGATATTTATGCCGGTTATTATTTCAATGTTGGTGAGTTCAGGGCAAGAGCTGGTGTTAACGTACACAATTTGCTGAACGATACTTTCATCCGCAGATCGGATGAACGTTTTGGTGGCCAGGAAGCTTATGGCTTTCCGATCAACTTTAATGGTAACCTCACTATTTACTTCAACTGATTTTGACCATGCAAAAAATAATAGTAACGAGTTTCGTAGCGCTAGCCTTTTTACTCTCTTGTACAGATGAGTATGAACAGGCTACCATTACTTTCTATCCTGCTTTAGAGGCAGCAAGCATTGAACCGGCTGTTGGTGAACAAGGCACACCGTATCGTGTTGAACTGATTACTTCACGCATTCTTGCACAAGAGTCGCAAGTGAATATTCGTATTGAAGGCAATGGTGCTGGTTATGGTAATTCATATTTGACTAATCCACCACCCTTACAACCAGGTTTAATTACACTGACAATTCCTGCCAATACATCAACCGCTTCTTTTACGTTTACACCATTAAATGATGGTGTGGTAGAAGTAAATGACTACACCTATCGTTTTACCATTGCTGAGACTAGCAATTCAATTCGTTCTGTGGGTCAGGATGTTTTCACTTTCAAGGTAACTGAGCCTCCATTGTTCGCTGCTGCCTTCAATACCTGCAGTGGATCTCCAGCTGGTTTTGTAGAGCGTATTGTGCCCGGGGCATTACCTGCTGCTACATGGGCTTGTACTGATTTTGGTTATCCAAATGAAACTACTAAAGCAATTGAAGCAAACGCTTTTAATAAGGGCAATGGTGTAAGTAATGCGTACTTGATTTTGCAAGAGCCTTTGGATGGAACTGATTTTAATGAACTCTTTATCAGTATGCGCGTTTACTCACGCTTCTCTGGTGCTGGTCAACTTCGCTTAAAGTATAGCACCAATTATTCTGGTACAGGTAATCCTGAAGCGGAGGGTGTAGTATGGACAGAGGTGCCCGGGTCTACAGCTTTACTACCTAATGCAGGATCACGCGTATGGACAGATGTGGAAGGTAGCATCAGTGGTATAGCCGATGAGCAGGTTTACATCGCTTTTCAATTTTCAGGTGCTATCGGAAATACAGGAAGCAGTTCCTCAAGTAACTGGCGTATTGACGATTTAAACATTAAAGCTAAATAATAGACAAGAACATGATGAAGAAATTATTTTTGCTGATAACACTCTTTGCCCTAAGCCTTTCAGCCTGCGAAGACAATGAACAATCTTTTTCCATAACACCAGCTATCGGATTTGAAACAACCCAAACTAATGTATTAGAGACAGCCACAACAGGCACTCGCATAGGTTTGATCAGCAATGTAAGACTGAATGAACCCGTTACAGTTACGATTACGCTCACAAACATTGGCACTGTGCAATATGGCGTAGACTATACCACCGAGCCTGCCGCTGTTGACAATGTAGTAAGTCTGACGCTGGATCCAGATGCAGAATCTCAAGGCTTTTTTATTTATCCCGTAGCTGCTGATGCAGATGAGCGTAAAATTTTATTTGAAATCACTGCTGTACAAGGTTCAGGCTTAAATCTGGCACAAGCTTCTACCATTACGCATACAGTGTCTATCAATAAAATTCAGATAGACGTCAATCAACTTACTATAGCACAGGTAAGAGCCTTGTATACCGGAGCTAATCTTACCATCTCTGAAAATAAATTTATCGAGGGTGTAGTAACCAGTACAAATGATAATGTTACGGCTAAAAATGTTTACATACAGGATGCTTCTGCTGGTATAGTGTTGCGTTTTAATGCAAACAATACAACCGATCCCGGTAAAGTACTTCCCGGAGAATTTATCCGTATTCCATTACAAGGTGTTACCCTGTCGGCTTTCAATGGTTTATTGCAATTGGGTGATGGTACTTCTAGTTTACCTCACAGCAAAGTGATCAAGCAAGGCACCGCTGCTTTACCTGCGCCCAAAGTAATTACGGTAGCACAACTAAACACCAATGAGTTTCAGTCGCAACGGGTAACCATTGTAGGCATTACTGTTACTACTGCTAATGGAAGTAAGACGTATAGCGGTAACAATACCTTTACTGATGGTACAGGTAGTTCAACCTTACGGGTGGAGAGTTACGCTCCTTTTAGCGGAACAGTAGTGCCAAGTGGTACACTTACCATTACCGGTATAGCCAGCACCTTTACCTCTTCACAATTAGTGCCTATGGCACTTTCAGATATCGTTCCACAATAACATTCACTAAACCTAAATTAACTAACATGAAACACGTTCTATCCTTACAAAGGGTCTCGGTAAGATTGTTTAGCGCAATTACAGTGTTGGCCACTATGGTCATGGCCTGCGATGATGAAGAAACAATCAATCCGGTTGCCATTCAGTTTACAGCAGCTAACCTTACTGTTAGCGAAGCTGCTGCAGAACAAACGGTCAATCTAACCCTGGCCAGTGCAGTTCCGGCAGATGCAACCGTTGAGATCAATATTGAAAATGCTAATGTGGCTTACGGCACGGATTACACTACAAATCCTAATGGTAGCAGCGGTAAAATTACGCTCGCCCTTACTAAAGGACAGACAAGTGCTCAGTTTAAATTTACACCTGTTAATAACAACTTATTGACTGATCAGGTAAAGACTGTAACATTTACTGTTGGTACTATTACCGGACCAATAGAAAATGGAACAAGTGCTTCATTCATAGTTACCATTACTGATGACGAAGGACCTTCAGCCGTTAATTTTGAAACCAGCTCAAGCAATACAGCTGAAGGCAATGCTACAGGATTGGATATTAATCTGCCATTAAGTGCGGCAGCTCCCGGCACAGGTCTGGTAGTTGTGAACATTGCATCTTCAAATGCTGTCTATGGCACACACTATACAACTGAACCTGCAGCAGTAGAGGGTAAAGTAAATTTACAAGTAGCAATCGGTGATGCTTCAAAAGTAATCAAAGTACTTCCTATTAATAATGCAAATGTTAACGCAGCACGTGTAATCACCTTTACAATTGAATCAGCTACTACAGCGATTCAGTTAGGTACTAACTTGACACATACTTTTACTATTAACGATGACGAGACGCCATCCACTGTTGCTTTTGCAGTAGCTGAGGGTTCGATGAGCGAAGGTCTTAGCGAAGGTGTAAACGTAGTGGTTAACTTAATTCCTGTTGCTAATGCCGCTGGTACCTTAGAGATATCCTTTACTTCAACGAACGCTGTTTATGGTACTAATTTCACAACAGAGCCCGCTGCAGTTGATGGAAAAATTACCTTGAACGTAGAAAGTGGGGCAGGCTCAACCAGCTTCAAGATTATTCCAATAGAAGATACTAATGAGAATGATAGTCGTGTCATTAATTTCTCCATGACCGCCTCTACCGGTATAGTTATTTTTGAAAGTGGAGCAGCAAGTACACTTTACGCACATACCATTACTG